>ERZ794936.451-NODE-451-length-19776-cov-7.104914_pt1 | contig 19776 bp, 8 predicted proteins | sample MGYA00511083_ERZ794936 | MGnify/ENA primary metagenome ERZ794936 (study PRJEB30137, sample SAMN04331409) | food metagenome | isolation source: Y2 must sample point D1 replicate A | place: Australia: South Australia | collected 2014 ... | reverse complement strand
AGTTTCGGTGTGATAGTTAAGTCAAGAGTGGTGTCATTGTTTACAAAGGTCAAGTGATGGCAGGAGTGTGAATATAAGACAAAAGTATGTAAGTGAAATAATGCGAGATTCAACGCAGAAGTGAAAGAATCCTAAACGGACAGATATCAGAAAATCAGAGTAACCAACCCAAAATTTTGCTCCAACGAGTCTCAATCTTACCTTCCGCCTCTAATTCGGCATAATAACGGTACTCGTGCTCTTCAATGTCAGCAAGGCCAGTTTGAAGATCAGCGTCTTCTGGCCTGATGTACTTCGTTCTTTTGATGACTTTCCAAAGTATGTAAACCGCAAGAGAAATGAAGATCATCACATAGCTGTACAAAAAAGTATCGACGGACCAGCTATTAGGCAAGAAACATGTGTAGCCCAAAATGCCAACCAACAATAACAAGAAAAATGTTGCGACGATGGCAGTGTAAGGCTGGAACCACGAAGTGTACGTGAACTGCGTTCTGTCTATACCTTGTACCTTGCATGCTCTGTAAAAGTGCAAGTATGTAATTCCCATGAAAAAGTAATTGAGCAACTGCGAGCCGGTGCACAAAGACACCATGTAGTCTAAAACTTTCGCTGAGGAGTCACTCAATTGCAATAATGACAAGAGGGAGAAAAGCACGGAGACGGCAATGCAATAGAGCGGCACTCCACTCTTCGTACACTTGCTGAAGAACTTGGGCACAAACCCTTTGACGGCGAGCGCATACAAAGTTCTTGACGAGCAGTATGTGTAGGAATTTCCGGCTGAAAAGGCAGAGGACAACACCACTGCATTCACAATGTGAGGAAGCACGTTGATACCCATGTTTTGCATTGCAACAACATAAGGGGAAGAAGCAGCATTAGAAGAGTGACTCGTCAATGCCACGTACGTGGGGTCATTGTAGGCGATCAAAATACTAACTGACAATGCACCGCCAATGAAAAAGATTACCAAACGGTACAACACTGTTCTGAAAGCCGTGGCCATGTTTTTCCTTGGATTCTTGGCTTCACCCGCGGTCATGGAGAGATATTCGGAGGAGACAACAGTGAAACAAGCCGAGAACAACCCGGCCAAAAACCCCTGTAGACGACCGATAGCCCCTGTGCCGATGTGCTCTGCGATAGGACCACCGGCAGCTTTCCAATTTCTGAAACCGAACGCATCATGTTGAGGGTTTCCTCCGCACATTGTGATAAGAGTGAAGAATAAAAGCCCGATACATAAAATCAATTTCCCGAGAGATAACCAAAATTCCGTCTCTCCATAGATCTTAACTGCAAAAATGTTGATAGCAGCATAAATGGCAATTTGAATGCAAAGCGTGATAGCTGGCGAGTAATCGTCTCTCCAGAAATGTATCATACCATTAACTGCAGTGATTTCAAATGGAATGTACAAACTCTGCATCAACCAAAAGTTAACGGACGCAGCACACTCGAAGGCCGGGTCAACTACCCTACCTGCCATGGATAAAAAAGGAGAGTCCACTGGCAAATAGCAAACCATCTCACCAACCGAAACTGTCAACATCAAAATGACACCAGTCCAAAATGAATAAGATAACAAAAGCCCAAGGGGACCTGCTCTGACCAATCCATTTGTTCCAATTGTGATAAACAATCCTGTACCTATGCTTCCTCCGATAGCTATAAGATTTATGTGTCTGCTTTCCAATGATCGCTTTGTGTGTCCTTGAGGGTTATACTTTTCTCCAGAGGAGGATGATTGCACATCTTGTGCATCATCAGCTCCATATGTCTCCGAGACTTTGAGTGGAGAGTCCTGCAACTTTTTCTCTTCTTGCGACATTATGCACTGGATTCTTGATGCAAAATTATCAGCACGTATGTTTTTTCGAAAAAAAAAAATAAAAAAATGAGGTGCTTTTTGAATCTTCTAATAATTCTAGAAGTCAATTCGTTTGCTCGATAATTAGCTTGGTATGTGAGGTGTTATCTAAGGTGTAGATAACGATAACGCAGAATGTCCCAACACGGTTAAGTGTTCCTGATGTGATAAAAGATAATGCGGAAAAGGCGCGTGGGCTCCTAGTTGGGGCAATGCGTGAGGCAAAGTTCGGGACTATTTGATCCAAAAGATGACCCTTTTAGTGCTTAGGATCAACTTTGTTTGAAATAAATGTTTGAACTTTTCGAAATTTCACGAGACCAAATTATCATCTGGACATCATGTGAGCTTTATACCGCAAATGGATTTTAATGTGCAAGAAAATTTTTCGATGGGTTTATGCGAGCCAGTGGCCCATTGTGCAATTATGCGCACTTATCTGCAGTCGATGCCATCACGTTACTTTTTTTTTTTTTTGCCCTAAAACGCCATTCCTGCACTATTGCTTGGCCGGTCTTGGCACTCGTTGTGACCTCGGCCCAGTGGAGAAGCGGTACAGAATAAATCCGTGTTTTGACCAAATTGGTAATGACCAACCGCCCAGAGAATGGGGTTCATATCGAAAGAATTTTATCAAGAATATGTATATATGATTGCAGTGGATCAAGTTCGGCCTTCCTGAAAAAGTCTTTCTGCTCGTTGCAGTGCTTACAGTCCACTTTCTACACGTTCGCGCACCGCATTTCTTTTTCAAAGTTGCCATGGTTATGAGCAATACATACAAACCGGAGTGATTCAATCACACATCCCCACTTTTGGTATTAGAGAGCATTGTGGAGATCAAGATGATTAGGTCCACTAACAGCTTCATGTCCTCTTGCACATCAGCTGTCAACCGATTCGATTTGCAAGAAACCTGACGAGTATCAAGCAACGAGTCCCTTTTTATCACCCCAAGAACAATGGAATGCGAGTACTTCAACAAACCTTCCACCTCAGTGATACCAGGTTTGTAGGACGGGCCCAAAGACAAAAGGAGAGTCGCAATCAATTGGAAAATTGGAGTCAATATTTCGTATAGCGTCAATGTTTTGGATGATTCGCGACCTTGCTCTGTCTTTTCATTTAGCGTCAAAGGCACGTCAAGTGCTAGTTTCAATGTAGCCTTGGTCCCTGACTTGTCATCGTTCAGCTCAATGAGATAACTCATGCCCACTTCGGCATCCATGGCCAAAAACTTAAGGCCACGGAGAGTAGCAAAAATATCGTCATGGACTAACTGAGAAGCGCCAGACCTTGTCTGTCCGAGTCTGACAAGAACATAAAGGGTTGACTTCAAGGCAGTGAGTTCGTAAAATAGGGTCTCCAAGGTCACAATGGGTCCTGTATCGCCATCCCCATCTTTTTCGCAGGTTGAGAGAATGCCGTCAGCTCTTTTCAAAGACCTCACCAATAATGACAAGAAATTATTGTTGGCCAAAATCTGAATAATCAGGCCCGAGTTTCTCAGATTGGACATGCGAACTAAAGACTCCAAAAGAAGAAGCGAAGCGATACGAGAAACACCTTCTGAGTTGATAGAATCATTGCACACGACGCCTATAAATCTTGAGTCGATCAATTGCAAAACACTCGTCAAGTTGTTCAGAAAGCTTCCGTTATTGAGGCTCATTAAAAGAAGCTTGTTAATGAGAAAGTATAAGTCGGCTCTGAGAACTGGAGTTGAGTTTGAATGTAGCAATCCATTCGCACAGGTTTCGAAGAGCGCTATGAGACCTTGCAAACTGCCTCCCTCGATTTGATCAGAATTATGGTGATATTCTTGCTCGAGAATCTCGAATAGAAAGAGACATAACGAGATCAACTCTTCGGCAAACGGTATATTGCGCTCAAAATACTCATTATTAATTCTCGGGAGTATTGCCAGGAACACCTGTGGTATCAAATTAGTTTTTTTGGTGAGCTCGTCAGATGCGAGGGCTTTTACAATCTGTGCCCACGCGCGAAGAGTTTCTAATTGAACTGATCTCGCCTGTCGGATGTAAATGATTTGTTCCAACAATCTGCGGACCTTGATTCCCTCAAACTCCGCGTTGGAACCAAATGTTTTTTTTGCCTCTTCATCATGTAAAGCATTATTGGCGACCCGTCGCTTTAATTTTGTCAACTCACTCACCAAGTCGAAATCATCGTGTGACCGGATCCAACGCTCTAGCTCTCTCGCTAATGGAGTCACTTCGAAATGCTTTTCAAATTCGGAAAGATCGCATTGTCCTGGGTCAGAGAACTGGTAGTTTAAAACATCCAAAAGATTCAAGATTTTTGCCGTGCCATCAAGAAATGCAGAACCATCTAGAAGTAAGCTCATGTTGTGCTCCTTGCTGCTTCTCGACAGAAGGCTGTGAAGCTCTAGTGACAAATACTGTAACACTGCTTTGCGGTAGTTGGCAAACTCATAATAAGCATCACGGCTGTCTTTATCGGTTATCAATGTGCTCTCAGGCTGGCCCTGGAACTCTCCATTAAACCTTTGCTTCTGCCATAAAGTGAGCTCGTCGAGTCTCGGCTGGGCATTCAACACTTTGATGAAAAGATCCAGTTGTCTCAAGAAGTGCATGGTGACTTTTGAAGAGTTGCGATTGCGGCATAAGCGAACAAAGATATTCATGATGAGAGACGACAATGTGGCCGGTCCCAACTCAACAGAAGTGTGATAACCTTCACCGAACTTGACTTCAGCCATCAAAGGAATTGTGTCCAAAAGCATGTTGAGTAAGACGCGGAGCAACGAGCAGGACTCTTCCGAATCTTCGATCTGCAAAGTGGTAGCTTTGATCCGAAATCCAAGAAGAAAGTGTGCGATAGTAATTTCGTTTGTCAATGGCAAATTTTCCCACAAAAACCTGAGAATACTGTATTTCGGCTTTAAACATGGCGTGAAAGCCTCCATTTGTTGAACAAATCCGAATTTTATTGTCTCCGACTCATCGATGCCTTGAAAAATACTCAAAAGCCTGTTATGTTGCAAAAGATGGTTGTTGGCCGTTGGCGCGAATGCCAGTGATTTACTCACGCGTTGCAAGATCTCCAAACTCGACTGTGCGAGCTGAATGTTGGAACTTCCCACGTATAGAGAGATGTGTGCCACACTCGAGATGTGAAACAAGAGCAATTCGTAGTAATCCCGTACACCTTTAGTTCCAACGTTGTCCGGAAAATAGATATTGTTGAACTCCAATTGTGGGGAAGAGAGAACCAAGCTCATTGAGGTGCCATATCCAGCAGTTGTACCAACTTTGAGTCGATTTCCATCAAAATTTCTCAAGACTGGCAACCTCAAAATAAATGATTCTTGCAACTTGAAAATCAAGGTGAGAGAGTCCAACGCTAACAACACCAAAACGTTGTCATTTTTCGCACCCTTGGAATCTTTCGAGCCCCTGTCTATGATGTCGAACAAAGTCTTGCTGGTATTATGATCAAACATATAATTCAAAATGGCCATTGATTGATGAAGTCTCGCAAAATTTTGTAAGGACAAAGTAGCGGGATTCCCTGAACATAGCAAAGCGCTTGCAAAACTATCTTTGAACTTAGTAAAGTCAGGTAAAATTGCTTCGGCAGTATTATCAATAATATCCCATCTTACTTCACGCAAGGAAGAAACAATGATGGAGAGAATTAGCTTTTGCAAGTCGTATTTGATATCCTTGAATTCTAAATCCAAAGACTTCGCGAGAACCTCGGTCAACAAATACTCCATGTATGGCCAAATCCCGATCAGCTTTTTTTGACGAGTCGCGTGACCCAAATCTGCTGGAAAGGAAATACCAAAAGTGCTATACTCTTCAGCGCTTTCATTTTTCGCCAATAGATGCTCCATGAGCTTCACAAAATTGAGCACTTGTGACATTCTTACTAGATTGATTTCGAAACCCTTTTTCATGCTGACCTTTCGATTTGACATTTTTTGCATCGAACTCTCACTCTTTGTTGGGCCGGTACTAGGTATAGTCAAACTCGATGGTCTACCTGACTCCGAAGTCAAGGATCCCCAATCTTCCTCGTCGGCGATGGAGTGGCTTACCCATTTGTCGACAATTGACCAGATCTTGCACTTGAGTTCTAGACTGGCGTTATCGGCAAACTTAGTGAGTAAATTCAACACCAAATTCACAAGAGCCGTTCTGTTTTCTTCATCAAATAATACCGTGATGACATCATTTTGTGACGGAGAGATCCTGGACGATGTTATCAAATTGTCAAGCTTGAGGAATGACGCAATGACTGGATAAAATTGCAGAAATGCAGTCCGCTTCAATGTGGCTGATGTAAGATTTTCAATTACCATCAGAATGAGCACCATGAAACCAGCAATGAAAACAATTGAGTCCTCCGACAATTGTATGGGATCGGGACTCGCCTCTAAGGCAGAATTCTCTTTTGGAACAAACAAGTCTTTCATTTCTCGACTGCGGTTTCGTTGCTCCCGATAATCCTCAGCGATATTTTCTTCTAACGCTTCAATGTAGTAGGACAATGAACCCACAATCGAATCGATAGAGATTTGAGAGTAATCGTTCTTCTTTGAGAGACCACTATTGAGCAAAATTTCCCAAACTTTGTCGCTAGATGCATTACCCCCATATGTCAAGCTTCCCAAAAGCAAACAAAAGGTAGCGGTTATGAGGGGCGACGTATTGTTCGCAAGTCCCCAGCTTACGAAGCCCATAATGTTGCCACTATCGTGAGCCCAAAACGCTTGACAGACCTCTGGTCGGTTGCTGTATGTGTAGGCGAATGCCAAGTAAAAACGTTCTAATTCTGCCCTGGTTGCAAGCTCATCAAGATCGATGCCGTAGTCGCTCGTGTTGAGAGAGCTTGTCACATCCAGATTCGCCGATGCAAATTCGCGATCTTCCTTGAACCTGGCTCCACCTCGCGGCGTGTAATTAGACTCAAGTTGCTTTTTGTTAACAGAAGACAACAAAAAGTCCTCCTCGCTATCCCTGAGTGAGGTCAAAATGATTGCGGAATGATTCACGAAGTCATAGAAGAATGAATGAAAGAATGGCGCTAAAAGTTCCTCTCGCATGTTCGCGGATATCGTGAGTGACAGATAGTCACACAATGTGTACAAATTAGTGTATTCTGGCTTTGTTCTGGCGACTTGTAGCAATTCCTCATTTCGCGAATAAACGAATAGGGCGGGGCGCAACCGTGGGGTGGTCCTTTGGAGTAGTGGCCTGAAATCGAAAAGCTTGCTTCGGTCGAAAGTTGTCTCAGTGGCATGGTTCGCGGTTTCAGCACAATATGAAAGAAGCTGCTCCATTGTGCCATAGTTGATAAGCCACTCGGCGTATTTCAAAATATCAGTCTCGAAATCGAACTTTTGTGTCCGCAAAACAGATTGTTTGCACCAGGGTACAAACGAAATGAAAAAGATTAGCTGCAAGAGAAGCTCGTGCGGCCTCAAGGATGACTTGGTTGTGTCTATCTCATCATTCAGATTCACTTTTGAATAATCTGACACAAGGGTTGAGACCAAGCTCAGATGAAATTTATAAACGTTTTCTTCCTTTAATTCTTCCAAGCAAGTGACAATTCTCATCAAAGCGGGAAGAAAATGCAAGATGAGAATGTCTGCATTTTCCTTCACGTTTTCATTGATGTGAGTCAAAATCAAGCTGTAAGTGTCGTAGGAGCCAAACTCCTGAATATAGTTGTCGATCAATGAATAAAGCGCCCTGGCCAAAAGTTCATGTAAGTCAAAAAGTTGTTCTCTGGCATAGGTGACCTTATTGACGAAACGTAAGTCATTCACATCTCCCGTGGCAGTTTCCTTGTCAATTAGATCGTTCTGAAGCGAAACCAAGGAGTAGATCTGCTTGAAGCTCTTAAGCATTTGGGGCAACACGTCTGCAACTTTACCAGTGTGTATCACGTGCAATTGCTTCTCTGAAATGTAGAAGCCAATGATATTGAGGATGTAGTTCCATCTTTGATAAAAGCTCAAAATTCCAGCATCAAATGCGCTCGAACCTTGCGCAAAGTTTGTTGACGATGCCTCGTGAAGCAACTCTGCCGCTGAGATTTCGTCCAAGTTTAATTCGCTTGCCAAGCTGCTCGCGGATGCAACAAACGCTTGATTCAAGGTGAATTCTTGACCGCTATGAAATGTGACCGGTTCGCCCTTCTCTCCCGCTGCAAGAGCGGATCTGCTTTTTTCATTTCGTGTCGGAACAAGAAGAATGTTGCGCAAATCATTCAGCAATGCCTCGATTTGGACGTCTGGTACGGCCCCCTGAAGTTTGATGGAATTGTAGCAATCCAGAAATGCTTCAAGTGACCAGTTGAGCCGTTTACTGTCAGCGGACATGGTTGTAATGTGATATCTCTTGGCTGAAATGGTCGGAATGGATATTTACTCTTTCTCGCAGGCGGTAGATTTTTGTCTGGGCGGTGGAGCGCGACGTATGCAGGCGAGATGAATGAAGGTGAGAGGCGGCATATCCCAAAAGATTACTATAATAATACGAAAAACACGTCAACATATTTACTTATGAATGATAAAGCTGCTGGTGGGCGGGAACTTTGTCACTTAGTGCAAAGCGATATTTGCACCTTCCTTTAACGACATTGTCAAGTGCGTCTGCAATTTTGGAGGGTAAACTGTATCGAAAGCCTCAACAACACTGAACGTCTGCAAAAGACGTACAATGACATAGGATGCCTCGGTCAAGGCGAACTGTTGTCCTAAGCAAATACGCGGACCTCCATTGAATGGAAGAAACGCCCAGCCTAACTTTTTGGTGGCGGGCTCGCCCCAACGCTCGGGTCTGAAAACGTGAGCATCTTCGCCGTAAAATTGCTCGTCTCGATGGGTAGAGTAAACAGCATAAGTCACGACTGTTCCCTTTTCCACGAATATGGGTGATGACTGATCCGGACCTCCTCCACGAGGTAGAGTTGTGTTTCTGGTCGAGACCCTAAAATTTCTGGGCACCGAGGGATACATCCTCAAGGCTTCATTGAGCACCCATTTCAAGTACTCACACTTTTTCAAGGATTCAAAAGAGATAAGCGAAATGTCCGCTTCGATTCCTTCTCCAAATGCATCCACTATGTTTTGTCTCAATGTTGCGAAAATCTGAGGGTTTCGAGCTAATTCGAAAAGTGTGAACGAGAGTAAGCCGGCGGTGGTGTCTCTGGCTGCTAATAAAATGTTCAAACACTGATCTCGCAAAACAACCGGATCCCTGGTCTCCTTGAGGAGCTCGTACAAAAAGACATACCCTCCGCGTGAATTGGTCTCAAGCTCTTTCTCGGATGCTCCCAAAGCCTTTTTCACATAGAAATCTGTGAAGTCATGAACAATTTTGTTGCATTTCTTGAATTTCAGAGTACTTCCTAGCCAGTACAATTTTTGGAGATTCAACCTGATGTTCAAGATGTTTTGAGAATAATTGAACGCGTCAGGGAACTTACGTCTGAGCTCTGAATCCACCCCTTCGAAGCTTGGATCCATTTCTCTATTCAATCCCTCGTTTAATGAGTCGCAAGATTCTCCAAATAAGAAATCGGTACCACTGTCGACCGTGAGCTTAAAAAATAGCGGCTGAATATCAAAAACTGTGCCGTTAGTTTTACGGATTTGTGCAATCAAAGCCTGAACACGCGGCTCTAATGACTCAACGTGGCCTATCTGCTCTCTTGCAAATTGGGGTCTCAACATCGCTCTCGAGTGTTTCCAGCCCGTCCCATCTAATGTGAATATGCCGTCACCCAATGTGATCTTGACACACTCATGGCGCGAGCCAAGAATAAAGTCATTAAACTTAGTAGCGAGGATCGCCTTTATGTTTTCTGGATCATGAGTTAAAATTATGTCTTTTCCCACTAACTTAAAAAAAGCTGTGTGAACATTGAGCTTCTTCATGTTAAGTCTGGTGAACTCCTGCGCAGTTCCCCTCAGACCCTCTCTGAGCATGTCATATAGTAAATGAAAACCAAAAAACCAATCACCGCGTCTTGGCGGCGAATGAGCTTTGTAAATTTTGCTCAAAATGAAATACTTCAATCTGGAAATAAAAGTAAACGTTACCCATATCTCGATAAGTATAACATACCAAGGTTGATTCACGTAGAGGAACGCAGGAATTGCTTCAAGCATCTTTGCCTTTTTCTTGATGGCTTTTTAAGTTCTCTTGAAGCGTTGACAAAAAGAGATTTATCAGATTTTGTGATTTTCATTATTTAAGGATGGGGTGACCGTACACCTAGACATGTGAATATTGGTGGAGGGGAAACTGGCCTGTACAGTGCTACCGCCTAGTCTTCGAAGTGTAACGTGAATCGTAAATGTCCTATGATCAACTATCGCAATAGGAGAGAGACAACTCCGCTAGCTGCATAACTCCGCTCGATGCATAATTCATCTCCGAGACATCACCACCAACAAGATTCTCATCAATGATGGGGGTATCTACGTTCATGTTTTGGTGCTGAGCCTACTGATTCGATGGTAAATAAATAACTTGTATTGCTCACATAATCAATCTGCGCTCTTTCAATTCAAAACAGATAAACGCGCAACTACGGTTCTGGGCCCACGGCCTTCACTTCAGCAGTGGCTTGGTCTGCGTACTTTTCAAAGTTCTCAACAAACTTCCCTGCCAAAGATTTAATCTCCTTTGTGAAAGCAGAATCACCAGCAGTCCAAGCCTTCGTGGGGTTCAAGATTTCCGCGGGAACACCATTGCAACTCTTCGGGATTTGCAAATTGAACGTTGGGAAATTCTCATATTCAACCTTTGATAATGACCCGTCATGAATCGCATCCAAAATTGCTCGTGTGTACTTTAATGAACATCTCTTTCCTCCGGTTGCAGCTGAAGCGCCTACCCATCCAGTATTCAATAACCAAGCATTGGCGTTGTGCTGAGAAATCTTGTCAGATAATTGCTGCGCATATTTCATTGGGTGCAACACCAAAAATGGTTGACCAAAACAGGCAGAGAAGGTAGCTTGTGGCTCCGTGACGCCCTCCTCAGTACCGGCCATCTTGGATGTGTAGCCCGAGATAAAATGATACATCACTTGGGCATTTGACAATTTCGATACAGGTGGCAAAACTCCGCTGGCGTCACAAGTTAACAACACAATGTTTGTGGGGTGGACATCTGCTAAGCATGGAATTTTAGCAGATGGTATGAAGTCAATGGGATAAGCGCATCTTGTGTTCTCCGTGATAGATGAATTTTCATAGTCCACCACTTTCGTGTGCTGGTCATAAACCACGTTCTCCAAAATCGCACCGAACTTGATCGAGTTGAAAATCTCGGGTTCTTTCTCGGCGGACAAGTCCAAACATTTCGCGTAACAGCCACCCTCGATGTTGAAAACACCATTGTCCGACCAGCAGTGTTCGTCATCCCCAATCAATTTCCTGTTGGGGTCAGCGGATAAGGTGGTCTTCCCTGTACCAGACAAGCCAAAGAACAAGGTCACATCACCTTTTTGGATACCCTGGTTACATGATGAGTGCAACGTCAAGACCTTGTGCATGATCGGCATCAAGTAGAACATCACGGTGAAAATTCCCTTCTTCATCTCCCCTGCATACTCTGTGCCTAGGATCACCATCTCCATGTCCTTGAAGTTGATTTCCACCGAAGTGGCAGATGTCATACCCTTGGTGTGAATGTTGGCGGGGAACTGTCCCGCATTGTATATAGTGAAATCCGGCTCACCAAAGTCCGCAAGTTCCTCGGGCGTTGGTCTTATCAACATGTTTGTCATGAACAAAGCGTGATACGCTCTTGCACAAACAATCCTGACCTTGATTCTGTATCGTGGATCCCAGCCTGCAAAAGCATCCACAACGAACAACTTCTCTCTCGTTCTCAAGTAGTCTAAGGCTCTCGATCTCGAAATTTTCCATGTCAAAACGTCAACTTTCTTGTTGACTGGGCCCCACCAAATATTTTGCGTGGAGCTAGGTTCGTCGACGATTCTTTTGTCCTTGGGGGACCTTCCAGTCTTTTCTCCTGAATATGCCATCAAGGCGCCTGTCGAAGATATTGTCGTGCCTTTTTCTAACAAGCCATCCTCGTACAAAGTTGGTGGCGGAGCATTGTGCCTGATCAAAACGTCGCTCTTGAGGGATAACTGTTCCACGAGCGGATCCTCGACCGTTTTGATGGAGGAATGTCCGGCGAAATTCAAGGATGATTCAACAGCTGTTGGAGGTGCCATTTTAGGTAGTGTATTGATAATTATGTAACATCGAATGCAGAATACTGAAGGCCTTCACACTATTTATACTTTTCATTGTTTATGATCCCAGAACCCCGGAGTAAAGGCTGGCTGGACTTTGGACCCCCGGGAAAGAGGAGATTTGAGAAAGCACGCGCCAGAAAGCCTATGGGGAAACTCGGGCATGACGGCACGAACCGGGCGCGCCTCTTCGTCATATTGCATGCAGTATAATATGGGGATGGTGTGTATACAGTAAGGAGTAACGTTTTTCACCCTCGGCCGGAATTCTCCGGGGCGTCTGGCCTTCCATGGAGCTCAAAGCCTCACCCCCGGGGCTACACTTCACTTGACCTTGGTGTGGACATTACCGTCTTGTAATGGTTGAACTAGATTTCCAAAAGCTTGCAGTTGCACCTATAACCCTCGGAATTCAGCTTCATTTTAGATAGAGCTGTCTTTTGTCTTGAACGGCCTCCTCGCTATGTTCTTCCAGAATCGGGGTTCGCCTGGTGCACTCGCACTCACTTGCTCATTTTCGCCTCGGGTGAAGGGAAGATACCCGAAGTAAAAAATCTGGGGTAATGCGGCTGTCACGCGCGCCGACATTCTGTGCCGAACATAATTTAGGCTAATGAGGGCTCGGAGAGAATTCATCATAGTATTCCCGATAATATCGCCACTTTCGAAAGCCCAAATCTTGATAGCCAGCGTGCGAGTTCTCATCAGCGTAGTCAATCAAAAAGCACATGTTCTGACGCGAACCTATTGTCGTCTCAGAAAAGTTGGTGCGTAGACTAGTCACAGCCGAGCAGATCAACCCAAATTTGAAGATTTCTGTCAAATTTGAGTAAGACAGATCAACTAATGGATTTATGATCCCACCGCTGAACTCCGCCTCCTCACTCTGGCTATCCACCGCTTGCACTGCAGGGAAAAATCCCCCAAGCCAACTTTTGGTGCTGAACACAATAATGCTCCCAATGACCGTAAGATTCGTTGGCTCCAAAGCCACTATAACTTTTGTCTCTTGCATATTGGCAGTATCCAGCTTCGACAAAGCCTCAATGTAGAGTCGATATATTTGTTGACTTCTCTGATTTTCCTTGACACGATTCAAAAACTCTTCCAACCGTGTGAGTTGCAGACAGACGTCAAACCTGATTCCAACAATGGTGAGCTCTCTAAAGATTTTTGTAGGTACATTCCATTCCGTCACATTATCAAGGATCATCACGTATTCCTTATTGGGAAATGTTGCCTCGCTGATCGCCCATCCCGAATTGTTGAAAAATGAACTCGCTTTTCCATCATATCCAAACGCGTTGTCATCCATGAATTCAACTAGAGGAAACAGACTTCCTAGTCGAACACTTGTGCACCTTTTCTCATCGATAAGGTACCTAAGTGCTCGATTGTGGAGACATTTTCCGATCAGTTGTAGTCTTTTAGATTTGTCGACTAGAATGAAGATAATGTTCCCCACTGTTTGGTCGTCACGCTGTCCCTCCACCCAGGTCATTACCAATCCATAAATAATGTTAAGTGAAGAGTTTCTGACCACAAAATTCTTCTGTTGAGCCTGACTGACGTGAAGTAGCTGGAAAAGACTTCGGAGAAACGAGTCTCGGCTCAAGTTGCGGCTGTTGTTCTTGCACAACTTCAAGAGCCCCTTCCAATCCCGCCCAAAATCCATCTCGTCAACGAGCCATACTCTTTTTGGTGGAATTGATCTTCTGACCTTGATTTGAGCTTTTTCCGAGCTCGGAGTAGACAAACTCAGTAAACGCCTCTTCTTGACCTTGTCTAATGCAAACTTTTTTTCTCCCGGAATACACCCTTGGGCTTCGCTGAAGCCCATCAAAACGTCGGCTAACTCTTTCAAAGCCTGATGTGTATAATCAAAACAGCATAAATATGCGGACCCAATAAACTTGTTGTAAAAAAAGTCGTAGGGCGAGGACGTAGCGACTATAACGAGGGGCTTTTCCAAGCGAGCTCGACCATTGCCTCCGGAGAGGGACTGAGGAGTTGCTCCGCATAGCATTGATATGTACTTCACAATACCAATCTGGTACATATTTCTCAGTGCTTCAGAAGTGATAACTATTACCGCCTTGGAATAGTCAATCAACTGCTCGTGTAACGATGTGAGACCATTCGCCGTATACGTCGTGTGAAGTACATTAACTTCCTTATAACTATCTCTTTGATGCAGAGACAAAAAGCGCCCGAATTGACTAAAAACCTCCTCGCCAGGATAAAGGTCATCTTTTTGGTCGGGTATATCCGCCGACTTTGAATATATTGGCTTCAACAATGGGGAAAGAATTAAAAGGCTATCACGTGGATCATCTCCCACATATTGAGAAAGCGGAAGCACCCCTTCAAAATCTCTTACAAGGGTAATACTTTTGCGGTAGGCCTGCTCCACAAGCCTTTTATGTTCAATCCATGAATTTCGGAACGCGTCTTTGAATAAAATGGCATCGGTTTTGAGCCCCCCTGGGAAAATCTCTTGCCATGATGACAAATTTTGACGAACTTTATGCAACCTAGTCAAAGAGTTTCTCACAATCAGCTCGTCAAGAGAACCATTGGCAAGTGCAGTGCGAATCGACTCGATGGCTTCAATTTGAAGTTTTATATCATGGCAGACCATCACAAGATCACAACCAGCGTAGAGGGCAAGCACGACACCTTGGCCCAAGCCTATAGAATGGTACAATGCATCCATTTCCAAGCACTCACTGATTACAAAACCTTCAAAGCCGATTTCCTCACGAAGAAGCTTTGTTAACAAGATTGGCAGCAAACAAGCGTGCGTTTCATCGGGAGATATTGTGGGCACGCCGCAACCCGCGGCACTGATTCCATCGAGTAAACCTTCGCGGATTAGTTCGGCGAAAGGAACCAGATTGAATCTCCGGATCTGGTCAAGAGAGTCCGTCATCATCGGAAGTTCAAGGAGAGAATCAACTCGAGCGGTTCCAATTCCCGGAAAATGCTTGCCCACGGTGATCAAACCGCCATCTCTCAAGCCCTTAGCACAAGCACGCCCATACTTCACGACCTCTTCGATGGTTGTACCAAAAGAGCGCACAGAAACAAGCTGGTGTGAAAGTTTGATCACGACGTCAAGAACAGGCCCCAAGATTATCAGAAAACCTATGTGGCGGAGCTCCACAGCTAGTGCCCGCAGTACTTCGTACACCAAGTCTGGATCTCCAGTGGCGCCGAGGGCCATTGCCCCCGGAAATTGAGAGAGGGAATCTGAATCGAACAAGGAGTTCATCATGCCTCCTTCCTCGTCGATTGCAAAGGCCAATGGGTATTCATAGCCTGCCTCCTTAAACGCAATGAACTGGAGGTCGCGTATGAGCTTGGACATTTGTGCTACCAGGTGAGCATTTTTCCGCAGAAGAATCATTGTGGAAATATTGTATTTGACGATCAAATCGTAGGCTTGCTTTGTCACGGAGGTTCCTTGAAACCCACCGCACACTAGCAGCCCAATAGATCTTTCATCAACCTGAGACATGTGTAGGAAAGGCACTTGGACAATAAATGCAAATTTTGTTAGGTGTTCTGTATTGAGTTAGAACCAAAGCTTCGAATGCATTAGGTCAAGAAATTGGGTGGAGGGCACAGTAGGGGTAGTTTATTTTTGAGTTTCATATATGTTATTGCAAGTTGTGAGGACCCATTCATGCTCGGCGCGGCGTGCCGCTGTCAATTGCAGGTTTAGAGAACATGAGAATTCTGTGCTTTCGTGAACCTGGCAATCCATGCCAGACGGGCAGCTATTGCAGTCGAAAAACGGAAATAACATTTCTTGACCTATAATTTCCCGGTAACCACTTTTTTTCCTCCTTTCATTTTTTCTCATTGCATGGATCAAAATCAAGCAATATGCAGCTTGGGCTCAGCTTTGACAACCCCACTAGTCGTAGAGGTGGCTCAATTTCCCGTCCGAAGCAGGCGGACTAATATAGAGCAGACGTTCCGACAAAATATTGAAGCCCAATCTTTCTGTCCTCCTAAATTAGCTTTATGCATCTGAAAAGCAGTACGTGTGTCTTACTAAGCGCGTCGATAGCCTTACATGAGCACTCAGGGCGTTCACGACAAAATCTTAGCATCCACATCACAGTCAGCAAAACAGAAGTTTTCGAAGAGGTCGACATTTGAGTCTAACGTAGTCTAATAGATCTGTGTAACATCGAATCAGTATCTTAATATCCCCCTCGAAATAGGTACGGCTCGGCAATTCTTCTCATTCTAAAAAAGCCTTCCACATCCTGGCCCGCAGACTCTTCGTCTAACGCTCAATCACCCAGTAACTCTTATTTCGAACCTTTTAGTAAGCAGTCGATTAATGCATTTTAATTGGTGCTGTGTGCATCAGAATCGTCTTTTTGGATTTCTCGCTCGCTAATCGTTCTACTTTATTACGCTTGATGCAGCTGATTGAAGACAGGGGAGCCAGGACTGCCAACCTAGCTCTCCGTACTTTTTTTTTTGGCTTGAAACATATGACTAGGTTCAGTTATGAGCGTTCTCAAGACGAACATAAATCATACCGTTCTTCACTCATATGTTGTGAACAATTTGCAATTATACAACTTCCATTTTTGGATTGGTCGTAAAAATGACCCAGGAATGCGTGCTGTGAGAAAAAAAGCATGACGTCTGTTTTTATTCAAAAACGAAAAAGGACGACCAAAAATCCAGAACTGTTCGGATCACTACAGAAAGCTCATTTAGTCTTGCAAAGATCTTTAAATATCATATATACAAAAAGGAGAAAGAAAATTTGAAACTTTTCCTTACTAAAGATTTCTTCCGTATCTACGCGGAATTCCAACATCGCGAGGGCAACAAGCTGACTGCACGCTTCGAAATCTTGATCCAAGTGAACTTACATCCTCCGGAAAACGTACTTTTCCCACCAAAGTGATGGGATGGGGATTGCTGATCTCTGGCCTATCTTGCCCTCGGATGAGCGAGTGCTGTTTCCGGTATTTCTAGCTAACTTCATTCAGGAGCACAAGAGACCTCCTCGGCTCGCCATAGATGCTTACATGTTCATCTTTTGGTCCCTGGTATCAAACGCGGATACGAACGATGTTGAGAAGGAGAGCTGGGACATTCGCAACTTTATGGCGAAACTATGGTACTTGGTGCTGATGAATGTCTCATTCGTCGTTGTCTTTGACGGCAAGTACAAACCAGGAAAGTTACGCCACGGGTATATCCCCGAACTCCCAGAGTCTTGCTCCTACGATGAAATTTTGCGATTTTACAAAGGAATTTCATCCTCGGACTACTCGGAAGGTCTGAGATTGGTTGAGAAATTGAAAACTATCCTTTTGCGCAACCGCATGAGTTATGTCCAGTGTCCCGCCGAAGCCGAAGCAGAGTGTGCTTGGCTACAACGGCTTGGTGTGGTAGATTATGTCGTTTCCGATGATTCCGACACGATGGTTTTTGGAGCCACTCGCGTTCTTCGCTGGTTCAATCGGATAAAGAAACACCGCGAAGGTGAGGAGCCGGTTAAAAGTTCCACTGATTACTACGTGACTCCCGTTCGAATCAGTCATGTGACCAAAGAGACATATCTAAACAGACATAGCTTGGTCATGATAGCTGTTTTGAGTGGTGGGGACTACTCGACTGGCGTGGAGAATATTGGTATCACTCGTGCCAAAGAGCTCGCTTTATGTGGGGCGCCTACTTCCGCAAATCTACCCAGAAAGACTCAGCAAGAATTCTCTTCATTCCCTAACTTGACCAGTATGTTTGTGAAGACTTTCTTGGACTTGGAGAAATGCAACACTGTACTGACTGATCCGTATTTTGGAATAAAGCATGAGTATGATAGACTCGAAAGCCTAAAAGCATTCAACGCATATTTCAACAACTTTTTGATCGAAAGGGGAAGCGAGGTATTTGGACGGAAAACAAGTTTCAAAAACAGTGTCAATATTGATGATTACTATGCAATGCTCTACTTTTATCCCCTAGTGAGCCGCAGGATTTTCAAGTTCTCGTCCCTAAGTACATCATTTGGAGAGCCAAAATCCGTGATCGATGACCTTCCATTCGTGAACACCAATTGTCGAGTCCCAAGAATCAATTTAATCGTAGCTCATGGTGTCATTGGAGAACTGGTAGTCAAAGAAGGATCAAAAACTGGTTTTCGACCTTATCTTAAAATCGATACGGACAAACTCCCTTTACCAAGAGAGCGGAAACACAGTTTGGCGTCATTTGTTCTCAAATTCCTAAGAGATAAGAGTTTTTGGAGATACATCCAGTTTGCCAGAACCAAAGAATTCGAGGGAATTCAAATGGCCGTCTTGAAGTTCAACCGGGTACAACTCAATGAATTTGTCTATTATACAAAGAAAGATGCATTTTTGGAGATCGATGAGCCGGATGAGCCGGATAAGCAGGAAACCGAGCCCTACTCAGTGAATGACGATGATGACGCCATTAATTCAGAAGTCATAGAGGATGAGGACAAATTGACGCAATTGGTCTTGCCACTTGACTGCCTCAAGTATGTGTCGTCGGAATTCGTTAATGCTCCAAGGGCGCAACCGCTGCGTAGGTCACCGTCTAAAAAAAGAGCCCCTCCTCAAAAAACAACTCTAGACACTTTATTAGGGGCACTGAAGTTAGAGGTAGACTTGAGGGCTCAGACTGGGACATGTTCGACGCTTGCTCCTAAAACTGACACAGTCTCGGGATTAAACGCAGAGATGGAAGTACCGGAGGGTAGGGAAACCGTGGGATGGACATCGCGGCATTCACTGCCACGATCGAAGACGCTCAAAACAGGCATGTCAATATCAGCCAAGGGTGTAGCAAAAAAGCCATTTCGCAGGAGGAAAGGACAAAAGCCAGAGCTTCCTCTGGGCCAGTCAACACTTACGACTTTTTTACAATCAAAAAGAGTCGGGGGCTCCGCAGTCGAACCCCTTTTTGTGCTATCAGAGGACGAGGCTGAAGACGGAGATGTCTTTTATAGAGGCATGAAGGATGCATTCGGGTTTGGCCCAAAGCTCAACTTACCGGATCCGCCTAAGATAGAGGTCAATCAGTCATTGAACGTGCAAGACGGAAGCCCCACAAAAAAGCTAAGGAAGGAAATGGCGTTTTCCCCAGATACCTCCCCCGTCAAAGCTCGCCCGGAGACGAAATGCCCCTGGTGAATGTCATTGTCATTGAATTAGAATACGCTGCAACCAACCTTCTAGTAATGTTTGCAGAAAGTATTTATTGAGACTACTGAGTTCTACCCGGCCTTGCGTAAGTTTTGAAGTTGCATATGACTTCTGCGGAGATCATGCAATCCTCAAGCCCAAAATGAAGTCGCGTGATCTCAATCGCCTCGCATGCGTTTACATTGCTTTGTGTAAAAAAATTCTGTCGATGAAGAATTCAGCACTATTTGATTATTTGAAAGGCGTCGAGAAAGGGCGATCCTCTGTTGTGCAGAACGCAGCGAACTTTAGTAAGGTACAAGAGATGCGGAGAAAGAAGGAGGTTCACTCAATGTAGTTCCTCACTCTAAAATTCGAGGACAGTTTCTTCGCTGGTAAATTGCTCGTCACCTAGAGCCGAGACAATCCTAGCGA
>ERZ794936.450-NODE-450-length-19812-cov-7.571038_pt1 | contig 19812 bp, 6 predicted proteins | sample MGYA00511083_ERZ794936 | MGnify/ENA primary metagenome ERZ794936 (study PRJEB30137, sample SAMN04331409) | food metagenome | isolation source: Y2 must sample point D1 replicate A | place: Australia: South Australia | collected 2014 ... | reverse complement strand
TTTTTAATTAATTTTTTTTTTTTTTTTTTAAAAAAGAGGGTGAGAAATATTGATTATAACTATTTAATTTATCAATTAAGAAAACTTCGAAAAACAATTTTGCATGATGAAAACCTTCCTTAAATACAGTGAATCATTTTTGTGGTTAGTTGATTTTTATTTTTTTTGTGGTTGATCATCTTTTGTGTTTAATTGATTCAAGTTTTGATACTTTTTTTTGTGTTTGATCAAACTAGTGTGTTAACAAAAGATCACATTCGAATACTTGTTTTCAGTGTAATTAATCTAATTTTGTGCAGCTTGTAGACTGCTTCAATGTATATATATATAAGTTACTTTTTTATTTAGAATACAAAAATGTTGAATATAACAAGAATATATTAAAATTAAAATGTAAAATAATTGTATGTGTTTACATATGTGTTTATAGAACATATATACATAAATACCTATTTATTACCTTAATTAATCAAAGTTTGTTAAACAAAAAAATAGTAGTTAAATATGTAAACATTTTTGTTAAAAATTAACTAAAAAAACGTGATTAGTAGTAAACAAAAAAAAAATACATAAAACCGTGTGTAATAAAATAGATTTCTAGCAGTTTGGCCAGCAATATTCAAACGCTTTTATTTTTTTTTTTTTTGGCTACATATGAAGACACCAAAATAACGCGAAAATACCAATTAAAGCAAATATTTAGTATATATCATAGTTAAAGAAGAAACTTGATAGTCAGAATTTTACAAAAATAATTATAAAAAAAAAAAAAAAAGTTAAAATTATTGCTTTTTAAATTACCTAGAAGAAAAAGGAAAGTTTATTCTTAAATGAATATATAAAATTTATAAAAATTCCCAGTTTTATTACAAAAAAAAATCTCATATTATAAAATCTTATTAATTTGTATAGATTTATTTTTCATCAGAACCTTGTTTGATAGCAGCAGTGTACTTGGAAACAGATCTGGTACCATCTAAGATAGCGTGCTTGGCTAATTCACCTGGTAAGATTAATCTAACGGCAGTTTGGATTTCTCTAGCAGAGATAGTAGACTTTTTGTTGTAGGCAGCTAACTTGGAAGCTTCGTTGGCAATTCTTTCAAAGATATCGTAGACGAAAGAGTTCATGATAGAAACGGAAGTTTGAGTCATACCGGTATCTGGGTGAGCTTGCTTTAAGACCTTGTAGATGTAAATACCGAAGGTTTCTTTTCTAGCTTTAGATCTCTTCTTTGGAGCTTCGGTGGAGGTAGTCTTTTTAGCTGGAGCTTTGGAAGCTGGTTTCTTTTCGGCGGCCATTATTATTTATATGTATGTTTTATGGTTATTATTGTACGGTTTTATTATTAATTATTGTTAATAAAGTATAAACTTATTTATTTTACACTATATTAAATTCATTTATTTTTATTGATCACTGCTCTTATATATTCCAAGATCAACATAGAAAATAAAAATAAAAATATTACTACAGCTTTGTGAATTCAGTTACCTTAACGATGTTTTTTGTTAAATTTGGTGCACGTTTATTTTTTTTTGAAGGAAAAATATAGCATCTTTTTTTTAAAAAAAAGTCCACTTACAACGTATTTTTACCTAAATAGGAAAAATATGTGTGAATTACTTACAAAAAATGTACACAATATACGCACAATATGCGCTGCGTATATTGTATACACAATGTGTAACTCATACAAAACATATTTTACCTAAATAGGCAAAAGGTTACAATAAATACAATATTTTCATAACGGAAAACACAATCAAATTACACTTTTAACTAAACACAACCATCATCAATATTTTTAAAAAATAGTTAATGTAGAAACTAATACATCTTATTGATTTTTTTTTTGTAATACTTATATAAAGAAAGCTTGCTTAAATGTCAATCGGTATTATTCAAGAAAGCTATATATTTAATTACTTTAATTAATTATATACATAAAGATAAATCTACAAAAAACCAAACTAATAGTTTAACAAAAAAACAACTAACTAAATAATATTATAATAAACAATGTCCGGTGGTAAAGGTGGTAAAGCTGGTGCTTCAGCTAAAACTCAACAATCTAGATCTGCTAAGGCTAACTTAGTCTTCCCAGTCGGTAGAATTCACAGATTACTAAAGAAAGGTAACTACGCTCAAAGAATTGGTTCTGGTGCTCCAGTTTACTTAACTTCTGTCTTAGAATACTTAACTGCTGAAATCTTAGAATTAGCCGGTAACGCTGCTAGAGATAACAAGAAGACCAGAATTACTCCAAGACATTTACAATTAGCTATCAGAAATGATGATGAATTAAACAAATTATTAGGTAACGTTACCATCGCTGAAGGTGGTGTCTTACCAAACATTCACACTGATTTATTACCAAAGAAGTCTTCCAAGTCCAAGGCTTCTCAAGAATTATAAACATTGTTTCTTGATTTTGGATTAATTACGAATTTTTTAAAATAAGATATATATATGATCAAGCTTTGATAAGCTGTAAGTAATTTATATTTTCATCTAGGTATAACGAAAACATTAATTTTTTTTAAACTTTTTTTTTTTTTAAATAAAAAAAACGCGATGTATTGATAATTTTATGAATTTAATTTGTAAATTATTAATTAAAGAAATAATCATGAATACTTCTTTTTTTGCTAAATATTTATTATAAAAAGGGTTCAGTAATTTGAAATAAAAACTATATATAAGAAACAAAATGCTATGAAATAAACTGATATAAACACTTTTTTTTTTTTTTTTAATTAAACAAAACTCACTATTCTTTTATCTGAACATGAAGACAATGTACACAAAATAAAATTAACATATCAAAAAATTACAATTTCATTTATTTAGTGTCTGCTACTATATCAACAATGATATTAACAACAGATACCAAAACCTCAACACTTATTAAAACAATAACAATAAATTCCAAATACTCTTCGTCGCTTTGCCCCAACTGTTCTTTGAACATTTGCAACAAGTCGGAAATAACTTCTAATCTTTGATTTAGCAAACTCACTCTTTGATTAATCTCTAAGTAACCCCTAGTTGCTTGGTATATGGGTTCCAGTTGTGGTTCTGACCACATAATTTCAGGAGAATCAAGAATTGATCCATGTAGATTTATGTTGATTCTAAGGATAAACAACTCTCCAATTGATTTCATGATATCTTCCTTGGACATGGATATTTTACCCATTGATGCTATTTGCTGGGGTATGTCCTGAGTATCCTCAATTGAGTTATCAACTAACTCTTCAAACAAACTGATCTTAACACTTTGCGCCAAGGCATGTGAAATTGATAACTTTAGCAAATAGTTAGATCCATCATTCAACGTAATGAAGTCGTTATAAATTCTCGGTTGATAAGATTTTGTGATATAATAATTCAAATTTTCTATTTGAACGTCTTCTATAGCTAGTTTTTCCATTTCATAGTTTTCCAAATCAGATAAAAATGCCTTTTCTTCTCTTTCAGTGAACCCCCACATTACAATTACACCATACTCAAAAATAAACAAATCCGGTTGTTTATCACTGACGTATATTTCACCACCTTTACTACTCAATCTTATGAAGTCGTTATTTTCAGTAGCTCTTTTGTCACCTCTCCAATCTTTATAGATAAAAGGTGTATACAAACAATCGTCAAATAGTTTGGGTTTAGTATGGTTTGTTTTTCTACAAGATTTTATCCACTTGATAAGATTTTTCATATCATAAGAACCTGCTGTACAATAACTTGTCACTCTTGGTAAATATTTTCTTTGTTTTTTCCCTAGCTTTTCAGCATCCTTTCTAGCAGCTAAATTATCTGTGATATGACCAACTTGAGAATATATTTCATTTCCTTTACCTCTTTTTCTAGTGATAGAAGGATCTTTTGAAACACTTGTCCTTCTTGATAAGTGAGAGTCATCCTTTTCTACTGATGTGGGTACAAACTGTAGGGTATTTTCTTCTGGTTCCTGCTCCAATGGTGTGTTGTCTTTATCTTCAGGAAGAATTCTAAGTTTTTGGGTGATTTTGGATGTTCTTCTGCCTAAACTGTGAACATTTTCAGTAGGTGTTATATGATTCAAATTACTGTTGGCGTTTTCTGCATTTTTGTTTATAAGAAAATCATTACCTTCATCGTCATCTGTTTCATCATCTTCGCTATCGTCACTATCATAGTCTTCCGTATCTTCTGTATCGGAATTGTTACCGTTTCCTTTCGGATTGTTTTGCTTACCCGGATTCTCCTTGTTCAGCTTATTAGCTAAAGAATCATTTCTAGTTATGCTTGCCATTTTTTAACAACAACAGCTTGGTCAATGGTACCTAATTTTTTCTTACCTTTTTTTTTTTTTTTTTTTTTTCAAGGTTTCTCTTATCTGCTGTAATTGAGTAATAAGCACTGTCCCAATTAGGTAAAAGGTTTTTAACGAGAAGATTCAATTTCAATTCTTGTATAATAATGATGATGAAGCCAAAAAAATAAAACCAAATTATTCAAAGAAAACAAAAAATTTTTTTTTTAATTTTTTTTTTTTAAGGAGAGAAAAATGAGAAAACACGCGCGGAAATATAACCAAAAAAACACACTGGTTCAAGAACATAACTAAATCATAGATTTTATAAGGAACAAAAAAAAAAACAGAAAAAAAAAAAAAAAAGGCACACACTGAATGTTTACTGTTTTTTAGGTCATAAGTCTAAGAGAGTTAGACTGTTGTAAACCTTTTTTTTTTTTTCTTCTTCTTTCTCTTTCTTAATTCTTTCTTAAATCATATACTCCGTTCTTAAAAGCAATGGAGAAACAAAAAAGCTTTAAATGTAAATCCAAACCAAAACTGAACAAATATTTGAATTAATTAAAGAAAAAAAAAAAAGAAAGAAAAATACTTTATAATCATATATAATGGAGGAGGTTAATAAAGAAGAACTAATTAAAGAAATTAGAAGTTTTGAAGCAGATAATGAGAAATTAGTGTCAAATATTACTAGGTTACAAGTCGGAAATAAGAGATTAAGACTAGAATATGCTGTTTTATTAGAGCAACTTGAAAGGGCTTCACAACATCAAGAAAGACATAGCATTGAAGAACTTCCTACTTTAAAAAACCTTACCAAGGACTTGAATGTTGCAACAAACAAAATTTTACATTATGTTGTAGACAGTGTTTCTAAGCCTAGTGAACAAAAGAAGCAAGAATTTATAGATTCCTTTATTGAAACACACGTCAACTTGAGCAAGGGAGTTGTAGACGAAAAGAAAAATTTGAATATAAAGAATAGTTTGAAGGAAGCTATTTTAGAAGCAGCTTTAATACATAATAAGATGAAAGGAACAATGGTTAGGGCAAGAGGCACACGGAAGAAAAGAACAGAAAAAGAAGAATCAGTTAAAGAAGAGCCTCTTCTTAAAAAACCTAAACACGAAGAACATGAGGTTAAGAATACAGCAGGCGATGATAACTCAAAAGAAGAAAGTATCGTTATTCAATCCAATAATGAAATTTCCAACAATAAAGAAAACGAAATCAAGGATCATACTGACGTTGAAAACATACTTTCGAAAGAAGAACATAATGAAGAAGCTGACAATGTATCGGAATATAAAGCTGAAGATGAAATAAGAGAACATGAAAAACCTTTAGAATCTACTACAGACCAGACATCCGTTAGAATTTAAATATTTTACCTTCATAAAACAAAAAATCATTACTGTATATAAATGGAATTCAAGTTGCTTTTTATTTAACTTCAAATAAGCTTTGCAGAAAAGCAAATCAGCACCATTAAGGGTTGCATTTTTTTTTTTTTTTTTGATCGTGCTTATCATTTAACTAACACTATGCCACATGGTAGCGCTAGTTACCCAAATCTTTTCTTTTTTTCTTTTTTTTTTTCTCTGTTACCAGCAAAACAAGAAAAAAGCAAAAACACACCAAAATATTACTCTTTTAGGAAGCTAGCAGCAGGCGAAGGAAAATGCAAAATAAAGTCTAAACTGAAAAAAAAAAAGAAATGTTTGTTCGATGTATGATATGATTAATCAAATTGTTCAAATTACTTATCAACACAGCATAATATAACAATTCATAAAAACCCCAAAATAATAAGTATATTAGTATTTATTGATATTTCAAGTAGTACATAGGTTTTATTTGATTTTTACTTGATTTTATTAACTACTTTTTTTTTTTTTTTGAAAAAGAATTTAACTTTACAATATTTAGTTTTAAAGAAGATATAATACACCACAAACGATTCAATCTTAATAAATTCATACTAAATAAACTTATTGGCTTAAATTTTACAAACATTTAATACCAAAATACACAAGCATTTTTAAAATCATGGCTAAACAAAAAATTGACACATCTAAAAGTGAAAATAAGTTTCGTTATTTGTCATTCAGAGACAAAATTAATGACTTAAAGATTGAACCTTTTAAGGATTTAAAAAAGAAACATTTTAACATCACCGATAAGTCTCATTTATACGAAACTTTTCAATATTGGAGTGATATCAATTTGAGTGGAAATTACGATGCATTCCAAAAAGAAACTGAACAATACATTAAGAACCTACCAACAATCTTATACAACAAAGAAAAGATTATACAGAACTTGATTAGATACATTGATTTACATGATGAGTTGAGTTTGCAACCTTTATGTGAACTTTTATCTCAATTTGTTCATGATTTGAATGAAGATTTCTTACCATTTTACTTAGACTCTTTAAACTGTTTGATCTCTTTAACCAAGGATAGTATAGTTAGACAAAAAGTCAAAGCCTTTGAATATGGGTTCAATGCATTGATCTACATATTTAAGTACTTGTCAAAACAAATTATCAAGCATGATGGCTCAAAATTACTTATAGAAACTTTTCATGTATTTAACAATTTGATCACTGACAACGCTAACTTTTATATCAAAAAGTTCAGTGCTGAAAGTTTGAGTTTCTTGCTAAGAAAATGTAATAAGGATTTGTTGAAAAAAATAATCAATTTGCTGTATGAAAAGATGGAATCTACAGAATATGCTTTAAATAACTACGAAGGTATTTTCTTAATAATTTCAGAAGCCTTAAAAATATCAGAAGGTAGTTTACATTCCAAATTTGAAATTGTCATCAGTATATTACTAGACAAAACCTTGATAATTGATGATTTGGAAAAGGAAAAAAGTATAAACAAACAACATGTCGACTATATCGCATCAGAGGAATACTCGGAATTGTACTCAGAAGACTCATTGGACATAAACTCTTCAAGCTACTATACAAAAAAAACTTCTCTGTTTACTGATATATTATTGGATTCTTTAAGACATGTCTCAACTGAAAATTCTGAAGATGTGTACTCATTCATCATTTCCAAAATTAACAACATTATACAAAATGAAGACATATTGTTTGATTTGGAAGCTATCAACAAAGTATTGGTTACTTTGTCCTTTGCCGAAAGTGGTTACAAAGTTTCTAATTGGGGTCAAATGATAAAAATTGTCAAAAAATCAATGTCATTATATGAAAATAAAACATCCAATTGCTACACAAATTATACAACTGGTAAGACATACACTATGCTATTCATAGTCACCATCAGAAACTGTTCCGAAGAAAGATTATTAATTGCTAATGAATTCAACAAACAAATCATTCTTTTCATTGAAAAGAACTTTTTACCAGAATTTTTGCCATTTGTTGATAACTGGTTAAATTCTCACACTCAAGTCAAAGATAGATTTTCATCAAACGATTATTCTGATATAATTTTGAAGAGCATTGTGTCCATTATACAATCAAATCCTGTTGATCATAGACTAACCACATTTATTTTGAGAAATAGCTTCAAGCATATTGAAGCCGTTGACAACTTTTTGACTCTTGAGTTTAGTGAAAATGTAGTAAATGATTACTTTGATAAGATCAGTGGTAATACCACTGGCTTTTTCAAAAATACTGATGATCTTTTCAACTTTTTGACAATTGTCGATTTCCTGTACAAAAATACCAACACTAAAGCTATGAATGTTCTTTTGAAAGATGATTCTGGTAAGATGATAAATTGTTTAATTGAAATCTTCAAAAAATTTGTCGAAAAAGTTACTTTGAATGATGATAAATACGTTGATTGTTTGGGTAAGTTTTTGACCTTGTTTAACTTCAGTGGATTAACAATGGCTAGAATCTATTCTATTTTGATTGATTCAAACATTTTAAACAACAATACTTTTTTTTCAAATGTTATCTTTATTAAAGGTTTAAAGCAATTTTTAATCAATACTGCCAACAAAAACCACAATGGAATTAAGAGTGATATTGTAGATAAATTTGCAAAGCCAGAGAGTCCTTACTTGAATCAGTTATGTAACAACCTGCTACTACCAAATAGAAATATAAGAGTTGAATCTTTCTTTTTGATTCAATCTCTATCTTTGATTTCCGATAAGCAATTGGAAGTTCACGAAGCTTTGAATACTTTGTGTTTAATTGAAGACATTCCACATGATTTGAATAGTGCCAGGGATATTCAAATGAGATTGAGAAACATGGTAGTTGAGTATACTAAAGGAACTACTGATGATTTCTCCAACAAAATTTGTTTCAACTACATGTTTGGTTTAATAACCATTAGATTCTCTCCAATTTTTGATACAATCATTGACAGCTTGGGAAAACTTTACTATAAAGATGAAAAAATGGTATTTGATTTGTGTATGAAATTTTTGACAATTGCTGAAGACCAAAATGAAAACTTGAAATTTGTCTACAATTATGAAGATTATACAAGCTTAGGAAAACCAGAATGGTGGTGTGTTAAGACTTCAAGATTGAATGATATGCTAAAAAGATTTAACAATTTATCAGATGGTTACAATGTAGAAAATAACAACTATAATACAACATTTATTGTTAATATGAAAATAGGAGATGGTATGGCAAAAGCTATTGAATATCCATTGATGCTGAGACAACAAATATTAAAAGCATTGACAACATTTCCACACTTGGCTGAAAGATTTTATAAACAATTGGTTCCATTTTTCTTGAGAGATGATGAAGAAACTGATTTAGAAGTTTATGGTGATGACAAGAAGGAGCTAAGAGAAAATATTGAAGCTGCAAGCAAATACACCAAAAAATGGTCTGATTCAGATAAAAACTTATTACTGAAGTTGTTTGGTCAATTCACAAATATTGTAAGTTTCCAAAATCAAGATTTGATCTATGATAGATTCTTGACCTTATTGACAAATAGATCTACTGATGTTCAAAAGCTAGCTTTGACTGGTATTTTTGCCTACAAAAACAAAACCATCAACAAATACAAGGATAACTTGAACAACTTATTGAACGACGTTCTTTTCAAAGATGAAATAGCTAAGATATTAACTGATGATGAAGATACTAAGTTATTGGAAGACGGTGATAAAGCTGAAGTTATTCCATTGGTTTTGAGAATTATGTTTGGTAGAGTACAAACCCCAAATACTAATGGTTTAAAGAAGTCCAGAAAAGGTTCCGTTATTTCTTATTTACCAAATTTCACTGAAGATGATATTATCATGTTCTTGAGTATTGGTACTCACAGATTGAATTATGATTACTTTTTTCAAAACGGATGTGTTTTAGATTCTAAGAAATCAACTCCAAACTTGCTAAGAAGAATTTCTGGGTTTTTAAATGTTGTTAACTCCTTGTTTTCTGTGTTAGGCTCTAAGTTCCCAAGAGCTATAGAATCATTAATTAACCCATTGATTTACAGTTGTGCAGTCAGTTATAATGTTGTTGAATTAGGCTTAACAGATGACAACATTGATAAAAGTGCTGCAAGTGTTAGACAACAATCTTTGAAGGCTTTCAACAATATATTTGAATATTATGGTGGTGACATTGATTGGTCTCAATACCATGAAAACTTCCAAAATGCTGTTATTAAGCCAAGATTGGAAAAGTTTGACGACGAAAATTTACAACAACCTTCTTCCATTTTGAAGATAATCGCCTATTGGTCTAGTGATGTCAAGTTGTATGAGTTCTTATATTACAACAACTTTGCTAATGTTAAAGCTTTGATGCTGACCTTGATAAACAGCAACGTTAAAGAAAGTGTTGTTGGTGTTATTTTGAAATTTGTTAAGAATTTGATTGAAAACGTTGATGATTCAGAAATGTATGCTGAAATGGTTGCTCTGGTAGTATCAAACTCATTGGCCAAGCTTCCTCTTCTATTTACTATGGATATGTCCCCCGAAACTTCTAATGTCGCTGTTGAATTATTACTAAACATTGAAAAGCTTGGATTCATTGAAAACCAAGAAACTAAATTGCTAATTATTGATTCTTTAACTAATGCCTTAGATTTCAACAACAAAAAAATCAGTCAAAACAACATTTCGAAGGTACTGGTTATTTTGAGTTCTTTGATTCAAAATTTTGCTGACTTAGACTTTGAAATGATCAAAGGGCTGTACAAGCAACTTTCTGTTTTGTTAAGATACTCTGTTGAAAAAGAAATAAGAGTGTCCTTAAGCGACTGTTTTGTTAAAATTGGTGAAAAAATTGATAGTTTAATGGAGGTTTGTGTAATTATTAGCGATGTTAATAGCTTTACTCTTTCTAGACAATCTTCATATGATTTTGATAAGAGATTAGAAGGTTTCAGAAAGATTTTTGCTGAAGATAAGTTTTTGTCTTTTACCGAATACGAATGGTTGCCTTTAGTTCAAACATGTATGTACTTTATCAATGATCCTGAAGAATATGTTATGAGAACAAATGGTAAAAAAGTTCTTAACTCATACACTGATTATTTGAATAAGCAAGAAGAAAACTTGGATGCTTTGGACATAATGAAAGATATCATATTGCCAAATTTACAAAAGGGTTTAAGAAAAAAGAATGATGAAATCAAGAACGAATACATTGATGTCTTATCCTATATTGTATCCAAGTCTACAACGTTTACTGGATTATCTGATATGCGTATATTGGTAAATGTTAATGACCCTGAAGCAGACTTTTTCAATAATATCAACCATATTCAACTGCACAGAAGATCTCGTGCAATGAGAAGATTGACTGATGAGGTGTGTGCCAACTTACAAGACAATTCTGTTGCTCACTACTTAATTCCAATGATTGAAAACTATGTCTTTGTTGAAGAAGAAAAGTACAGAACTTTGTGCAATGACTCTATACAAGCAATTGGTATTATGTCGAACTACTTAGCCTGGAACCAATATAAAGCTCTTTTCAGAAGATACAAGGCTATGATCAAAAATGACTTTAAGAATTTGAAAGAATTGATTGTTTTGCTAGTAAGACTATCTAACTCTTTCAGACAATCTATGTTAAGTGCTAGGGGAGAAAATGTTGATTTACCAAGTTTCACTAAACTACCAAAGAATTTGAGTGAACCAGAAAAATTCATTAAAGGTGAAATTTATCCAGAATTCACCAAGATATTGAATCATAGAGACGATGAAACTATTGTTGCCAGAATTCCATTGAGTGAAGTTTTAGTCAATTGTATTTTAGGTTTAGATTCTAAGGATATCTCAAGTTATTTGCCTGGTTCTTTGACAAGTGTCTGTCAAGTATTAAGAAGTAAAGCTGAAGAATTAAGAGATGCTGTAAGAAAGAATTTGTCCAAGATTTGTTTAATTTTGGGAACCGACTACTTGCAATTTATTCTGAAGGAACTGAAAGGTGCTTTAACCAGAGGTTCCCAAATTCATGTTTTGAGTTTTACTGTTCATCATGTTTTAACAGTTATGGATTCTTCTTTAAAGGTGGGTGATTTGGATTCAAGTATTAAGATTTTGATGGATGTTATCATGGAAGATACGTTTGGTTCCGCTGGTCAAGAAAAAGATGCTGACGGTTATCAATCAAAGACCAAAGAAGTTAAGCACAACAAGAGTTTTGATACTGCTGAAATTGTATCCAGTTATATTGGTATTAAATACTTTAGTATACTATTGAAGCCTATTAAGGCAATGTTATTGGAAAGACTACCAAACAAAGTTCAAAACAAATTAAAAGAAATGATCAGAAGGGTTTCATTAGGTATTACAAAAAATCCTGAAAGTGCAACTACAAATTTTTTGAAGCTATGTCATGAAATTTACACTGAGTCTCTTGATGAAAGTGTATTCCAAAGAAGAAAGAAAAAAGTACTTACCGAACAGGAGGAACATTTCATTGTTAATTTGAATGCCAAATCCACTCATATCGAAGTTGAAAATTCTTTGTACACTAGCTTTTTACAAAAAATCTCTATTGATTTATTAAGATCTGCTATAGTCAAAAATGACAATTTGATGAAGGTTGAATACCTAGAGTCTTTCATTCCTATTTTGAAAAAGTTATTGTTTGCTGATGACGAAATGGTTGTTATAAGTACATTGAGAGTATTGATCATCTTCACTAAGTTGGAATTTTCCAAGGACAGTGAGCCAATTTTCAAGAATTGTTGTAGAAAAGCCTTCAATATAATTAAAGATTCTCCAACTACTGCTTCAGATATTTGTCAATTTTCTTTGAAATTCTTATCTGTTATTTTGAGAAACAAACCAAATGTTGAAATTAAAAATTCTGCATTAAGCTTTATTTTAACAAAGTTGTTACCTGATTTCAATGAGCCTACCAGACAAGGTTTGGCGTTTAATTTCTTGAAGAGTTTGGTTATGAAACATTGTTTGATTCCTGAATTATATGATATTGTTGATAGTATCAGTATTACCATGGTTGCAAATCACTCTAAAGAAATTAGAGATGTTTCCAGATCTGTTTATTATCAATTTTTGGTTGAGTACGATCACAGTAACAGTTTATTGGAAAAGAAATTCAAGTTTTTGATTAACAATTTGCAATACCCATCTCCAGATGGTAGATTATCAGTATTGGAATTAGTTCAAATGATCATTAAAAAATCTTCTCCAGAGTTGATGCTGAAGCTTTCTTCATCTTTGTTTGTTGCTTTAGCAAATGTTGCTTGCAATGATGACGATGCTCATTGTAAAGAAGTTGCATTTGACTTACTTGGTAAGCTATTAAAAAGATTAACATCTGAAAACACTGCTACTATTGAAAACTACATCTTAACATGGATGAAACAAAGCAACAACGAGCTATTCACTAATCTTGGTTTAAGAATGTATAAGGTATTTGTCATGAATATTGGGTTCAATATGAATCAAGACCTGGATACTTTGGCTCTGTCTTTGATTAAAAAGATTATAATCGATTCAAAAAAGCAATATGATAATTTAGAAGATTTCGAAGAAGAAGAAGAAATTTCATGGCAATTATTATACACTGCTATGAATTTGATGTTGAGTATGTTAACTGAAAGCGATGGTAAGGTTCAAATCACTGATATGTGCAGCGATGAATTTGCTTACATTTGGAGAGAGTGTATTCCAACAATGATATTATATCCACATCCATGGATAAGATTATACGCCAGTAAGTTAAGCATGATTGCAATTGAAAACAGCGAAGTATTAGATTTGACTAACTACAGTATTCAAACAATTTCATTTAAACTGTTCAGACAATTAAGTGCTCCTCACATTTCTGAAGAGTTAGCACAATCCTCATTAAAGTTGTTAGTTAAAATAATAATGAGATGGAACAAAACTAATCAAGAATACATACAACCAGAAAATGTTTCTGAAGAGGAAAGATCAAAGAGTTTGAGAAATACTGAAGAAAATGATGACAATCAAGTTGAAGATTTATCTACATTTACCACTAAATTCAAGACCTGGTTAGATTTTGTTATTTCTAAAGCTACTTACATGCTAAGAAACGAAAACTTGACCTCAAAAGAAAGCCATGTTGGTAAAAGAACTATGATACAATTGCTAGCTTTGATTTCTCAAATATTATCTGCTGAACAATTGAATGAAAACAAGGACATTGTACCAAAGATCATCATGCCTTTGTATGTTATTATGGAAAAAGACGGTTACCACTTACATGAAGATGTTGACATGAAGAACTTGGAAGAAATCCAAAGTGCTGCAAAAGAGTGTATGCAAATTTTGGAAGATAAATTGGGTGTCAATGAATACAGTGTTTACTATGCAAGAGTTAATAAAACCATTGTTGAAAGAAGACAAGAAAGAAAGGCTAAAAGATCTAGATTAGAAATTACAAATCCACAATTGGCCAGTACCAAAAAGTTGAAAAAGCATAAGAAGTCTAATGAAAACAGAAAGGTAACTAAAGACGCTAGTGGATATTATTCAAGAAAGAGATCATAAAATGTTATAAAAAAAGTACTCTTTAAAGACATATATATTTTCTATAAATCAAAAGCAAAAAAAAGAAAAAAGAAAAAAAGAAATAAATAATCCAATGTATCAAATATTATTACCCAAAATGGAATTATTCACCTTAATATCCATCCCAATAATTATCCAATTGATCACATAACAAACATGATATGAACAAGAAAAAAAAAAAATCTACATTAATCCATTGTTAAAAAAAACGTTTTTTTATCGATTATGTATTGAAAAAAAAAAGAAATAATACAAAAAAAACAATAGATGCATGAAAACCAGATGAAACAATTATAAAAATCGGTGAACTCATAAAACTATTTCATGTCTAGGAAAAATGTTACATCATAGGTGAATTCAGCTCACTTTAATTTTTTTGATGAAATTGATGATTAACTTTAGCATAAATAACAATCCAAAAGTGTGACTAGGTGGTTTTTTTTTGTGGGTACACATTCTTGTAGGAGATTTTTATTTATGTGAAATACGTATTTTTTTTTTACTCCTAAATAATATAGCACTTTTCGTGTAGAAAAATTGCTCTCTGCTAAATTCATGTGCTTATCGATGGCCCTTAAAATTTCAGCTGTTCAAAGTTGCTTTTTTTATTTTCTTTAAAAAAAAACAAATTTGGATTTGTTGTTTATAAATACAAGCTCTATGTCATCGATCAAATAATAAAATTTATTCATTCTTCTTAATGAAAATAATTAAAAAAATAAAAGAAGATATATTTTAAGGTGAAAAACCATCGCAGAATATAAATAATTAATTAATACTAACAGAAAGCAACAAAAATGGCTACCTCATCTGAAGCAGGTTCATCAACCTCAGCTTTTGTTTCCTCATTAATTTTTAATTTAATTATTTTTATTATTTTCATTGTATTATTTATTCAACTAAGACCTAAAAATAAGAGAGTTTACCAACCAAGAACTCTTTCTGATATCAAAACAATGAAACCATATGAAAGATTAACAGCCACATCTGATTTTGAATCAGACAAGAAATCTGCATCTTCATATTTTTCTTGGGTTCCAATGTTATTATCTAAACCTCATTCATTTTTGATTCAACATTGCTCTTTAGATGGTTATTTCTTTTTGAGATACGTTGCGTTAATGTTTATCATTTCATTTTTAGGCTGTCTCATCTTATTACCTATTTTATTACCAGTCAATGCCACCAATGGATCAGGCTTGACAGGATTCTCATTATTAAGTATGTCCAATGTTACTAACCATAAAAGATTTTATGCTCATATTTTCTTATCTTGGATATTCTTTGGCTTGATTTTATGGTGTGTTTACAGGGAATTGTACTACTACGTAACAATGAGACATGCCGTCCAATTATCTCCATTAGTGCAATCTATGACCTCCTCTAAAACAGTTATTTTAACTGATTGTGATTCTTCTATGATCGATGAAGATGTAGTTAAAAGAGAATTTGACAATGTTCAAAAAGTCACTGTTGGTAAGGATTTCACTGAGTTGGAAAAGAACTGTCAAGAAAGAGATAAAATATCCATGAAGTTGGAAAATTTATTAAACAAACAAATCAACAAATCTGTTTCTAAGGTTACTAAATGGTCCAAAAAAGGTAAATCTGTTGAAGATGAATTAGAAGGCAAACCAAAAGAAGACTTCCAATCCTACACCAAAAAAAGACCTCACCACAAATTAAAAACAAAATGGTACAATAAAATACCTTTAATTGGTGGTGGTGAAAAAGTTGACTCTATTGATTACTACTTAAAGAGAATTGATGAATTAAACAAGGAAATTTCTTATCAACAAGAAAGCTGGAAAAGCGAATTTGATGACATGGGTTCTTTGTTCATTCAATTTGAAACACAATATGATGCTCAAAAATGTTACCAAAATATTGATGTAGTTATGCAAAAGTCTGCCTTTGGTTCAAAATACATTGGTTATGCTCCAAATGATTTGATTTGGGAAAATGTTTCCATGAACAAATCTGTTAGAATGGGTAAGGAAAAAACTGCTACTACCTTGATTGTTTTACTATTGATCTTCTGGTCCATTCCAGTTGCTGTTGTTGGTTGTATTTCTAATATCAATTTCTTAACCGATAAGGTTCCTTTCTTAAAGTTCATCAACAACTGTCCAAAGGTCATTTTAGGTTTAATTACTGGTTTATTGCCAACAATTATGTTAGCAGTTTTAATGATGCTTGTTCCGATTTTTATCAAATTCTTGGGTAAGAAGAGTGGTTTGTTATCTCACCAAGAAATTGAATTGTATTGTCAAAAATGGTACTTTGCTTTCCAAGTAATTGAAGTATTTTTAGTTACCACATTAGCTTCTTCTGCCTCCTCATCTGTTACAGCTATCATTAGTGATCCATCATCTGCAATGACTTTGCTATCTGAAAACTTGCCAAAGGCTTCAAACTTTTACATTGCTTACTTTATGTTGTTAGGTTTGACTTTCCCTTCAGGACAATTATTGCAAATTGTTGGTTTGATTTTATCTAAAGTACTAGGTAGATTATTAGATTCAACACCAAGACAAAAATGGAACAGATACAACAACTTATCAAAGCCATCTTGGGGTGTTGTTACTCCTGTTATTGAATTATTAGCTGTATTGTACGTCTGTTATGCTATCATTCAACCATTGATTTTGGTTTTCTCAACTTTTGCCTTAGGGTTATACTACATTGCTTACCTCTACACATTCAACTATGTTTCTGGATTTGCTGAAAACAGCTTGAAGGGTAGAGCTTATGTTAAGTCTTTATTCCATGTTTTTACTGCTTTGTACTTAGCCGAAGTTTGCTTGATAGGTTTGTTTGTTATGGGTAAGAATTGGGGTGCAGTTGTATTGGAAGCTGTTACTTTAGTAGCTACCGCTTCTTGTCACATTTTCTACAAGAAAAGATTTTTGGCTTTAGTAGATATTGTTCCATTAAAGGCTTTCAATTTGAATAACAAAGGTGATTTATCATCTCAAGCTGTTATTAACTTTGAAGGATATCCAATTGATCAAGGCTACAAAGATTACAATCAAGGAAGAAAGGTCGTTAAAGACCAAAAATCTGAAAAAGAAGAACAAATCGAAGAAGGACAAGCTATTAGACCAGCTAATGATGAAGATTTAGCAAAGGCTGATTTGATTCCTAGACAAAGAGAAGTTGAAGAAGAAGGCAATAGAGAAGAAAGTTTGCAACAAAAGGCTAAGTTACCAGAAAGTACATTTGTTGAAGGTGACGGTTTTGCTGATGAAGCTTACAACAATGACAAGTTCAGTAAGTTACACTACTACGATGTTAAAGGTAACAAAGGTGATGCTCCAGATATTTCATTGAACCCAGAAATGGACAAGATAGTTGCTCACAACAAAAATTTGGATTTGGAAAACTACCCATCAAATGGCAATGTTATTAGCAAAGCTGGTTTGATAGGCATGGTTAAGACATTTTTCAAGCCAACTGAAGTCTACACCTTACCTCAAGTTTATTCAAGATTACCCGAATTCTATGAGCTAGTTTCCTTGGATGGTGGTATCCCAAGACCAGATTTGAATTTAGACAATTCATTCGGTATTGCTTTCAAAGACACTGAAAAAGTAAAGAGAGAAGATGAAGATGAAATGGGCACAAGCGAAGACTTGAAGAATGAAAATTCATCCAATGAAGAAAGCCTATCTGGAGGCAAAAACAAAAAGAATGCAGTACCAGTTGATCCATTCAAAAACGTCTTTAGTGCTGATGATATTGATGGTTACTTATACCCAAGATTATCTGACAAGGAACCAATAATTTGGATTTGTAAGGATGATATGAAGATATCTGACGCTCAAATTACTTATGCTAAAGGATTTGGTGTTGACGTTAGAGATACCGACACCAAATATGATGAAAATGGTAAGTCTATGTACTACAATGATCCACCTGATTTCCAAAATTAAAAAAAAAAAGAAAAAAATATAAAACTTCAATCCTAAATATAATATATAATAAGAGTAATATCTTTGCTTTTTTTTTTCTTTCTTTAAAATGTTATTATTGGTGGAATTGAGTTAACTCCTTAAAGGAGTTTAAGCGGCGAATTCATTAAAAACGTTGAAGTTAACAATTTAAGTCCGTTGTTATCTTTAAGCAAGGTAAAAAAAAAAAAGAGGCCAATATTTTTTTTGGTGCAGTAAAAAAAACTTATGGGCGAACATTTGTACAGGGTGAAGGACATCAATAATGACAATTCTAGTTATTTTTCGTTTTTTTAAAATGTGGGCATTTTTGTAGTGTTATCTCCTGATAAATACAACTTAACTATATTTATAATAATTTGGTAAACCAATAGCAAAAAAAAAAAAGAAGAAGAAGAAAAGAACCAACTTCTCTACATTACAGTTTTAAGTAACCAAACGAAAAAAATAAAATAAAATGCCTGTTTACGAAATTGGTTCCATTGATAAAGATTTAAAAAATCTTTCCTTACAACCTAACCTAACCAAGCCAACACATTCCAATGATAAGATTACGATTCCAAAGGCCGAGTTTGATTCTATTTTGGAAATCATGGAACTTTTAAGTACCAAAATGAAAAATGGCACCTCTAACTCAACTTCCTTATCAGCTGAGAAGTACGACAAGTACCATCTTTCATTTTGGTGTGATATGTGTCCTAAGGATGATGATGAGATCTGTGGAGTTAGATACCATTGTTTAGAATGTAACAATTTTGATATGTGTGAAAGTTGTTTTGTGAAGTTTTGTGAAAACCCAGACATGAATGCTTCTTTCAACTACAAAGATTCACAAGATCAGATTCCAGGCACGCATTACGATTATCATGATATCAAGAGAATTGTTCCATCTAGAGCTAGACCTCAACATTCTGTAAAAAATGAAAATATTGAATTGGCAGATTGCAAAACGAAATCAGAAAGTGCAGTAGAATGCAATGTTTTGGAGTTTAATGTTGATCACGTAGACCAAGAATTATTTGATTTTTATGAGAATTTGGGTACTTCAACCAGTGTATTACGTGAACTAAAAATGAGATACGAAATGCATGATGTTTTACAACAAAAGTATGATGCTTTATTAGCTGAAAAAAGAGACTCGCAAAAAATCACAAACAATGATGAGTCTGATCAGAAGTCAGTTAATTCTAATGCAACATCTGATGGTATAGCAGTTTCTTTTGATCTGGAGGACAAAAATTGTATTGTATTCACTATACTGAATGATACTAAAGATTATGTAATTCCAAAGAACTCTAGCCTACACTTTAGATTTGGTAAGAATAAAGATGATTTAACAAAGTGCTACTTGAAACTGAGTGATAAAGAATCGATTCAGCCTGGATCTTTACAAATACTAAGATTCAATCACATGTTTGATGACTATAACGTTTTACAAGGTGCTGATTACTACGAAATCAAAATAATGAACAATGATAAAGTACTATTTGAAAGAATCATTGAAAACCCAGACGCTACTCAATCTAAATTTGAAGACTTGAAAAACGATTTAAGAGA
>ERZ794936.448-NODE-448-length-19875-cov-5.700050_pt1 | contig 19875 bp, 14 predicted proteins | sample MGYA00511083_ERZ794936 | MGnify/ENA primary metagenome ERZ794936 (study PRJEB30137, sample SAMN04331409) | food metagenome | isolation source: Y2 must sample point D1 replicate A | place: Australia: South Australia | collected 2014 ... | reverse complement strand
TTATTTATAATATATGGCTAGTATCACTTCCTCAGGCCTGTTTCAGGTGTCACGAAAGAAACTCGGTTATTTTTTTTATCAGGATCATGCGCTGCCGGTATATGAATGGTCACAACATATGATCCATCCTGATCCAAAAATTATGCGAAGTATTTTGGATACAGTTCTGGAAATATTTAGCCGTTCAACTAAAGTGCTGGTGGTTCGTTTCGACCTGCATATCAAAGAACATAGCGAAACAAACCTCATCATCAGCCAGTTTAGTAAGATGCTAACTAAAAAATTGCATAATAACTATGCGAAAACTTGGTTTCATCTGATATGGGTCCGTGAGCATGGCAACAGTCCATGTCAGCACTATCACTGTGTATTAATGGTTAATGGGCAAAAAATAAACCGCCCAGGAAAGCTAAATAAATTTATTGAACAGTGTTGGTATGAAGTTTCAGAAGGGACATTTAGCCTGCCAAAAAACTGTTATTATTTTTGGCAGCTCGGTGATAACAGATTATTTGGACAGATTATCTATCGATTGAGCTATCTTGCCAAGAACACGACTAAAAAACGTTTTAACATGTACACTAAACGACATGGAAATCGACGAATTTTAGGAAGTCAACAAAAGCAAAAGAAATCATTAAGTCAAATACTGCCAATAATTAATTAAGCGTTGTAAGGGTAAATATCGGCATTTTTTTGTCCTGAGAGCCAGCAGAGTTATACCCACTATGAATTACATTTTAGCTGGTTTTTGATGTCGTGATAACATTTTTACTCATAACATATATATTCTGAATATCAATAGGGGTAATTTAATGCCAACTAAGCATAGTTATGAAAAAGCAAGACAAGCCAGGCGAAAAGCCTTGCGCTCCTTAAATAAAATAATTCTGGCCTATGAAAACCTTGACAGTCTGATTCCTGCTGAAAGAATTAAAGCTATTCTGGTTTTCAGAGAGGTTAGTCTGACACAGTTTGCAAAAGCGATGCAAATGCCCTTGTCTACTTGTCATTATATAGTAACTGGATATACACGTATCACAACAGAACTAGCGCTTCGACTGAGCTATGTGCTCGGTGGCGTACCTGAAAATTGGGTTCGACTTCAGCATGAATATGATCTATTTCATCTGGCTTTTAATCCCAAAAATCTTACACGGCTTAATAATACATTTAATGAACCTAAACACTGGAAGTTGAGGGGTAGAGATGATAAAAAATTGATGATGGGAGTGAATATTAGTTCAGGCCTAAGCTATATTAATGTATTCAAGTGGGTCACAATTAAATATGGGCTTACTATACCAAGCTGAATACCGCGCAGTAATGTAATAGCCACCGATCGCACCGGAGCATTTAAACCAGAAAAAACTGTAAGCGATAAATGGGCCAATAAGTTCAGTTAACAGATTGCACAGCTTAATCGAAACAAACCCCCAGAAAAAAACATGGCTGATCCAATGACCAACCACCGGACGCCATGAAGTTTGAACTGTATTGCGGCCCAATCGCCTTGAAAATGCATATGCGGCCAATTTCGCACTAAGTACTTCAAAAGTGATCATGTAGCCAAACATATTTTCATATGATCACTCTTAGATCGACTTTCAGGTGATCATTATTGTTAACTTATTGTATATTATGATTTTTTAAGGTTTCACCTTTTGTGAAAACAGTGACCGAAAAAATAAATGAACAGCACATCACACAGTCCAACTGTTGGACACCATCTCTGCTTGTTTCAGTATCAGTTCAACGGCATAGGGTGTTTTGTCAGGCGGATACTTGTACTTACGCAGTGTCTGACGAACCAGAATCCGTAATCTCGCCCGTACGCTTTCCCGAACCTGCCAGTCGACGGTCGTTGATTTACGAAGCTTCAACGTAACCTCGATGGCCAGTTTCTTAAGAACATCATCACCCAATTCACGCACCGCGCTTTCATTCTCGGCCAGCGCGTCATAGAAAGCGATTTCATCCGGATTTAATCCCAGCGCATCATCCCGTGCCATCGCTTCCTTGAACGCTTTCGCCATCTCTATCAGCTCTTCAATCACCTGCGCGGTTTCAATGGCACGGTTATTGTATTTGAGTAAAACCGCTTTCAGGCGATCAGAGTATTTCTTCTGCTGTACCACGTTATTACCAGAACGGGCATGAATGCCATCATTGAGCAGTTTTTCCAGCAGTTCCACCGCCAGATTACGTTGCGGCATTTCCCGTACTTCTTCCAGAAACTCATCCGATAGCAGGCCGATATTGGGTTTATCCAGCCCGGCCAGCGCGAAGACATCTTCAACCCCAGTCGCAATAACCGCGTTATCAAGGATCTTACTTAGCAGAGAATTTTTTTCAGACTGGCTAAATTTTTCCTTGGGATCAAGCTTGATAAGCCCCACCCTGACCGCTGAGAGAAACGCGAATTCTTCCTGTAAGGGTTTCGCCTCATCCAGGGTATTACATAATGACCAGGCTTTACTCATCGCCAATGAAACATCGAGATAACGTTTTTTACCGTCATCCAGGCCCAGAATGTAGTTCACTGCATCGCGTAAGAACGCTAATGGATCGGCAGAAAAACCCGCGTAGCTAAAGCCGGACTTTCCTGCTGAGGGCGCAAACATCCCGTGGATGATGTCGATTTTTTCTAACAGGATGGCAAAGGCTTCCCGGGCATCCACCGTGGTCTGCCCTTTTCCTTTTGAGTCGGTATAGGTTTTCAGCGCCTGCTTAAGTTCGTTCGCAATACCGATATAATCCACCACCAGCCCTCCCGGCTTATCCCGGAATACGCGGTTAACACGCGCAATAGCCTGCATTAGGTTATGGCCACGCATCGGTTTGTCGATATACATGGTGTGGCAGCATGGTGCATCAAATCCGGTCAGCCACATATCACGGACGATCACCAGTTTCAGGGGATCATTCAAATCTTTAAAGCGCGCTTCAAGACGCTTTTTGGTCTGCTTATTGTAGATGTGTGGTTGGAGAGGGTCTTTATCCGATGCCGAGCCGGTCATGATGACTTTGATTACCCCTTGTTCGACATCTTCACTATGCCACTCCGGGCGAATCGCCACGATGGCATTGTAGAACTTCACGCAGATATCGCGGCTCATGGCGACAATCATCGCCTTGCCATTCATGGCTGCGTTACGAGTTTCAAAGTGCTGAACCAAGTCAGCGGCAACTTGCTTAATACGCGGTTCAGAACCCACCAGCTTTTCCAGACGGCTCCAGTCACCTTTGGTTTTCTCTTGCTGGCCGGTCTCTTCATCTTCCACCAGCTCATCCACCTGATCGGAGAGTGTTTCCAACTCCTCATGATTCAGGTCGAGTTTTGCCAGTCGGGATTCGTAGTAAATCGGCACCGTCGCACCGTCATCGACAGCATCCTGGATATCGTAGATAGAGACGTAATCACCAAACACCGCGCGAGTATCTTTATCTTCAGACGCTATCGGCGTACCAGTAAAGCCCATAAATGAGGCATTCGGCAGCGCATCGCGCATGTGTTTGGCATAACCGTATTTATAGAAACCCGTTTGTCTGTCCAGCGTGGCACTCAGGCCATATTGGCTGCGGTGCGCTTCATCGGAAATCACCACGATGTTGCTACGTGCGTTAAGTGCAGGATGGTTCTGCTCATTATCCAACGGCGCAAATTTCTGCACGGTAGTAAAAATAATACCGCCGGATCCACGGGCATTGAGCAGCTCACGCAATTCTTCGCGGTCGTTGGCCTGTAACGGCGTTTGTTTCAGTAAATCTTGCGCTTGGCAGAAGGTGGAGTAGAGCTGCCCGTCGAGATCATTACGGTCGGTCACCACCACGATGGTCGGGTTGTTCATCTCTGCCTGTTGTAGCAGTTTCCCGGCGTAACAGCACATGGAGATACTTTTACCGGAACCCTGGGTATGCCACACCACGCCCGCTTTTTTACTGCCGGGCTGGATGTTACTCCGCAACTGCAGATGTTTTCCGGTAGACGCCACAATAGTGGCCGCGACAGCTTCACGGACCGCATGGAACTGGTGATAAGCGGCAATCTTCTTGATCAGCCGTTTACCGTCATTTTCAAACAACACAAAGTAGCGAATGTAATCGAGCAGCAGTTCCCGGTGAAAGAAGCCCTGCACCACGGTTTTAAGCTGCTAGTCAAACTGCGGCTTGTCGTCTTCGTTAGCCACGGTTTTCCACGGCAGGAAGCGCTCTTCATCAGCGGTCAGCGAGCCGATACGCGCATTCTGCCCGTCGCTCACCACCAGCGCTTCGTTGCAGATAAACAGGTCGCTGAGTTCGTTTTTATAGGTCTGCAGCTGGTTAAACGCAGCCCAGATATCGGCATTGGCATCAATCGGGCTTTTCAGCTCAATCACCGCCACGGGCAGGCCGTTGATATAGCCAATAATATCCGGGCGACGGACCTGTTTTATCCCCTGAATAGCCACCTGGTTCACGACCATAAAGCGGTTATTACCAGGATGGTTAAAATCCATCAGCAGAGCTTTATCGTGAACCGTCTTATCTTCGCGTTTGTACTCTATGGGCACACCGTCGAGTAGCAGGTGATGAAAGGCCTTATTGCTAACGACCAGATCCGGGCTTTCGGGACGGGTAATACGCAGTATCAACTCTTCCAGCACGGAAACAGGGAGATGGGGGTTGATAGTTTGCAACTGCTCCAGCATCACTGGGCGCAGAAACACATCATGAAATGAAGCACGCAGTGGATTGTTGCCATCTGGGGCGATATCTGGCCCGTGCAGCACTTCCCAATCCTGTTCAGCAAACCACTTCAGGCATTGCTGCTCCAAATCGTCTTCGCTCAGCATCAGGCTTCCTCTGTCTCAGGTTTTTCTGTTTCTTCCGGTGCGTTGGAAATATCTTTCAGCACCATATTCAATGGGGCGATAAAAGGATCGAGTGCTTTTTCAAGCGCTATCAGGTTTTTCAGCAGCCAGTCGATCATCGCTGGCCAGTTGCTCTCGTCGAGACTGGTGGCGGGCGTGGCAAAAGAGATACGGCATGATTTTTTGCCCGGCAGTGGTTCCCATTTCAATTCATGCCCAAAGATGTTTTCGATTTGCTCTTTGCGTTCATACAACCAGTTAAACGCAAAGGTATTGCTCTCCGCCGAGGATTTGGCAATACAGAATTCAACGCGTGTTTCTTTCTTACTAAAAACCATAGTGTAACAAAGTGCGCTGATACCTGACCCGGCGTTGAGCCAGTGATCAGTCGACGGGCTGATATTGTTGTACAGCGCGCAAGATCTGGCTTTAAGGCGTTCTAATGTTTTAGCCCAGAAAGCTTTACGCTGCAGGTGGCGGCTCTTCAGCTCGCCGCTGGTGGACTGTTCTTCCGCTTCTTTCTGTGCCATACCAATCATGAATGATTCGGCTTCGGGTGTGGGGATTACCTGGCGAATATCAACAAACACATCGTCGTTGAATTTGTAGGGCTTCACCTTAAAGCACTGTACCCGCAGGCCAAACTGCATCAGCCATAGCGCAGTGTTGGTGACTTCTTTGCGGAAGCTGGCCGCCACCATCATTACTCGCTGCATGCGACTCTGGTTGATTTGCACTTCATCCAGGCTTTCGCACTCAAGAAACTCCGCCATCACTTCCGCCGCCGGACGGGTCTCTTCCGGTTCGTATTTGTCGAGATAGAGCTGGAAGATATCGAGGATCTGTTCTTTGCGCAGATTGGCGCAGTAACCGGCATATTTCAGCCCCTGCCACACCACGTCGCGCCCGGAGTCATCGAGCTTGTTTTCGATGATCACGAGATTGCGCTGTTTGTCGATCGCCAGCAGGTCAAGACGCTCTTTGGTGTCGTCAAAACCGGCAAATTCTTTCTGGATAATCAGCAATTCATCGTCGTGATCGCGGGTCAATGCCTGCGGGTTTTTTGCCAGCCACTCCTGCAGGTGGTAGCGCTCGGTAAAACCGAGGCTGCTGAACGACACTTCCTGCAGGGAGTGCAAACTGTTGGTGGGCGTATCGACTTTATACATTTTCCGCCTCGCTTACCGCCAACTCGGCTTCGGGCAGAGTGATTTCGCCGGAGAGAAGTTTAGGGAGGAGGGTGTCACGGAGTTGGGATAACGTTTTATTCTGCGCATTGTTAATTTCAATGAATGAATAATATTCACCAACTGCTTTTGAGAAAGCGTTTGAAATTTTCTTATCGGGATGTACGCACTGCCAGCCCATTATCGCTTTTTTGTCACCACGAGGCATTTTGACACCTTTAGAGGTAAGCATCATGAAATTAAAGAAAGTCTCTTGATAAAGGAGGTTGTAAACATATTCTACAGTGACTGAGCCTAGTGCTTCAAAGGCTAGCACATCCGCCGAACGTCCTCCCTTGAAACGAGCTAACCAAATTTTCTTAAAATAAGGACGAATATTGGAAATTAGAACGTGCCCACATCTAAATTCAGGAACGCTATTTACTGATGGCAGTGAGGAGGCTGTAGAAATACCAGCCCGATTTTCCAGCATATTCTCAGTAGAGATATACGTTTCAGGTGTCAAGGAGCAAACATCGACTTTACCGTTGGCAAAAGTAGCGATGTTGCTCAATGGCCCATGACGCCATCCCTCAGGAATCTCCCCCAACTCACTCTCTTGCATAGCAGACGGAAACAACTCTGCCGTGGCTTTTAACTCGGCATATTGTTCAGGATTTTCACGCTCAAAAACCGCTAGCGCATCAGCATCTTTCCCGGAAATCGCCGTCATGGCGGCAAGCATTGCGTCTTCCTGCGAACCGCCCGCTTCCAGCACCGTAATTTTGGCTTTTACCGGTTCAAAATCAACAAACCAGCTTTTAAACAAGGCTTGCGCCATTTGTTCGAGAGTTTGGTTTATTTTTCCATTTATCTGAGATTTCAACGCCAGAGAAGTCATGGTTTTTGCAATCCAAGACTCATGTCCTCCCAGACGAGGGATTTTCAAATCCTTAAGTACAGGAATTCGCACATTACTTACTGTCGTACCTGTTCCCTCATTCCAGGAAATTTGATGTTGGACATAAGGAGACTGCAAGGCCCAAAATAAATAATAAGGGTCAATTTCATTATTGGCCCTTAATAACACCTGACGTTGGCCGAGGCAACAATCTATTCCTTCAGGAATTAAGCAAACCTCTCCCATTGGAGCCTCACGAGTAAATACAATATCATTCACTCTTGGTTTTGCTCTCTTAATCCTACTCTTGTACCCATCTTCATCGGTGAAGCTCGGCGCGGAAAGATCCAATACACCATTACGAATATTTTGATTTCGGAGAACAATAAAACCATTATCCGTCCATTTTGGTGTGGAGTGAGGACAATCAATAACTAACTCACAAAGATCCTCAAGGCGCTGCTCATTAAAACGCATAGCCGAGCCCCGCTAGGTTCGCCTTAATCTTTGCATCCAGCTTTGCACTCTCTTCCAGTTGGTCTTTCAGCTGCGCCGCCAGTCGCGTCATCTTCTCGGTAAACGGCTCATCATCTTCGTCCTGCTCGGCAGCACCAACATAGCGCCCTGGGGTCAGTACAAAGTCGTTTTTCTGGATGTCTTCCAACGTTGCTGAGAAGCAGAAACCGGCTTTATCTTCATACTCTTTATCTGCTTGCCAGGCGTGAAAGGTATCGGCGATTCTGGCGATATCTTCACGGGTGAAATCACGCAGCACGCGGTCTCTCATAAAACCAATCTGGCGGGCATCAATAAACAGCACTTCGCCTTTGCGGTGTGCTTTGCCATTGCCGCCGGTTTTATCTTTGGTCAGGAACCAGATACAGGCCGGGATTTGGGTGTTGGTAAACAGCTGGCCCGGTAGCGCCACCATGCACTCCACCAGATCGGCTTCGATCAGGTTGCGGCGGATCTCGCCTTCGTTGTTAGTGTTAGAGCTCATCGAGCCGTTAGCCAGCAGCAGCGCCATTGAGCCTTTCGGCGCCAGGTGATGGATCATGTGCTGCATCCATGCAAAGTTGGCGTTGCCCTGCGGCGGTGTGCCGTATTTCCAGCGCACGTCATTTTCCAGCTTGGCGCTCCACCACTCTTTCATATTGAACGGTGGGTTAGCCATTACGAAGTCGGCGCGCAGATCCGGGTGCTGGTCGTCGAGCAGAGTATCGGCGTTTTTAGCACCAAAGTTAAAATCGATGCCGCGGATCGCCATGTTCATCGCCGCCAGCTTCCAGGTTGTCGGGTTCGACTCCTGACCGTAGACGGAGATTTTCTGTTTCTGCTCGGCGGCGTTGTAGTGCTTCTCGCCCGCGTGCTCTTCAATAAAGCGGTCGCTGGAGACAAAGAATCCGCCGGAGCCCATCGCCGGGTCATAAACGCGTCCATTGTAGGGTTGCAGCATTTCGACAATCAGGGTGACGATGCTTTTCGGGGTGTAGTACTGACCACCTTGCTTGCCTTCCGCCAGCGCGAACTGACCGAGAAAATATTCGTACACGTGACCAAGAATATCTTTGCTCTTTAAGCTGAGTTTCTCGCCGTTATATTCAGGGTTGCTGAAGTTCGCATCAGAGAAAGTATTAATCAGGCCGGTTAATACCTCGTTGCCCAGCTGATACTGGCTGATCCGGTTCAAAATGCCTTTCAGTTTCGGGTTGGATTTTTCAATTTCATCCAGGGCGTTGTCCACCAGCCAGGAGACGGAGCGCAGTTTGACCTCCTGCCCGGTGGTATCCTCCACCCATAACACCGTGCCGGTCGGTAGCATGGCTTTGTTTTTCAGCGTTTCCCAGCGGGCAGCTTTTGGTACCCAGAAAACATTTTTCTCGGCGTAGTAATCTTCAACTTCCAGCTCGTCTCTGATAGCTTGGGCATATTCTTCATCAGAGTCGTAATCATCACGCGACATGGCGTAGATGTTGTCAGGGTTGCCGACATCGTAGAACAGGGTGACCAGCTCTTGCTGTCGAGCCTCAAAAGCATCTGAAACATACTTCAGGAAGATGAGCCCCAGCACCACATGCTTGTAGTTGGCGGCATCCATATTGGCGCGCAGCCTGTCGGCGGCCTTCCAGAATTTGTTATCCAATTCATTAAGAAACAGTTGTTCGGCGTTATTCATCAAAATCCTCGGGGGAGATCGCAGCGAAAAAGCAGCCATGCCTCATCGCAGATTCGGTTTTGGAATGCAGTACGCAAAATGATACCTGGAATGAATACGATTACAAACGACATAGAGTGAAGAAGTTTGCTTTTGAAGGGTTAAAAAGAGGATACTATTTCGCTTATTTATTCTACTTTTATCATTAACTGCCCGAATGACGTAAGCCATTCATGAGAAGCGACGCGGTGACAACCATTGCAGCGTAAAAATTTTGATTAAAGGTAATCAGAATGTTGTCGATGGTCATTCTGATTACAGATTAATATATTAAACGGATAAAATAATGTCTTGGCTTAATTCCCTGTTAGTGGTGCTTACGTCTGTGGAACCCCATTGGGTGCCTTTCACTGTTATTAGCTTTGTACTTCTTGCCTTTCTCTGCTTTACTTTTTTTTATTTATCAAGAGCCATCAAAATTGTTAATGGCTTAAAAAAATATACAAAATCAATCAGCAGCTTTGAAAACAGTACACCAGAAGCCCAGCTTGAGCACCTTAAGAGTCTGTTTCAAAGGCCTGAATTCAAGCATGCATGGAATGAGTTCGAAGAATCGTTACACCTGCAGCGTGAGTTGGAGAACGGGGAAGAGAAAATCGGCCGTATTCGAGCCACTGCACCAAGTGCCAGTTTTTTCTCGGAGCAGCAACTGGTCGATATTCCGTTAAATATCGAATTCTTCAAACACCTACCCGGTATTCTGACCGGTGTGGGGATTATCGGTACCTTCTATGGTCTGATGATTGGGCTCAATCACTTCAATCCCAGCACCCCAGAACAGGTCTCCAGCAGCGTCAATAACCTTCTTCACGACGTGTTGTACGCATTTCTCGGTTCAGCCGTCGCGATTGCGTTCTCAATCATTATCACCTGGCTAGAAAAATTCTATCTGGCGAAATGCTATAAGCAACTGGAAAAATTCACGGCTACTCTGGACTCCTTGTATGAGAGCGGCGTGGGTGAGGAGTATTTAGCCTCACTGGTGAAATCCAGTAATGAAAGTGCGACCCAGGCGCGCCATCTGAAAGAGAGCCTGGTCACTGATTTACGCGATATGTTGCTTCAGCTAGCTGAAAGTCAGAAAGTAGAGAATGAGCGACTGGCGGCCACCCTTAGCACGACCTATCGTGAATCAGGACAACAACTTGCTGAACAAGTCAGTGGCGCAATTGAAAATAGCTTGAAGTCGCCCTTGGATAAAATTGCCGGTGCTGTGCAGACCGCCAGCGGCGATCAAAGTGGCATGGTGCAAAACATGCTGCAGGATGTGCTGACCGCGTTTATGGCGAAACTCGATACCACCTTCGGTCAGCAATTTACGAGTCTCAACGACATGATGGGGCAAACTGTTGGCGCAATTCAGACAATGCAAACCGGTTTTGCCGCATTGCTACAAGACATGCGTCAGGTGAGCGACGATTCCCGACAGGGTAGCGCTCAACTCATCGAACAACTGTTGTCTGAAATGAAGTCGGGTCAGCAAGCTTTACAGACAGGCATGAATGACATGCTTACTAGCCTTCAGGCCTCAGTGGCTAAAATTGGCGCAGAAGGCGAGGGGGCCGGTGAACGTATGGCCCGTCAGTTGGAGAAAATGTTCGCCGATAGTGAAGCGCGAGAAAAGGCACAATCCGAGCATATGGCTGCCTTTATTGAAGCCATTCAGAACTCTGTCCAGCAGGGGCAAAGCGCCACAATGGAAAAAATGGCAGCCTCTGTCGAGTCGCTGGGTGAACAACTGGGTGGCCTGTTTGGGCAGATTGACAAGGGGCAGCAACAGATATCAGCGACTCAGCAAGCGAATCAGCAGTCACTGCATGAACAGACACAAAGTGTGATGAGTGAGGTAGACGATCAGATTAAACAACTGATCGACACTGTTGCCAGCCAGCATCACGGAACGACAGAAACACTACGCTTGCTCGCAGAACAAACCAACCGACAGATTCAGGATATGAAAAATGGCGCAGATAAGATGCGTCTGGCTGCCGAACGCTTTGAACATGCAGGTGATCGGGTGTCGGAAGCCAACCACCTTACCGCTGACGTGCTGAATAAAGCACAATCAGCAGGTTCATCACTCTCCCTTGCCACCAGTGAACTCACGTCCGTTGTGGCTGATTATCGTAACAATCGGGAAGCTGTTGGCAAATCCATTGCCATGCTGGAGCAGCTCGCTGCAAATACGCAGTCTGAACAAGCCACACGTAACAAATTTATCGCCGATCTTCAGCTGCATGGTGAGCACCTGCAGAGCTATAACCGGGAAGCACAGGCTTTTATGGAAAATGTGAGTGACGTGCTTGGAAAAGGGTTTGAGGACTTCTCCGAAGGTGTTTTACGCAGCCTGGATAAAACGCTGGGCAAACTGGACGTCGAAATGGCGAAGGCTTCTACTTTGCTCGCAGGTTCTGTCGAACAGATCGGAGAAAGCGTCAGTGAGCTTGATGATGTCCTGTCGCGCGTACGTGCCTAAGGAGTGACGGCTAATGTTTGGAAACGCATTTGGCGTTAAAAAACGCCGCAGTGATGAAGCCGAGAAACCATTCTGGATCTCTTATGCTGATTTAATGACCGCCATGATGGTGTTATTTCTGGTTGTCATGGTTGCCTCGTTGAGCTCCGTTACACAACGAATTCAACGTGCAGAGCAAGGTGAAAAAATAAGAGGTCAGGATATATCCAGATTGTGTGAGCGACTGAAATTACATGCCCGTGACGTGAACAAAACTATCGTGGTGGATTGCCACGATAATAGTATCAGTTTTGGTGACGCGGGGCGTTTCGATCACAACCGTTTTTTCCTAAATGCTGAAGGGCAAAAAGCACTGCAGGATGTTGTTCCTCTGGTGCTTGATGCTGCCGACAGTGAAGAAGGTAAGAAGTGGTTTAAGCAAATTGTCATTGAAGGGTTTACCGATACTGACGGCTCATATCTGTATAACCTACATCTCTCGCTACAACGATCTGAATGGGTCATGTGTAGTTTGCTCGATAGCCGCAGTTCACTGCAAAAAAGTATTTCTGCAGAACAACAGATTCAAATCCGTAAACTCTTCCTGGCGGGTGGCGTCTCCTTCAATAATGCTAAGGAAAGTAAGGCAGCTAGCCGACGCGTCGAGTTACGTATGCAGTTTTTTGGGCTTAAAGATAAGCGTGATAAGGCCGATGAGGTAGATTTTCCCCCTGTCGTCAATAAAGAAGTCTGTCAGCTGGTAATGCCCCAATGATCCCAGCCATAGATTCTCTTTCTCAGCGCATTGCTGCGAGACTCTCTTCCAATCAAAGGGAAGACAACTATCTGCATAATGATTTCCACATGTTGGCTTCAGCTGCCTTTGATATGGAAAAAAGATTTGATAAAGCAGAAAAAATCCCCTCACCGCCGCAAGAAATGCGGCTGGAGGCTCTACGTCGCCTTCGTATTGCAAAAGAGCTCACTGAGCGAGAATGGCGGATGGTATTTTATGGTCTTGCCGATAACGATCCGTTATATCCAGACCGACCAATCTTGCTTGAGGATGATGTGTTTTTTCCTGAGGTCGATAGCGCTATCATGAAACGGCTGGAATCGAAGGAATTGAAACGAAAGGATTGGGCAGCGCTATGTTCAAGCTATTTTGCATATCAGCATGAATCTCCTGAGACAAATCCACATTGGTGCGTTCTACGTGGGCATATCGCCCAAGGTTACTCTGTAGTGAAAGCCGCTATCCGTAGAGAAAAGTCGTGGATGAAAACCATTGAGTTTTATCACGATATTTTTACGCCACAAGCGGGCAGGGTGATATCCCAACAGCTACTTTCCGGTGAGAATAATTCTCTATCATCACTGGAAAAAATCGCGCAAATCCCCGATGGCAGCTGGTTGTGGAAACGTATTTTCACTGTGCTGTTGGCACAACTCAATACGCTTGACGATCCACAATTCCTGGAAAAAATTAACTGGTTGTTAGGTCTGGCTGCGCAGTGGCTACGTTTTCGCGACGACATCATGACGGGAACGCTGACGCGCTATTACCATTCCACTTATCGCGATCAGGCTCATACAGCACTGAAACAGGCCGCGCTGGAATACTGGGATAACCCACAGCTAAAAAGCCAGCAGAATAAGTGGAATCAATATGTTCCTGAGCCTGTAGCCGCTATGGTGCGGGGTTGGCTGGCAAAACAAGACCTTATGCACTTCTTCGAACTGCTTCGCGGTAATGGCGATGTCGACCAGGCAAGGTTGCACTACTGGCTACGTTTCGCCAATCAGATGGGATTCACTCGTATCGTGATGGGGCTAGATGCCTGGCACAATCGTGGTAGTGACTTTGTGAAATTCCGCGAGGAGAATCGTGGACGGCTGAGTCATTTGCGTGGTGGCCGTAGCTTTGATAACGCGATGATCATGCAGATTAATGATTACATTTTCGTGGAGTTTTCCGGGACAGGGAACGCAATGTACGCTTACCGAATAGGTCAGGCACCGTTCAATCCAGAGACGAGTTCATTAGATATTAATATCCATCTAAAAGATAAATACCGTAATGTTCTTCGACTGGCGCATACCCCTCGGGCTGAGGGCTATAACAACGTCCGAATCACCGGCTGGATGTTGAAATACGATGATGAGCTGCGCAAGCTGGGTATCCGTTGGATGGCGGAAGAACCCATCAAGTTTATAGATAAGAAAGCTTCCTCTCCCGTCTCAGTATCGGATGTTAAGATCATCAATCCATTGAGAGATACTGCTGTACAGCATCTGGTTGAAAACATCTCATGTGTCGTCAGCGATAACCGGCAAAAAGGTGGTGTGCTATCTGTTCAGCTCAAATCACCGGATGACACAACAGAAAGAGAGTTACTCCGACTCGGTTTCACCCCCGTGACTAAAGAACCACATCGCTACTGGATTAAATAATGCTCAAACGTCTGTTAAGTACACTGACAGGAAACCGTCAGCAGATAGAACGCCACGTAAAGAATCAATGCCGGGTTGAGGAGAACGGACTCAGCTTTCCGCTATCGCTGGTTGATGATTCGCAGCTTTGGGCGCTGGCATCCTGGCTTGAACAACTGGCTGAAGAAGACTATCTGATATCACTCACAGACCGATGGTTGCTGAGCTGGGATGCGTTATACCGCCTGTTGGAAGATGAAGAGCATGCCAGTAGCCTGCCTCTGATTGGCATCCCTGAGGTTTTACCATTACGCGTAAGCCTGAGTTCACGAGGTGCGTTAAGCGATAGCGATTTTCGCGTCTGGATTGCTGAATGGGCCTCTCTGCCAGCCCGTAAGCCGATCCGTTTTAGTCGTACCGGTGCCATTTTAACCCACGAAAATCAGCCATACCTGTTATCGCAGGAAAACTGGGCACTCATACAGGCAACAGAACAACTCAGTGCACAGCAGAATCAGACTCCTGGTGAAACCACTAATCAGTTGGGGTGGGCCGCTATCCGTAAATGTGCAAAGCAGGCAGCCGCAAAATTTGATGATTATTTAGAAAAAACGCATGTCATCAAACCAACCTCATTATCATTACGTCTGCGTAAAGCAACGATTGCCGACACTGCGGTTATCGAAATCGAGCCCCATTTCGAGGATCAGCCTGCTAACTGGCTAGGGAGTTTTGACAAGAATTCACAGGTTCAAGATAGCTATCGTATTCCTGGCGAAAATGGCGAACTTAACCACGTCATCATACCTCCCGAAGTGAAAGAAGTTCTGAACTCAATACACTCGATCCCAGGCCGTCGAGTGGCCGGAAGTGAAGCGCTGTCCTTTGTTCGCAACCCTTATACCTTCCTTGGTGAAGATGCTGCCGGTGTTATTGCCCCTGAAGAACATGAACAGGCGCTGTTCGATGCCAGAATTTTCTTTCATCGTTTCAAGCTTCAGCCTCGCCTAAATGATGAGCGCAAAATAGAGGATATAACGTTAGTTCTTGAGCCTATCTCGCCAGTGCCACAACCGGAGGTGTCGTTCCTTTTCTCCGCTCCATGGGAGCTGGATAAATTTGTTCAGGCTATTGGTATTAGCTTCGCTGCACAGATGCCTGCAGGTTCATGGCAGAGTTACGAGCTGGAATTGAGTCAATTCACTGAACAGCAATGGCACGATTGCCAGTCACTATTATCTCGCTGGCAACAGGAAATCGAAGGTAAAGAATTTAGCGATGTGCTGGATATTGCTAAGTATGGCGATCGGGTGATTGGCATTGGTGAATTTGAAAAAATCACCTCACCCTGGCTGACCAAAGCGCAGAGTGAAAACTGGCTCCCCGATAACATCGATTTCTCCGCTTTTTCAGTCGAAAATTTGTCTGGCTGGCAACCTGAAAATCATCACCATTTTGATGAACTGAAGGAGAGAATTACTCAGGCAGAAACAGCTGGTGAAACGCATATCACCGCACCATGGAATGATAGCCAATTACCATTAGATGCTGCTAAAACCTTCAGTAAGAACTGGGAAAAACAGCTAAATACGACAAATGAGTCTCAGGGCAATGTTGATGTTAAAGCGGCTAGGGCTGTCCTTAAAATTGAACAGAATATTGAAGAAGCAGCCTACATCAAACAACACCGCAATTCACTTCTTAATGCACGTTATTCAGAACCTGAAATCCCTCTGAGCCTTAAAGAGCATATTCGACTCAAAGACCATCAGCGTGAAGGCGTGGCCTGGCTCCAGCAACTCTTCCTTCGCTCACCAGATGAAACTGCAGGTTGCCTGCTAGCAGATGATATGGGGCTTGGGAAAACGCTGCAAATTCTGAGCTTTCTGGTATGGTTCATTGAAAAATTCCCGCAAGAACCGCCAAGTCTCATTGTTGCTCCTGTCTCTCTTTTAGATAACTGGGAACGTGAACTGGACAATTTCTTCTATACCGCAGGAATTCCGGTATTGAAATTGTATGGCGAGACCATTAAAGCGATAAAATACCCCAAACAGGCTATCCCTTCTCATCTGCAGTCTCAGGGGATCAAAAACCTGCTTAAACCTGGCTGGCAGGGCGAGGCCAAAATCATACTAACAACCTATGAAACGCTTCGTGACCAGGAGTTTTCTCTGGCACGGCAGCCGTGGTCCATTATGGTGTGTGACGAGGCACAAAAAATAAAAAACCCAGCTGCATTAATTACACATGCGGCCAATGCGATACAAGCCAGGTTTAAAGTGGCATGCACAGGAACGCCTGTCGAAAACACACTTGTCGACCTATGGAGCTTATTTGATTTTGCTCAGCCAGGATTGTTAGGGGCACTAAATGAATTTGGTAAACACTATGTTCGCCCCATCGAGAATGAAGATGGCCGCGATACGGAACGGCTGGAAAGCCTGCGGACGCTGATAGAACCGCAGACTTTACGCCGCACCAAAGAAGAGGTCGCGCGTGATTTACCTCAGAAAATTGAAGTGAAAAGCTGCAAGCAATTGGCGTTGTCTGGCGTGCAAAAACAGCTCTACCTTTCGTCTGTTGCAAACTGGCAACAGCAGCAAGCCCTGAGTGAAGGGATGCAGCAGACCGGAGCCGGTATGTTAGGTCTGTTACACCGACTGAAACTTATCTGTGCACATCCTGCAGTCGTTAATCCAGAGCCACGTTTTCGTGATAACTCACCCAAGCTGAATTGGCTACTGAAAACACTCGCAGATATAAAACACACCACGAGAGATAAGGTCATTATTTTTACGGAGCTTCGAGACTTACAGCGCGAACTTCAACATGCTATTCACCAAAAGTTTGGTTTCCGCCCTGTCATTATCAATGGTGATACCAGTACCAAAAGTCAAAGCCAAAACAGCCGCCAGCGCCTGATTGATGATTTTCAGGCTCAGCCTGGGTTTGGGGTGATTATTCTGTCTACGGTTGCTGTCGGGTTCGGCGTTAACGTCCAGAAAGCCAATCATGTTATTCATTTCACTCGCTGCTGGAATCCGGCCAAAGAAGATCAGGCAACGGACCGGGCGTATCGAATTGGGCAAACTAAAGACGTGTATGTCTATTACCCGACGATAAGGGACTCTGAAATCATTACTTTTGAAGAAACTCTGGATGACCTTCTGCAGCGTCGACGTGCATTGGCTAGGGATATGCTTTGTGCAGCTCCTGATTTGCGTGGTGCTGATTTTGAGGCTGTTGTTGCCAGAAAATCTTCGATTTAAATACCGCTAAAGACTAACCATGCCACCAGCCCAATAAGCGGCTGGTGTCTCAATGTAGTACTATCGGCCTTACATCAACCTTGCCAGCACATTTCAGTACAACTACAATCCTGGAAACATAACGAGGACTTGCTAATGAGACGAGAAGCATCACCATCTCAGATTACCAAAGCACAGATATACCGTTCTGTTGCCAGCTCAACCGCTATTGAAACAGGTAACTCTGTGCAAAAAATTGAGCAGCAACTCAAAAAAAATCAAGCACAGGCGAAAGCCGTGGGCCTCGCCCGTTAATCTGGCAATATATCGTCCACCAATTGCATCATGGGGCTGTAGTTCCCTGATACGCCTGCCTGTATTGCCTTGAAATAAAAAGCCTTATGCTCATCCCACAGGCTGTAGTCCAGCAAGCCTTTTCCTGACAGAGCCGAGAGCACATCGCAAAGCAGTCGCGACAAACGCCCGTTACCTTCTCTGAATGGATGGATCAAAATAAACTCCACGTGGCATTCAGCCAGATAACTGATCAACTCCGGACGAGCCAGGGCTTTCAGTTCACCAGACTTGGAGAGAAACTGCTTCTCGAAACCATTGAGAAGCAGCGGGATCCTGTCGGCAGCGGCAAACTGGAAACCGTCCTTAGCTAAGTTGGCATTACGCAATTTTCCCGCCCAGTCGTACACATTCCCCAGCCATTGACGGTGCCAGCCACTTATATGTTCAAAAGCCAGTTCCTTTGGCGGCTGGCCTTCGATAAATAGCTGTTCATAAAGCATTAGCAAGAGTCCAGATTCCAGAGCTTCCATTTCCTCTTCATCAGTGATCCCTAACTTATTAGCCAGCACCAATTCTCCAGAGCCAGGCTGATATCGCTCTTCTGCTGAATTAAGCTCGTATTTTGCCAAGCTCTTACCTCCGTCCAAACAAGCTCACAACGTTGTTTTCCTGCTGTCGCTGATAGTTATTAACCCGGTCTTCCCAGCTTTCAAGTGCCCTGCGCTTTTCAGGCAGATAATCATAGCGGTCATAGTGCTTCGAACTGACGTCATTCAAAGCGTGATTCTGAATACGATCGCGGATCTCTTTGCTGATCCCTGCCTCCCCCATTAGAGTCTTACAAGTCCGGCGTAAATCTCGCGCCGTGAAAACTTTAAACTTAGGATTAAAAGCCCGAAAATACATAATGGAACGCGCCAGACTATCGGTACGTACCGGGCGCTCACCGTTGGTTGATAGTGGGAAAATATAGGGGCTGTTACTTTCCTTAGTTAACTCTTTGACTGAGGCTAATTCCTGTAAAGCCGATTCAGTCAGCGGCACCAGGTGCTCCCGCTTGTTTTTCGATACATCAGCAATTACCAAGAGCGTCTTTTGCTGCCAGTCAATTGCGTTCCACTGACTAGCAATCATTTCAAATGGACGCTGCCCACCAGCATAAACGCAGAAGCGAATAAGATGCTGCATCAGCGGCCCAACATTGGTAGCTTGTGAGAACTGCTCCATGACAAAACGAAGCTCTTCCAATGTTAACCATGTATCACCCACTTTTTCCGCTGAAGATTGCTTCGGTATGGCCGATACCGGATTAACTTCAAGCCCGAACGTAATACCTACGCTGGTATTCATCGGATCGTTATCGGCTTTTAGACCATAGTTAAATGCTGCCATCAGATAGGAGCGAATCCGATTTGCATGGACCACAGCATCACGCTGGATAATGCCAGACAAAATCGCTTTAATCTGTGAAGGTGTGACGTCCTTTGCTTTAGTTTCAGGAGGAATAATTGAGTAGCATTCTTTTTCAAGACGCTTCAGCACATCTGCCCAGGTACGTTTATTATCCAACTTCATTTTGTTCACGTAACCCTGCACCAGTTCTTTAAACGAACCCTGTGAACGGTGAAGCTGCATCATTTGCTGCTCAGCCAGTCGTTGCTGCTCAAGCTCTTGTTGGGGATCTTTGCCCTCTATAAGCCAGGCTCCGTACTTTTTTGCCAGCTCATTGGCCGTCACCAGTTTCATCTCATGCCAGATGCCTAACTGAATGAATTTCTCTTTCTTACCTTTATCTACATAGTAACGAAAATAAAAAACCTTACTGCCTGAAGGCTGCACTTTTACGCCAAGACGCCCAGCACCACGCTGACCACTATTGCTCCATTCATAGTAAGAAGTACTTTTCGGTTTGAGTCCACGGATTGCTGTATCAGTTAGCTGAGTTGCCACACCATCACCTGTTAATTGTCTGTTACCTGACCCAATCAATATTTGGGTCAGGTAATGGGTCAGGTAGCGATCTTACTGTCCAGAACATTCAGAGACAAACAAAAACAGAGAATAATTATTATCTATATGATTTTAATGGTTTTATAATGCAAGCCAGAACAACCGAGAAGAAATGTGAGAGCAATAACTTCATGACTCATAATCGCTTGGTCGCTGGTTCAAGTCTAGCAGGGGCCACCAGATTCTTCCTGTGAATTCAGGACATTAAGCCACTCTCCGGAGTGGCTTTTTTGTTTGCCGGGCTAGTGTCGCAAAAGTGTTGCACCATTTTTCCACGGCGTACAAAATCAACGC
>ERZ794936.446-NODE-446-length-20009-cov-33.112308_pt1 | contig 20009 bp, 8 predicted proteins | sample MGYA00511083_ERZ794936 | MGnify/ENA primary metagenome ERZ794936 (study PRJEB30137, sample SAMN04331409) | food metagenome | isolation source: Y2 must sample point D1 replicate A | place: Australia: South Australia | collected 2014 ... | reverse complement strand
AGCGCAAGCACATGCCAAGTTCTTTGATAACGCTGGAAAAAAAAAAAAAAAAAAATATAAAAAAATATATAAAAAAATAAAAAAAAATATAAAAAAAAAAAATAATTATCGGACTCAGATGAGCCATGGATATGAAAAAAAACGATAACAAACAGAATATAATAACTTTTCTTACTTTACATAGTTATACCAGTAGAATTTACCACTTGAGTGAAACAAGTCGATCTAAAATAAACCTTCAATTTCACCATCTTCATCGACTTCGACATTCAAGTACCCAGCGGCAGTGGATAGACCTGGAATGGTTTGGATTTCAGCAGCCAAAGCATACAAGTACCCAGCACCAATGGAAGCTCTGACATCTCTGATTGGGAATTTAAATCCGGTTGGAACACCTTTCAACGCAGGGTCGTGGGATAGAGAGTATTGCGTCTTGGCAATGCAGATTGGCAATTTACCGAACCCTTGTTTGGTATACATGTCGATTTTCTTTTGAGCCAGGTCGGAAATTTCAATTTCCGCACCACCGTACATTTTCTGAACAATTGTAGTCAGTTTGTCTTCAACAGATTGATCAACATCATACAAAAATTCAAAGTTTTTAGGTTGAGCAGTGGCTTCAACAACACATTCAGCCAGGTCGATGGCCCCTTTACCACCTTCAGCCCAATGGTTGGATGGAACAGCGTCAAAGGCACCAGCTTCTTTAGCAGCAGCTTTGATGGCTTCCACTTCGGCATCGGTGTCGGATTCAAATTTGTTGATGGCGACGACCACAGGGACACCAAATTGCTTGGCGTTGGCAATTTGTTTCTGCAAGTTGGCAGCACCTTTTCTGACCAAATCGACATTTTCTTGAACATATTCTGCTGGTAACGGTTGACCAGGCTTGACATCTGGAGCTCCTCCGTGTAGTTTCAAAGCTCTAACAGTTGAAACCAAAACAACACAGTCTGGAGACAAACCGGAGGCTCTGCATTTGATGTTGAAAAATCTTTCTCCACCCATGGTGAAATCAAAACCAGCTTCCGTGACAACATACCCAGAGTCTTGAGTTTTTTTGTCAGATGACAAAGAGGACGAAGAACCAACCAATTTCAATGCAATTCTGTCAGCAATAACAGAAGACGCACCAATGGAAATGTTGGCAAATGGACCGGCATGAACCATGACAGGTGTACCTTCCAAAGATTGCATCAAGTTTGGTTTGATAGCATCTTTCATCAAAGCAGTGACAGCACCGGCAACCCCAACGTCTTCAGCGGTAACTGGTTCGTTGTTGAAATTGGCTCCAATAACGATTCTTCCGATTCTTTCTCTCATATCTTTCAAATCTTTAGATAAAGCCAAGATGGCCATCAATTCGGAAGCAACAGTGATGTCAAACCCAGTTTGTCTTGTGAACCCCTTTTCCGTTGGGGCTTGTCCAATAGTGATTTGTCTCAATAGTCTATCATTCACATCAACAACCCTTTTGATGGTAATGGTATCCGGGTTGATATTCAATCTAGCAAATTTATTGATTTCTTCTGGAGTCAAATCATCGGGATTGGTTTTGTTGATGCCCAATTTGGCCAATCTTTTTAACATGGATTTGGTAAAAGTTCTAGTTCCCTTTTTAACAGGAATCAATCTTTTGTAGAAAACAGAGTCCTTCTTTTGGGTAGATTCGTGAAACATTCTGGTATCGATAGCTGCTGCCAACAAATTTGTTGCAGCAGAAATGGCATGGATGTCCCCAGTTAGATGCATGTTGAACTCGTCCATAGGAATAACTTGTGCGTACCCACCTCCTGCAGCACCACCTTTGACCCCAAAGGTTGGCCCCATGGATGGCTGTCTAACATTTGCAATGGCTGGTTTGCCCAAGTGAGCACCCAATGCTTGGACCAACCCCATGGTTGTTGTGGATTTACCTTCACCCAAAGGAGTAGGAGTGATCCCTGCAACCAACACGTATTTCCCATTGGTTTTGTTGTTCTGGTCCAATCTGTTCAAGATTTTTGGGTTCACTTTTGCTTTGTAGTGACCAAAAAATTCAATTTCGTTTTCATGGATCCCCAATTCTTGAGCAACAATAGAAATGTGTTTTGGAGTTTGTTTTTTAGAGATGGCAATATCGGATGGAACTGGAGTTTCCAATTTCAATGGCAATGGTTCGCAAGTTGGCAATTTGTTGTTTTGGCTTTCTGCAGTCTTGGCGGCTTGCAAAACGTTTTTCACCAACATGGCAACGGTCATTGGACCAACACCACCTGGAACTGGAGTGATGAAAGATGCTTTGTTTTTGCAACTTTCAAAATCAACGTCCCCAACCAATTTCCGACCAGATTTTTTTGAAGAATCTGGTATGTAGTTGATACCAACATCAATGACAACAGCATCTTGTTTCAACCAATCACCTTTGACAAAATTTGGTTGCCCACAAGCGGCAACAACAATGTCTGCATTTTGTAAAATTTGAGGCAAGTTTTCAGTGTATCTGTGGCAAGTAGTGACCGTACAATTTTCGTTTTTCAAAAGCGAAGAGACTGGAGTTCCAACAATATCAGATCTTCCGATGATGACTGCGTTCTTACCTTTCAATGGGATTCCTGTTTCTTTCAACAATTTCAAACAGCCATTTGGGGTACATGGAATGAAATATGGTTCACCACCTCTTTTGGACAATTCACCGACATTGTATCTGTGGAATCCATCCACATCTTTGTTAGCAGAAACGGCATTGGTGATTTTGGTTTCGTTCAAATGTTTTGGCAATGGCAATTGGATTAATAAACCGTGAATGGAATCGTTGTTATTGATGTCTTTGATTTTTTCTAGCAATTCAATTTCAGAAATGTTTTCAGGCAATTTTTCCACATCACATGCAACACCACTTTCGTTTGAAGCGTTTAATTTTGCCTTAACATAAGTGGAAGAGTCTGGTCTGGCACCAATTTGTAGAATTTTCAAAAATGGCTTGAATTCAGGAACATCTTGCTTGATTTTTTGGATTTCATCGTTAGATTCCAGTCTAATTCTTTTGGCGATTTCTTTACCAGAAAGAAGGTGGTACAATCTCGATTGAGAAAACGATGAGAAGTTGCTGTAAACACTAGAAAATGTGGTTTTACTAGTTTTTTGGACAGCAGCAATACTAACAGAGCTCAATTGTTTGTTGCAGTTGTTGAAAACACGCTTGACGTTTTGGCCAGCGGCACGCTTGGTAGATGCTTGCAACATTGTGGGGGGTTTGTTTTTTGCAATCACTTGTTGTGTTGATGCTTTGTACTTTTAATCTTTTTTTTCTTCCAAGAGCAAGGACTGATTACGAACGAGTTTATATTATATACATCTTAGTAGTAGTATCAATTGAGACTTTTACATTTTCGTCATCGCCTTGAATTGATCGACGCCTTTAGTTTTTTTTTTCTCGTGCTTTTGCTTTTTCTTTTTTTCATGAAGTTTAAGTTTTCTATGTAAGTTACAAAAGTGAAATAATTTGCTTTTTTTTTCTTCAGTTCAGAAGTTCAAGCAGATAGAATAACACCAATCATAGTAATAATAACAGCATCTTACATATCTTGAAGAATATTTCCCTGCAGATACTGATAGAACCTTTGAATATTCAGTCCAATTTTCTAATAAACAAGGTTGTTTTTTTGTTTTCTCTCGATGTACATTGAATGCTTATGCTCAGAATCCTCTCGACATATGAAAATAAAAACGAAAACTGTGTAAAAAAAAAAAAAAACATAAAAAAAAATATATTTTTACCTAAACGTGACTTGCAACATCCTACATGAATTAAAGATAAAGGTAATGTGATGGCATGTCGAGTACTGTAAGTCATCATTTACTGATTAATTTGGTTTAACTGAATCATGATAGCAGTCAAACTGTTATACGATATAGTGGCCATTAAGAATCGTAAAGTTTCTCATTTTAACTTCGTTTTTTATACCTCTCGACCTTTTTTTCTGACTTCTTAAATTTAATCATGCTTCTCAAATAAATAAGGAAAAAACAAAAGGAGAACAAAAAAAAAAATTAAAACCATCAAAAAGAATATTTGTGACAAAAATAGAAAGAGAAAAACAATTTACACCAAATCATAACATCTTTACATTTTGTGTTTTAGTAGTATAACAATAAGAAAATAACAGTTCTTGCAAAAAAAAAAAAAAAAAAAAAAAAAAAGTGTATATATATATATATCAACCAAAACTACCAAAAAAATACACGCATTTCCTAAATAGGGAAATGTTAAATAAGTATTCTTTTTTTTCAAAAATTTGTTTCGTCGTTGATGAACTAAATTCTCAACTGTGATTTATTTTTTGTATTTTTTTTCATAATTTTTCAGATACAGGAAATTTGTTTATATACTCGAAAAGTAAAAGTTTTCAGTGTGCCCGAGTTCAATTCAGGTTGCTCATCTTTCAACAATCGGTTTCTCTACTATGAGTCGGCCGTTATCAACTCTGGATCACGCATGTGTCATGACGTTGTAATGATGCACCATAGACACATGTTTCTTGCCTCAAACTGATAAATTATACTATGGTCAGATTTAAACTTCACCTTCTTAGTTAAAAAAAGAGAAGCTCATAAAAACCTATCCAGGAAGTCCTTTAAACAACCTATCGTATAATTCAATAAACAGAAATGGGAGGTGTCCGTGAAAAAAAAGCTGAATATTTCTCTAAATTGAGAACTTTGTTGGAAGACTACAAATCCGTCTTCGTTGTTGGTGTTGACAATGTTTCTTCCCAACAAATGCACGAAGTCAGAAAAGTCTTGAGAGACAGAGCCGTCATTTTGATGGGTAAAAACACCATGGTCAGAAGAGCCATCAGAGGTTTCATCTCTGACTTGCCAGACTACGAAAAATTGTTGCCATTCATCAAAGGTAACGTTGGTTTCGTTTTCACTAACGAATCTTTGAAAGACATCAAAGACGTTATCATTGAAAACAAAGTTGCTGCTCCAGCCAGAGCCGGTGCTGTTGCTCCAGAAGATATCTGGATTACCGCTATGAACACCGGTATGGAACCAGGTAAAACCTCTTTTTTCCAAGCTTTGGGTGTCCCAACCAAAATTGCCAGAGGTACCATTGAAATTGTTTCCGATGTCAAAGTTGTTGCAGCCAACAGCAAAGTCGGTGCTTCTGAAGCCGCTTTGTTGAACTTGTTGAACATTTCTCCATTTACTTATGGTTTGTCTATCGTTCAAGTTTACGACAACGGTCAAGTTTTCCCATCCAACATTTTGGATATCTCCGACGATGAATTGGTTTCTCACTTTGTTTCTGCCATTTCCACCATCACTGCCATCTCTTTGGCTTCCGGTTACCCAACTTTGCCAGCTGTCGGTCACCAATTGGTCAACAACTACAAAGACTTGTTGGCTGTTGCCGTTGCTGCCAAATACGTTTACCCAGAAGTTGAAGAATTGTTCGACAGATTGGAAAACCCAGAAAAATACGCTTCTGCTGCTCCAGTTGCCGCTGCTGCCTCTTCTGGTTCCGCTGACGCTGCTGAAGAAGAAGAAGCTGAAGAAGAAGCCGATGAATCTGACGATGACATGGGTTTCGGTTTGTTCGATTAAACAAATTGAAATTGTATTTCAAAGTATAATAATTTTACTTTTTTGTTTTAAAAAAATCGTATGAAACTCGAGATTTCTTTTTTGGCATTGTCCAAAAAAAATTTTAAAGTTATGTATGTAGGTTCACTTATGTATATTAATCTAAATGGATTTCTCTTTAAATGTAATTGTTTATCATTATGCATGAGCAAATACGTGTAATTTTTGTATTTGTTGAATTCTGCGTGCGAGTAACAACGTCGGGTAATAAAGTACAGACCTGGGCGGCAAAAAAGAAAAAAAAAAAAAAGAGATAAAAAGATAAACTATTCGTCACCAAAATAATTTCTCCATGATACTAGATGACTTATTTGATGTCTGAATTGAGTCTGCCAGGCATTGTAAACTGGTTATAGCTAATTGACGTTTGTGTTGGCCTTTGAAAAAGACCTTCACGAACCTTTGCCCAACAGATTAACACGGAAAATACCCCCTATCTATGGAAGCAAATCAAATACAATTGAGTTTCCAAAGTGATAAAAGCAAACAAGATTTAAACACCTTTACCCTTTCTTCATCCCTGAATATATGTGATTTTTTGTGCACCGAGGGTAACAAACATGCAAAGGGTGACAAAGAGCTCAAAGCACCGCTAGCGCCACAAAATGTCAATTTTCTGGGAAAATCCTCCTTTGTCTCCAACAACTTTCGTGCAAACTCTGCTTTTAATTCTTTGACAAACGGCAAAGAACAAGCAACTGGGTCTGCTGCATTATTTGCAAGCTCTTTGTTGAAAAATTCCTCACCACAACTTACTTCCCTGGAGCATTATCAGGCGCAAGACAACTACAGAACATTAAAAAACGTGAAAGCGGAAAGCATTAATGCAGGGTTACATAGGAAAAAAATTCAAGAGCTTTTTTACAAGTCAGCAGATCAAGACAAGTGTTTGAGATCGAGTGATCTTTGTGCTAACACTGTTTGTAGTTATGCTCAGGAGTTTATTGGAGTAGATGATGATGATAGTATTATATTAGCAAGATTAAACAGGACATGTTCTGTGTTAAGTTTTGACTTTCCCGCAACTATATGCAATTCTGAGGAAATGGGATCAATAAATGACTGTTTTTTGAAACCAACAAATGAAGCTCTTCAAAATGAAAAATCATTTACTTCTCAAAACACAAATAGCTTATTGGTGAACCCTTTTATTCTTGATGAAACAAACAATTTGAGAAACCAAATCAAAGGCAAAATACTTATAAATATGTTGATCGATAGTTTTTGCAAAGTTGAAAGATATGAAAATGAATATTTGCAAACTAGTCAGAATGTTGGATCAACACGGAATTTAAATACCGGATTTAATCCTTTCAGAGACTACTCTGATGTAGTTGATATGATAGTTGATCTTATGCATGTCAATGACCATTTGAAGAGGGTCTTGGAAGACTTGCATTCCTTGAGCTTTTTCATAATACATTCTAAAAATGAGGGTACAGAAATGTCGAAAACAGAAAAACAAATCGTTGAAGGGGTTTTAAAGAAAATAATAGAAATATTGTATCAAAAATATTGTGTGGCTGCTTTTTCAAGGTTTAGCTTTCTAAAGCACCACAGTCATAGAATTCATTACTTAAGAACAATATACGCTAATTTTGCTTACCAAAAAATTCCAAAAGTTGCTTATTCAAAACAAAAAAGAGCCTCGTGGGTGCCTTTGTGTGATGCAACTCTGGATGAGTGGGAAACCCCAAATTTTCGTATTAATATCAAAGACAAGTCCTTGGGAACCAAGGATGATATTGATTATTTGTGCACAGCAGTTGAGAAATATGAGAGCATTGGTGCTCTTGCAAACAGCCTATTCATGAAAATTACTCAGATTGTCACACAGGTTTATCAGGTGTACTCTTTAATTGCAAAAACTGCTGCTGACTTCTATGCCAGTGTGACCACATCTGTAAAATCTATAATTGACACTATTTTCCAAATTATTACTATTTCCGTTACTTTGCAAAATGACGAAATTTTATTGAGTTTGCAGAATTTGTACGAGATGATGCTAGATAGCATAAAAGATGGAAATTTTCATGAACTTTTTTTGAAGCATTCAAACCTCCAAATTCAAGAATACCTAGACTCTGTGCAAGATATTGATAAATTTTCTCGATCGTTAGATTCTCTTTTGAGCAATGATGAATGGGGAAAGTTTAATCAAAGTATTCTTTTGGTAAAGGAGTTTCAAAATCTTAATGACACTTCAAAAAAAGTATTAAAATCAAAACTCAGTGATGCAAATGCTAGTGCTCACAATTTAGTGGCTTGTAACGGCATCTACTCTTTTCCAGGCTTGAACTTCGTGGTGGAAGCTAAAAAAAATGAAAAAATGTTAATTTCAAAAGTCAGAAGCACTGATATTGAAAACACGTCAAGGATTGTGGAAAGAGATTCAGCCGTTGACGACCAAAAAAAATCCGGTCGCTACAAAAAAAATGACCAGGTTCAACCAATTAGCGACACACCTTTGCAAAGCTTTCAAAGTTGTCGCACACAAAAACTTTGGTTTCCCAAATCTCTTTTAAAGAACTCAGGTCACGCTTTTTATCAAATGATCAACAAAGTTGCTAGCCTTCGACGTTCAACTACCTCAAGCGGAAGTATAGTCATCAAAAGCAGAACATCATTTTCAATGTGTTCGAACTCAGATAAGGGCTTGGAGCTTAAAAAGCGTTGACCCAATAAAGCTTCCACAGCATGTATTTAGTTTTAAACGTGAAAAGGAACCGATATGTAAAAATCGCTGTTTATACATCATTGCAATCAGCTTACACTTCAAAATAAAAAAATTTGTTTACTTTTTTGAAGCATTTCATAGCAGTCCAATGGCATAGGTTTATTGAGAAAAACTAGAAGAACAAGCTCTCTTTTATAAACAAACAAAGACACAAATCACGTGCTTGGATTTTGTGTTTGTCTTTTTTTATAAAATTTTGGCGCCGAGGAAAAGTAAGCAGCGCGCAACTTTTGCTTTCGTCTTTTACCTGGGCATGGATCCAGAATCCAGTATAGAAAATCGCTGTCAAAGGTGATTGAGCAGTGATTCAAGTGCCAGCAATTGAAAGAAGCTTTAAGAACAAACTGTCTTTTTTGATACACTGATTCTGTAGCAAACAACAAAATCGTTGCTGACGATTTATCTGAATACCACCTACACATTGCCATGTACAATTGCAGAAATTTATTGTTTACAGTATCCAAAACCAAAGGCGGTTCCAAGCAAGTTTTTCATAACACAAAATTGAATCTCAATCAGTTGGGCAAGTTTCGTTATATATTGCGTCAGAATAGAAATTATAGCAGTGTGCCAAAACAAGCTGAAGGACAGGGACTATATGGCTCAACTGAAATTCTAAATCAAGAGTTATGTGCTGACAGTATTCCCAGTGTTCCTTTGGTATCTGAAGTGCTGAAGTATGAAAAAAGGGACAGTGATGCAACAGAAAGTCCAGTCATTGTGTTGCATGGCTTATTTGGTTCTAAGCAATCTAACAGAACTATGAGTCGTTTTTTGGTGAGTGGACTAAAAAGAAATGTCTACTCCTTGGACTTGAGAAACCATGGTGAGTCTCCGCATATTGCCAGACACGACTATCCAGCAATGGCAAACGATGTTGAAAAATGGGTTGTCGAGCACAACTTTGCTCACAAACCAATTCTAGTTGGCCACTCGATGGGAGCAAAAGTGGCAATGAGCTGTGTGCTGAGAAAACCAGATATGTTTGCTGCGTTTTGTGCAATTGACAATGCCCCTGCAACAACGATGCCAACTCCGAAGTTTCCAAAATACGTCAAACAATTGCTTGCTATAGTAAACAATCCCGAATGCTCAACAAACAAACAAGCACTAGAGGCTTTAGGGAAAGTCGAACAAAATTTGATGATCAGACAGTTTTTGATGACAACTTTGACAAAATATAAAGATGAGAAAACTGGGAAATCTAGATATAGGGAAAAGATACCTTTAGAACTTTTGAATGATGCAATCGTCAAGGGAAATATTGCAAACTGGGAGTTTAACTCATGGGTTCACAAGTGGTCTGGCCCAGCCTTATTTATCAGAGGAACAGAGTCAACTTTTTGTTCAGATGACTTTATCACTGATGTTGCAAGATTTTTCACCAACTTTGAAATCAGAGATATCAAAGGCTCACATTATGTCAACACGGAGAAACCTCAAGAATGCGCAGAAGCCATCACAACTTTTATCGAAAAAGTTGAGGATAAGTGAAAAAAAGTGTGTCAGTGTTTTCCTTTTCATTTTTTTTTATTTTTTTTTTTACTGTTCAGATTCACTCATGCGCATGCAGCGTGATATGTGTGATCATTCATATAATCAATTGACTTCCTTCAGCAAGAAATTAATTTAATTTGTTTAACTTTATACGGGGGCAGGTTTCTTCTCGCCTAACTGTTCTTGTAAATAATATGTTCGCTTAATTCCTTTCCTCGTCATACAATCTACAGCAGGGAGAGAGAGAGAGCGGGGGGTCGTGCGTTCTGCGCGTCATATAGGCAGGAAGTGAAAAAAAACAAAAAACAGTGCGTAATTCCCAAAAATTAAAGTTTGTAAACAATGTCTCTTCAAAACTCAAACTCGATGGATTTTGAAAAATCAAGATTGAGTAATACGAGCAAGCAATTAATACAACACAGATTATCATCCAATTAAAACGGACCCAAAGACATTGTCATCCGTCAAACATATATCACACACAAATAGCTTGGTTATTGCTTATTTAATCAAAACAGGAAGTCAGGAATTTCAAAACTAAACAACGCTTTCCATTGCAAGCAAATTCATTTTCAACAAGGTTTTTGAAAAAAAAAAAAACACAGAATACTCGCACACTAGGAAAATGAAAGCATTACTGACTTTACTTAACAATGTTTTCAGACGACTGAAAAGTATATTACCGCTGTTTATAGTTGCAACGTTGCTTTTCTACTATTCGTTTTTGAACGAGCTAAATATGTTAAATTCATACGCAGAAAACGAGTTACTTCCGCAGATATCTACAGCACCACCACCATCATCATCATCATCATCATCAAATGCAGAGCTTAAGGAAGTTTTTGTTGATGAAGAAAAGACTGAGACTTCCAAACTGCAGCAGCATAACAAACTGGAAGCCGACCACTACCTGCAAGAGATCTATAAGAAAAAGGGGGATGCTCTGACTCAACAATCCAAAACAAGCGCGAGTTTGCTGCCAACTGCGATTGTAGATGAACCTTTTTCTGAAGCTGACTCAGCGAACTCACATGAAAGCAAGTTACCAGGCGTTGCGCAGCAAGGAACCAAAGAAGATAAAAAGGAACCTGAGCTCATAGCTGAGGCTGCTGCAGTTTCTCCTTCTGGTATTGATCTTACAGATATGGAAACTCTTCTTGAAAAAAACAAGTACTACCCGCTTTTACAAAAAGACTTTTACACGGAGTTGTTTGATCACAGAACCATTGAGGACTATTCTGCAGTGGAGTTCGCGGAATCGGAACTCGATCTGTCAGAAGTTTCTGTTAATTTGAATACGCTCCACAAAAAACACAAATACCTTCTTGTGGAAAATGCAGGCATTAAAAAGTCGTTTCAATATGTCAATCAAAAATACCCTAAAATACAAGCAATGGAGTACAATGACCAAGGCTTGCCCAACACGGATATGTTGAAAAAAATTGAGGATGTTTTCAAGACGTCATACAATCTTTATACCACTTATGCGTTTGGTGCAGATGAGGTACAGCCTTTATCCAAAAAAAACAAAAACAATGGAAATGGTTTTTCAAACACTTTGCTTGGATCTTTAGACATGCTCTATTTGTTAAACATGAAAGAAGAGCTTAAAGAAGTTGTGGACAGAATATCAGAGAATTCTTTCAAGTCTGACAAACTGCTTATTCATACGAATCAGCTTTTCACCTCAACAATCTCCGCATTAATGTCTGCCTTTGAACTTTCTGACGGAACGGAAGTTCTATTCTTAGAAAAGGCCAAGCTGTTTGCACAAATTGGCATCAAAAGTTTTGATACTCCAAATAATCTGCCCCTTGCTGATTTTCCCTGGAAATCTAAATTGCAAAATCGGTTTCCCTTGAAACATTCTAATTTCTGGGACATAGCCGGAGCAGGGCTTGAACTAACCAAGATATCAATGATGTTGAAAGACAACATCTATTATTCAACTGCACACTCCGTTTTGACTTACATACAGTCTTCAAATAAAAAATTCCATGTAGACTATTTGTTTCCACAGCAAGTGGATGCTTCAGGATGCAAGACGATGGGAAGCGACAAACTTACCGACGGTAGCCACCTTAGTCTGAATGTGATGAAAAGTATTTCGAAGGGAGAATTTATTTTTTGTGAGCAAGTCACATCTTTGTTACCGGTAAACTACGGAGAAAATCAAAAGTATCAATTCAACAGTAAGGACGGTGGGTCCAACTATTACTTTGATTTGTTGAAACTCTATCATTTACTAAACGGGCACGATGAAAGTTTGAACTTGATCAAAAGCTTTGTTAATGCGGCTAACCAAATCCAAAAATTCATGGTTTTTAAACCTGTTTTGCCTGGCACTAATGAAAATATACTAGCGATTTCCTCTTTTGAAAGCTCTTCAAACTACAGTCCGATAAAAAACAGTTACCAAGTCCGCGTGAAACAGACTTTGCAAATGGATCATGCAAGTTGCCAAGCAGGTGCCATGTTTATGTTAGCATCAAGACTTTTGAAGAACGAGTCATACGCTACCTTAGGAGCAAGTTTAATTAATGGTTGTACTCAAATTCCTGAACTGTACAACAACAAGCTTTTGCCCGAAAGCATTGTTTTAGAGAAATGTCACGAAACTGCAGCAAGCTGTACGTTTGATGCCGATAGCAAATTGAGAAAACTACTAATAGGTGAGTATTTTGTTTCAGACAATGAAGAACTTGAAAGTTCTGAGTTCAGCGGTATCAAAGTAGAGAACACGGAGGATTTTGCCGCTTCAGATTTGGAAGACAAAGGAACTGAAGAAGTGATTGCTTTGCAAGAACAAGATGGAAGGGCATCAACCATTACATCAGCCAATATGAAAATTGAGCCTCAAGTCAATCTTGAAAAAAGAAAAGTTGTATCAAACAGCTGGTCTGGGACGCAGAGTCAAACTGCTAGTAAAAAAGATTACCAACTTTCGGTAATGCCTTCGCTCAATTTTGCTCATAGAAAATTCAGTGCTGATAAACCAGGTGTTTGGACAGACTGGGTCGGTTTGCCATTTTTCTTGAACGATGCTGATGCGCAGTATTTGTTAAAACCAGATATAATCGAATCCCTATTTTATGCATACAGAATTACAGGAGACGCTTTGTATAGAGCACAGGCCGAGAGACAATATGAATTGATGATGCAAGCTGTGTTGCAAGTGCACGGTAAAGGGAGAACGGAATTGTCCGCTTTGAATGATGTTTTTTCTATGGAAGTTTTGGACAGTTTACCACACTACTGGTTTTCAAAAACTTTGAAGTACTACTATTTAATTTTTTCAAGCCCCGATGTATTGAGCTTGGACGATTATGTTTTCAACAGCGGCGGACATCCTTTTGCAAGACACGCTGTTATCAATGAAAACTTTGTTAACGAGTATGCCGTTGACTGGGAGAGTATTTTAGATTAGTTTTTGTTTCTTTTTCAACTTTTTTAATTTTTCAAAACATTTTTCTTTCAAAAATGTTCTTTTGCAAAATTTTTAATATACATTTTATTTACTTCAAAAGAACCGGCACGAGTCCAATTTATTGCAATGAGTAAAACTCAGACTTAATCAGAGTTCATATACTGAGCATAGTCATCAGCAGAAGCAAACAATGGCAATTCTTTGATAGCTCTCTTCCTTTTGTTTGACTTCTTGTTATCCTGATCAGAAGAGCTTCTCTTTTTGGAGTTCGGCTGTTCAACATCATCAGAGCTTTCTTCAGCGCTGAAAGCTGCAAAATCAGCTTCTTCTTCGTCAGCGTCGTCGTCTTCTCCTGATATTAGAGCTTGGACATCCAAGTCGTCCTCGTCTTCATTATCATTATCTTCTTGGCCAACGTCTGCACCTTCCTTCTCCTCTTCTTCTTCGCCGCCATCAATGTCCGAGCCCAAATCTAGTTCGACTTCGCTTTCGCCCTCGTCGTCGCTCATACTAAAATCTTCTTCGTCCAAATCAATATCCTCGTCTTCTTCGTCCTCACCTTCAACATCAGGTCTCGACTTGACCAATGCGTCCCAAACCTCGTCTTCGTTTAGTTCATCATCCTCTTCGTCGTCCGCATTGCTTGATTTCTTCTTGGGATCGGTCTTTTTGATGGCAGATTGTTTTGTAGAAAAGTATTGGTGGAAAAATTTCTCGTCAGGTTTGATATCTTGTGTTTTCTTGGAGAGCCAATTTTCTGTGTTGGCAGGCAATTCGTTAAGAACTCTATCCGAAGCCTTGACCAACAAGGATCCTGTGTGCTGACCCCCTAAAGGTTGCATAATAGACGAACCTCTTGCAGTTGTTTTCTGCTTGAAGTTTCTGTAGACAAATCTATCCAAAAAGTGCGCCAAAGTGTACAACCCTAAATCTGGTTTGCTTAGTTCTTCATCACTTTCTTCACCAACAAAAGCTTTGGCATATGATTGCACTGTTGGATGGAAATGTTGCAAAAAATGAGTGATTTCCCATAAAGACGATTTGTCAGCGTTTGCAAACTTAGGATCTCTTTTCTTTGGATCATACTGTCTATCTTTTGAGAAATATTTCTGTTTTTTTTCAGAGTTTTCTTTTTTTTCTTCTTCTCCTTCTTCTTCATTGTCTGATTCATAGGTGTAATCTGTTGGTGAGTTGATCAATAAGTTTTTGATTTGAGGAACAATTTTCAACAGCTGTAGCACCAAGTACAACATACCGGCTACAGCCCCGATATTTGACCAATGCGAACAAATTTGAAATATTCTTTTCACAAAAGCTTCAACTCTAGAAACGTCTTTATCAAATTTCAAAGATTTGTACAACAAATTCAAATAAATCCCTTGTTTGGAAGAGGTTACCAATCTTGGGTCCAATAATGATTCATACAAAGTTTTAAAGTATCTGTCTGGGTTTAAAGTTGTCTTTTTGGATATCACTTGGAAAATCAAAGACAATGCTTGAATAGAAGTGTTGAAGTTTGAGGAGTGTGTGATTTTGAACAAAGTATCCAATCTCTCTTCGTACAATTCCGAAGGCAAGTCACTAAAGGGGAAGGCCCTGTTCAAACCTGTTAGGATTGCTGAAAACAGTTTGGCGTTTTTCTCTTCAATGATTTCTTGTTCAGTTTTCACAACAGCTTTCACAGAAACACCACCTTTTTTACCCTTTTTCACATTTTTCTTTCTTTTGGAAGTTTCGTAAGATTTTGAAGTTTGCAATTCTGAAGTCGCGCTGTTTTTATGATCAAGTTTGTCACTGTTGGTGTTTGCGAAACTTGATGAATGAATCAAGAATTTTTCAAATAGTGTAAAATACACTTTGATCAAACTGTTTGCAATTTCTTGTTCTGTTTTTTTCAAAATCGTTTGGTTCAATGTCAAAACGGCATAGTAAATGGTATGGTACCCTTCGTTTTTTTTCAACGCAACATCCACAACATTGTCAATAATAATTTGCTTCATGTTTGGATGGTTATTTTGTAATTTCAACAATTGGAAAGAAGTCTTTGCGGAAACTTTGTTGTCAATGTCACCTAATTTATTGACCCCTAACCTCAACAAGTTAAATTCTTGTTCTGGACTTTGTGTTAAAAAATCAAAAACATGGGTAAGAACTGTCATTCTTATATGTGTAATTGGATCATGGGACAATTTTTCCATAATTTCTAATAGTTGGAAAAACAATTTTTTCAAATAATCTTCAAAATACCACAATGCCAAAGTTTTCTTGTTGATAAGCATTGATAGATTTTGATTTTTGAAAAATTTTAGTTTTCTATTTGGAGGTAAAATACCGTTATTCAAAAACAAATCTTTGATGGCATTCAAAGATTGCAAAATAGAGGTTCTTGATTTTTTGTTACAATACGAAACCAAGATATCCATAGATTTCAAATTGTGCAAAGGTGATTCTTGGATCAAAAGAGTCAATGCACTGATTTTATCGTTTAATGTACCGTCATTCAAAATCTGAGACATAAACTTTCTTTGAGAAGAGTTTTTCGTGAATTCGTTGTAATACGCGTCGTTGTCTTTCATTAAAGCGTCTTTACCCCTTTCAAACAATTTGTGAATCTGGTCTTGATCCAATGGCTCGTTTTGTTGAGCTGTTGCTTCAGAGTCTAATGGAATTTCGTACCATGGCACGGTGGTGGACAATAAGAGCTTGTCTGTGACCACTAATGATGTTTCGGTAATCATTCCATCTTTTTTTTCCTTTTTTTCCTTGGTGGCTGAACTAAGCTCTGCGGTTTCTTCTTCAACTTCAGATTCTTGGTTTGAAACCTCAGCTTCTTCATCCTCTTCCGGATCTTCCACTTCGACGTCTTCTTCAACGTCTTCTTTTGGAAGTTCCTCTTCCACTTCGACATCTTCTTCCACGTCTTCTTCCACTTTCTCTTCCTCCTTGGTATCAGGAACATCTTCTACTTGGAAAGAACTCAACCCAATTTGTTTCATCATACTTTTCAAATCATTAGACAAAGAGTTGTCCTTGTTGTTTCCTTCATTTTCTACTTCATAATCACCATCAAATTCCTGTTCACTTTTAAAGTCATCCTCGTCATTCAAAGATTCAACCAATTTCAAGTCTTCTTCTGTGGCACCCAACTCCAATGCTTCTTGTTTCCATGATTTTTTATCGGTCTTGCTTGAAGTAGCAGAAGAGGAGGACCCATTGTTGTTGTTGACTTTTCTGTTCACGTAATCATTTGGTTTTTGCAACGTTTCTGCAGTTATTGCTTTAGTTTTCTTTTCTAAACGTTTTTGTTCTTCTTTTGCCAATTCTTCCCTTTTCGCATTTTTTTTAGTTTTAATTTTATCTTGTTTTTTGGAATTGTTTACATTCTCTTTGCTCAACTTGTTGGCAATTTTATCTTTCAATGAAGATAAATTTAATGGGGATCCTGACATTGTATTTGAGTTTTTTATAACACAATGTAAATTAACAAAACCTGAAAATTGGTTTCCCTTGGTGTTTCCTTAGATGTATAATAATAATAATAATAATAATAATAATAATAATAATAATAATGATAATAAAATGTTCTATACATATTATTACATTTTACAATTAAAATATGAATAAAACTGAACTAAATGCAAGGACATCTCATCTGGTAAGAAAAAAATTTAGATCAAAGCTCGTATTATCATTATGGAAAACGTTAATTAATCCGCAAGTTGAATAATGGAAAAAGAAATGTGGTTTTTATAAATTTTTTTATAAACATATAGTCACGTGTAAAGACTGTCACGTGAATTTTTTTTACATGACACAAAAACGTTTTTTTAGCTCTTGTAGATTACCCCGCTTCAAGTTTTTAAAAATAAATTTCTAGAAAAAGGTTTAATGTCCGGGTGTGGTATTGTTTTTTTGGTTTTTTTTCTTTGTATGCAGAAGATTCTGGATTTTATTATATTCCGTTGCAAAGGTTATTAGAAAATAAGGCAGATAGACAGAAAAAGACAAAGAGAGATATAATATATTAAGTGTTGTGAGTTTGTGAGTTTGTAAGTTAACGTTTACTTTCTCTCTCTCTCTCTCTCTCTCTCTTCTGTCCTGAGTAAATCTGGAAAAATTTTGATTGTAAAATATTTTTTGATTTGGTAATTCCGAACAGAGTGGTAATGTTCCTTGATAGTGTGTTTTTGGAGAATTTAAAGAGATTTGGATAAGTGGTTTGTAATTTTAGACCTTGATATCTTGAATTTAAAAATAGGTGATGATGACGTGTATCATGATGATCATGTGTAAATAACTTCTTGTATTATTATATATTACTTCCTTTTTCTCCCCCAACAAACCAACAACATATAAACACACACACACACACACACACACCATGTCTTTGAAAAGAATTTCTAAAGAACTAAACGATCTAGAAAGAGATCCACCAACCTCCTGTTCTGCTGGGCCAATCGGAGACGACTTGTACCACTGGCAAGCTTCTATCATGGGTCCAGCCGACTCGCCATACGCCGGTGGGGTTTTCTTTTTAAGTATCACTTTCCCAACCGATTACCCATTCAAACCACCAAAGGTCTCTTTCACCACCAGAATATACCATCCAAATGTCAACGGGAACGGGAACATCTGTTTGGATATTTTGAAAGATCAATGGTCCCCTGCTTTGACCATTTCAAAAGTGTTGTTGAGTATCTGTTCCTTATTGACCGATGCAAATGCTGACGATCCATTGGATCCAAGTATTGCCAAAGTTTATAAAGAAGATAGACAAAAATACGATGCTACTGCAAGAGAATGGACTCAGAAGTATGCTGTTTGAGGTTTTTGAGGGTATGATTTACGAGCGAAGTTAGCACGGGCAAACCGAGTGTTAGCTGAGTGAGTATCTATATTTGAATGGATCGACTAAAAGAAATCATGTATATATATATATATATATCCATATAGATAGATATATATACATATGACTAGAAGAAGATATATACAAACCAATTATGAGCAAAAAACGTAGTGAAAGTACAGCAGCTCTCAAAGCATGGATGCATGTCCATATGTTTGTATGTACTGATGTAAGAGATTTATTTACTTAACACTTTATAAATGTAATTCTTTTAGCCAAATAACAATTTAATCTTTGGCATGACACATAGATGCCACAAGAACGGTACGCTGTCGACTTTTAGTTTGTTGGCTGATATCTAAAAAAAAACAAATTAGCACAGTTGAGCAGTTTAATCTCGTTTTCGTTGATTTATAAACACTTTCAATTGGAAATCCATTCTCATTGGAAGTGTTACAGAAATCTCGTGTTAATTTAGGCGACGCGCATTGTTCTTAACTCTGAACAAATACTTCCAACTATGTTTACAAAGAGTGCGTCTGACGCAATACGTCTGATGTTTTAGATATATACATTACGCGGAAAAAAGTTCAAAAAAAGTTCAAAAAAAAAAACATCAATAAATAATTTAAAGAATCGGAAAAACAATCCATCATGTTATTGAACTTGAAATTTTGTAAGGTTGCACTATAGAAGCAAGTAGTGGTGAAATCTCTTTCTCACAAACACACCAACTGACAAGCGCTACCGAAAAGGGATCGAGAATTGTAGGATTTTGCGTATACCCTAGAAAACCCGGAAAAAAGAAGCAAGCTGAAAGAGAATCTCTTATCTGAATTGGGCAAAGGCAAAAGACAATCCACATACATTATTCGCGTATCCACAAGAAGAAGAAAAAGAAAAAGAAGAAGAAGAAGAAGAGAAGAGAAGAAAAAAGTGCAAAATGTCAATGCTATCGGTAGGTAAACACAAAGCCTACATGCGAAACTATCAGCAGACGGACTGCCAGAAGCTGTACCACGTCACAAAATATTTATTGGATCACGATTTGTTGTCCCAGTCATTGACTCCTGAACAATGTATAGTCATTGAGAGTTTGGTAGCAGTGGTGGAGAACGAAAGGACAGATGAAAGCAATGAGAACTCAACTGATGGAACAATTCACATCTTGGATAAAGGCTGGAGCATATGGGAAGCGTTTATGAAAGGGAAATTGAAATTGAACGTTGTTAAAGTTGACCACAAGAAAAAAGCTAAAACCAGCAAATCGCAAAAACAAAACACAAGCACCGCTGAACCAATGGAAACAAGCACAATTAAGAAACAAAATGAAGAAAACAATGAACAGCAACAGGGTTACGAAACAGATTTTTCAGAAATAGATTTGCTAAACTTGCAAGAAAACTTGAACGGATATGAGTTTATTGCAAATCTGTCTTTGAAGTTGAGGTATGTTATTTGGGAAAAACCGTTATCGCTAAACCATACTTCAATTGGTCATACAAACATCGAAAGTTTACATGACACACAGCAAATGAGTGAAGCTACGACACTGCTGGCCGATAGGCTCATAAAAGAGAATGCTTCTTATTTGGATGATGAAAAAATTTCCAAAGTGCCTCCATACATCATTGGATCCAGAAGTAAAGATAATGGTATTCATAATAATACTGAAATAGGTCTTGGAAACAACAGTACCAATGCATCAGGTTTAAATGATGATGAAAGTGGGAATAACGTTGTTACAAAAAATCAAGATAAAAAAGATGACGACTATGATGCTGATGATGCTGATGACTACGATGACGATTATGACGCAGACGATAACAAACCACAGGACGAAGAAGAAGAAGAAGAAGAAGAAGAAGAAG
>ERZ794936.445-NODE-445-length-20067-cov-34.137268_pt1 | contig 20067 bp, 10 predicted proteins | sample MGYA00511083_ERZ794936 | MGnify/ENA primary metagenome ERZ794936 (study PRJEB30137, sample SAMN04331409) | food metagenome | isolation source: Y2 must sample point D1 replicate A | place: Australia: South Australia | collected 2014 ... | reverse complement strand
AAAGACTAATAAGGGATTCCGTTAGTCAACTTTTGAAACTCATCGTACCCCTTGGTGTACATACTTTCATACGATTTATTAATCAAATGTTTCATATATTGAGCAGCTTGTAAATCGTCTTTTTCCAATACAAATCTATTTTGTAAATTTTTAATGGTTTTATTTGCTCTAAAACAAGGTAATCCACTATCCAACATTGGTTCAATACATTTGATAATAAATTCATGTTGCCGTCTCAATTGTAAAAATGCTTGACAACATAATTTTTCAAACAACATAAAATATTTGCTATTTTTAGATCCTCCCAAAATTTTAACCATTTCTTTGGTCAATTTGAAAGGAACAGCTTCAAATTTAACTCCACCAGGAACAATATCAAAAATAAATCCAAAATCAATATGTAAAATATGACCTAAATCATCATACATGATATTCCCATTATGTCTATCTTTAAATTGTAACAAATATGAAATAACACTATAACCGGCAAGTGATTTAATAAAATTGAGTCTAGCTACTTCAAATTCCATTGAATTTTCATCTCCAAATTTATTCAAAAACCATTCATATAATCCATTCACAGCTTCACGACCAAGCATATCTCTACTAATACTATGTGGTAAAACATCAATTAATCCACAACCGGCATTTGTTGCAATCACACGATACGGAAAAACATAAATATCCAAACAATAATGTTCCCAAATGTTTTTACAAACATTGATTAATTGGATAGCTAAAACATCTTGTCTACAATCATCACCAACTTTGAAAATAGCACTTTGCCATCTTAAATCAGGATCTTTGTGTAAATTAGAAGTGGAAGTAGAAGTAGAAGTAGAAGTAGAAGTGGAAGTAGTAGTGGAAGTAGTAGTAGTAGTGGAAGTGATAGTAGTAGTCTCAGTATTAGTCTCAGAAGAGGAACTTCCCCTGATCAAAAAGGTTGCCATAAAGGGTGCCTTGGCGTGACTTTGCAATGGTTTCCCGCTCAGTCTGTCAATATCAACAACGGTTCCATCAGGGTGGGAGGGCAAATAGACCCTAGGTTTGATCTTAATCAAAGCCATTTCTTCATCGATTTTCAATTTTTTTTCCATCTTGGATTTTTTGATAAACGGTTTTAATTTCCCAGATATCGCAGTAACTTCATTGAAAAATCCAAATTCCAAATCGTAAAACTCACGCTCACGTCTTGTGAAATTATTTAAAATCTTAATGTACAATTTGTCCAATAATGGTTTTAAAACCTCATCAGGAACAACACCTTCGTCGTCCTTGTACATATTGGCCAACATGTTCCAAATGATTTGATGCTGGAAATACATGTTGATTTTCCCAGTATCAATAATAAATTTTTCAACATACCCTGATAAATCGTATCTCAAACATTGAACAATTTGTGGAATATAAAAAAAAACAACACGCGAATCATGATATTCTAAAGATTTCAAATTGAATTGCAAAATAACATTACTCAGATTTTTACTCCCATTTCTTCCTCCACTAATCAACATTTTGAAAATATTAATCGATTGGATAGGCGCAATGGGTTTAAAAAAAACCATGTATTTGTACAAAAATTTTAAAATATCACCACTTCCATTGGATAATAAATACGGCAAAATCAAATCACCATTTTGTAACATAGAATTAGTAATGTGTGATGAACCAACCAATAATTTGATTAAAAGAGACCCAAATTTGTTTGATAAACGGAATCTTTCCAACAACTGCAAACACAACCCACAATCCATCGCAAAACACGTTTTCACAAGAGATTCACTGATGTCAATGCTGTTGGCACCACCATCACTAAAGTCTCCTAAAACGCCGACAACATTTGAATTGTCCAAACTCATCCAATCGCGCATATTTTTGATTTCAAGCGCAATCATTTTTTGTAAAATGATCACTTGGTTTTTAGAACTAACAGCGTCATCTTCCAATGGATCCACAAACTTAACAATTTTTTGAAAACAATAAGCCAATCTTGTTTGCACTTTTTGTAATTGTTCCAAACAAATTATCATTTCAATCTCATTCTCTCCATATATCGAAGACTGACCATTTGGTAAAGAAAACCAAAAACACCCATCATAAATTAACCAATTGCATAATTGCGTCAATTGCATAAAGTCTCCTTGCAATTTCTCAATGCAAATCAATAAAATCTCCATAATGTCCAATCTAACTTTTAAACTGTACGGATGCGTGCTTAATGTAGAAAAAACACGCGGTGTAGCAATCAAGGACAAAAACGAATGCACCGTACCATTTAGTCCCGTAAAACTTGTGCCATTCCCAACGTACTCCTTTTTAACAAATTGACACCAAAATTGCAAAACGTGATGCATCTTCTCAAAATGCACCATCGTGATCCGGTCTCTGTGTTGAATCCGTTCAGTGTCACTAGGCTTGTACTCCATCTCATTGTACTCACTCCCAACAATATCAAACGTTTTACTAAACACGGGGAAACCATTGCCCAAACTGTTTTCAAAAGTCCCTGGAAAAGCCAAGCTCCAACAATGGATAAATTCACTCAAAAACAAATTTTTGAAAAAATCCTTTTCTTTCATAACATTGGCCCAAATATCAACACTATGCTTGATCACAGATAAACTGTCCATCTGTTCCTCAAAATTAATAGAAGAGTTTGACAACTCAACCATCGAAACCTCATACAGCTCGCGGATCAATTGCAACCCGCCGTCTTGAAAGTTTTGATCAGGGTCCCCAATACAGAGCAAAGTTGAAGTCAAATTCAAATACTCGATCAAGTCGCGCGATAAATGAAGACCTTGGAGCACCATCGAATTCCGTGTTTTCACGATCTCATCACGAGAGAAAAACCCCATATTGTCGCTCCAAAAACTAGAACTCCAAGACTGCTTGGACAAAAACTTGTACGCGTTATCAAACTTGGTGACAGATGCAGATGTGGAAGGATGGTACGTACGAGGAGGAAAAACAGCTTTCAAAATTGGCTTTTCCCTTGAGGAGATCCCCGTGGCATGCGTCATCGCAAAGGAAACTGCATAGTCAATCTCGTCTGCATAGAAATCAGCATGCCCAGAAAAACGGCCTCCACTGTTTCCTCTTTTCGTTTTGAGAGAAATGAATTTTTGCATCAAAATTTCAATGTCGTCTTGATAATACTTGAAACTTTTGGAAATCCATTTGGAGTAAAATTGCTCCATCAATTGCAAAGTTTGGATTCTCCAAGTATCGTTCATTGGCAAAAAAATCGTTTCTGTATGTGCACCGCCCGTGTGAATAGTGTATTTGAACGGAGGCGACATCGTTGTTTGTTTCATGTCCACACAACTCTTGAACACAACACTCAACAAGCCCAACATGGTGAAAATACTGTTTTCATCGCGGATCAAAATGTCTGGACAATGCTGGATAAAAGAGTTGCAACACTCAAAAGACTGCCTTTGCACGTCAACGTCTCTGGAACTAGTGCATATCAACAATTTCTGTAAATCAATTGGGGCTCTGCATGAAGCGCCCTTGATCAACTTGGTTTTTTTGGAAATCCATTTCACCAATTCCAAACTAAAAATTTGGAAAAATTTGTTGAAATGAGATTTTACTTGCGGATCGGTCAAATACAATATGCAATTCGAAACACTTTCATTGGAAAGAGAATCACAACGGTATAGCTCCAACATAATCGAGGAGCTCAAAAACAAAGTTTTCACCTGATTACTAACACTGTTATTTGAAATCAAAGAATTTTCCAACTTATGGAAATGCTGAATTACGCTGTTTTGCAACTTCAAATTCGAATCACTTGTGTCACGTCTCAAAATAGTGTTCATCTCAAAAGAAGTTTCTCTTGTGGATTTGGGGAAATTCGAAGCCAAAGGAGGAGAGTTGTAAGCAAAAACTTGCAAATAACTGTCACGCATCCCAGACATCGTGCTTAGCGAAACGTGCGTGTTGGAGCTTTTGGAAATCAAACGTCTATCCAATTGAGGAAACGGATAATAAAATCCATGAACAACCATGTTAAACCACGAGTTTCTAAATAAAATGACCAAAGATTCATCCAAATCCTTTTGATAGTTGATTTTACGCTCATTTAAACCAGGCAATAACAAAGAGACTGGCTTTAAATACACCATAATACGCCCACCACTGCTCATAACTTCGTGTTCAGTCTTTTCTGTGTGATTTTGATGTCCATGACTGCGTGCTGATCGATGTGAACTTGCTAGTTTTTGCAATTCAGGTCTAACAAGACCATCCTTTTGGGAGATAGAGCGGCCCTCGTAATCCACTTGAGAAAGCATTTCGCTTGCTTGATTTTCCCCCTCGGCAACAATGTTCTCCAACAAATCTTTCAAATAAATCATATACAGCGGATGTTTTGGACCAAGTTTGTGCAAAACTTTGGAGATTTCACATCTGCTCTCCATACAGCTAGTGATTTTTGCCTTGGATTTGGCGTTTTTTTCGTGGTACTGAATGAATTTAAGTAACAATTGAAACTCGGTTTCCCCAACTTGATTAACCAAAACCGGAACTTTGTGCAAAATAATCGAGTCTAAAGTCTCAGAAACGGTCCCGAATTTTTGCGTCAAAATAGTGATGGTCAAAACATTGATACTCTGGTCGTTGTACAAAGATGCAACATGCACCAAGGCACTGACCACATTGTTCCAGAACTTCCACTTGTCATTCTTCTCCTCGTCATTACTATCAAGAGTCATTTTTCTAAACAGATCAGCAGTTTCCTCAGACACATCATCTTTTGGAGTTGCGACTCCATTATGCACACTAGCAGAGCCATCGACGCTTTGAATAGACAAATTATCCAATAAATTTTTTTCAGGAAAGTTTTTAAAAATGTTCATGGACTGTAGAGTTGTCAAAGTGTTGGCTCTCTTTTTAATTTCAAATTTTCCATGGCGAGTGTTTTTCTTTCTTGTGGCCTCATTCCCATCTGATTCATCTAGTGATAGGCCGTTCAAAGTAGGTTGTTCTTGGAAATTTTGGAAAAACTTTGAATTAATGGAATCATCAATCACGGCTTTTCTTTGATTCAATGAGGCCAAATGGGCCATTGAATTTTGGCCCAATAAATTTGTTATATCGTACACAGAAGATACAACAGCATCTTCAGTCAAAGGTGGTAGCCCCAATGAGAAATTTTTAGAGATTCTTACCACAAGCTCGTTGGAAACAAATTTGTTGGAAATGAAAATAGGGAACATGTTCAACAACTCCGTAGTTAGCTGCTCTGTGTAATAGTTCAATAGCGAAGCAAACGTCATTATAGACACTAAAAAACCTTCATAAAACAAGTAGCTGTCGTCGGTGTAAGCACGCATAAACTCCAGAATGATGTCAACAACTCTTGCAATGTTCAAGTCCGTTTTGACATTCTCAGTCATGAACAACAGCAAAGAAGACACTTGCAAGCAACAATCTTTGTTCATGAAGGCAAACTCAACTTTGCTGAAAGTTGACAAGTTCATGCTTTTGTGCTGCAAGTAATCCAAAGTTTCCAAAGAGAATTTCAAACAATCTGACAAAAAAGAGCCATGTTTTTTGATTGTTTTCAAGAACGATTCAAATTTCACAGTTCCCTTTTCGTTTGACAATTCACATTTTTTCAATCTTAAAATGTGTTCAATAAAACTGTAGTCATCGGAAAAATTGAATTTGTTTTTCAAGATCAAAATCTGCAATGCGGCAATCCTTTCACCAAACATGAAAGAAGAAAGTTCGTAATTCAGGTCAAAATAAGACATCAACGTGTCATCGTAATTTTCGTTTTGTAACACATTGGTGATTTGTTCGTGAAAGCGGGCATCGAAATGTCCATCAGAAAAGTTCCAATCCCAAAATTGTCTTAGGACCACATCATGCAGCTTGCTAGGCGCGTCATCGGTAGCTGTTTTGATGAATGCATTAAGCAAACCTAGCAATGAGCACAAACTATACGTTGTAAACTTGTAGTTTTGAAAATTTTTCAAAAACATGGTTTCAATTCTGGATTGCAGATTTGAGTATTTAGCGTAACACCGGATCAAAAATGTACAAAGATTGTAAGTCAAACACTCATATACGGACCTACCGTCAGGTCTGACATTGTGCACATCTTTGAACTTGTTTTTGCAAATATCATTGAATTGCTGCTTTGTGCAAGTAGAAAAGTAGTGTGAAATAACATTATCTATCAAATTGGCAGCCTGGTCTTCAGTTTCGGGAATAGAGGAGCACACAGCAAATAGAATTTCAAGTTCATTCAACGTCAATGGAATGGTGTACACTTTCGATCTGTCAGTGGTGTATGACACAGACAATTGATCAGTTGTCGCTTTCCAGTAAGGCGCAGTTTTGTCCACCGCATCCCCACTCGCAGAGTCCTGCTTCATGGACAGCTGCGTCAATTTTTTCAAACATTCACCCCTGATGGAAAAATTGTGTCTTCTGAAGGAGCTCATGACACAAAAATGGATGTTGTTCTTCCTTCTTTTTTTTTTTGTTAGGTGTTTTTGGATTGTTAGTTGGAATTTTCCAAGTTACCAATAACCACTGATTCATAAAAAGGTTTACGGATTGATATCATAAACATGCTGAGAATACCTTTATGCCATGAATTACTCGGAAATAAGATTGCTTAATTTTCTTTTTTTTTTTTTGGGTCTCGTCAAGGTCTCATAAAAAAATGATCACGTGAAAGTGCTTGTATCTAAAGTGACGGGATTTACAACATCAGAACCCCCGAGTGATCTCATCGAGAATTAAGAATGGATGAAATGAGAAACTTTATTAAAGAGCTTTGTACTCATTAAAATACAAACGTATACTGTTACATAAGACTCAATCATGTTAATAATCCTATAAGTGTAAATTCTGCTAGAAAAGAAAGCCAAAAAAAAAAAAAAAAACCTCCAAAAAAATAAAGATTACGTAATACCACTGATGCAGATCTTGTTGTCTATCAGAGCTAATATACAGCATTAAAACCCCACTTAACCAGTGAATGAACATAAACCAACACGTATTACATAAAAGTCAAAAAAAGAAAAACATTCTGTGAAACGTCAGTTATTGAGTAGTCTCAATCCTAGGCAAAGACCGTTTTCGTTAAATTGATGTTGAAACAACACGCAAGTGTTTATGCAATTTTCCCCTTTTGGCAACATAGTAGTGTTAATGTTTTTTTCCAGCAAGTAGTTAATTTAATGAATTTTCACACAAAAGGTATTGAAAAAAAAAAAGTTTTGTGCAAATAAAATCCATATATTGAAATACCTCAAGAGTATGTTTCAATCAAAGTATCACGCAAGTTTTTGGAGATGGATTCTGGTTGGGCGTCTTGTAAGTGGAAGATACTTTCGATAACACTTAGTTCTGGAGCGGTAGTATCTAGACCAGTGACGGCCAAGTAGTCGTTCACAACCATACCGGCACCAACAACAGCAGAACCTCTGTTGACGGTACCAGCAACGACTGGAACCTGTAGTAGCGAAGACAATTCTTCTTGATCTTGAACGGTGGTTTGGGGATGGACCAAAGCACCTTGATTACTCAAGGCACAGTACGACCCAACCAAAACGTTCCCACTGATTGTTTGTCTAAAGACTTCGACCCCCAAAACATCGGAGATCAGTTCCTCAGTTTCCCTGTCGATATCTGGATGCACCAAAGCAACGTAATCGTTACAGCAAATGACGTTACCCAAGGCGGACAATCTTTCTTCTATTCTTTGGATTTTCACAGAGTCTGGCAAACTGTTTCTCAAGTGTTGCAATTCTTGATCAGTGGTTTGGGTTGGAACTAGCAACCCTCTTCTGTTACCACAGGTCATTCTCCCAACAATTCTGGTTCCGGCAATGGTGGTGTGGGCAATTGGAATAGCGTCACCCAATTCGGCTTCAAAGGCAGAGTAAAAGTTCTCAGAGGCACCCAAAGTGACCAAACAGTAGGTGTTGGTCAACTTGGAAAAGACACCGACTTCGTTCGAGTTTTCAAATTGTGTTCTAGTAGCCATGGTTTGCTTGTTTGTTTGTTTGTTTGTAGGGTTTTGGGGTGTTTTTGTATTTGGTACAAGGCAACCCATAAAATTTATACACAGAGAAACAACCTTGCGTTATATGAGATAAATTACATTGCGCAAACACATTGGACAAGATTTACATATGCCACCAAGTTCGAAATATAAAGTGATTTAAGTTGACTTTAAAATGTTGAGCCAAATGAGAAATTACAATACCAAAAGCAATAAAAAAAAAAAAAAATTTAAAAAAAAATAAAAAAAAAAAAGAAATGTGCATAAAAGTGAGAAAGTTGCTATTTAAACCCATAGAGAAAACTTTTAAAGACCCGGCCAAGTGCAACGGTCACGTGAAATCGAATGCTTGGATCTTGGATCAATGGGGAATATATACAAAGCTGGTCACTAAGTCTTACAAACATCAACGTTTAGCAGATTCAGCTGGATGTGAGAGGCGTTATCCAGTGTTCCAACAGGAAACACCTCCAATATGACGCCCAAAGGACCTTTGTCGCAGTCCGCACAAATCAAGTACTTTAGAGCCTTGACTATTTTATAGTTCGTGTTCTTGTATGGAATGACGATGTTTTTAAATGAATACTGTGCGTTACCCTCTTCTGCAAGGACCTGTACTTTATGTTCCAAGTCCAGAGTGTCTAATGATTTTGAAACTCCGATGTTATCGAAATCCCAGATATCTTGTGTAACCAAGAATTTGGTGGGTAGAATACGTGTTGCGTCGTTCACACTTTCTGATGATTTCATAAGCTTATACAGCTCGGAAAAATAACTTGGTAGCTCAATTACTTGATCGTCTTGATATGCTATGATTTTTGACGCGCATTTCTCAAATGGACAAGTGGCGCGCATTCTGCTGTCATTGGATAGTTGGGCCATTTTCTGTAAGGTCTATGATCGTAATCAGGGAAGGGGGGTGGGAAGATTGCTCTTGGTTTAGTTTTTATTATTTGAACTTTACCTGTTGCAGAAACGCTATAAGGAAAGTTCTTCAACGAACGTGACAAAGAAGCATTGCTTGGATTAGTGGATGAGACTGTATTTCAGTTCCTTAATTTCCACACAAATGAGAAAAAAAGAGTGTATTTTTTTTTCCAGTTTTTGCGTCGCGTCGTTCCTCTAGATAATCAATCTTAGGTGCGATTTGAATATCTGATGTGGTTTCGATTGATAAAAAGCACATTGAGGGCCAGATAAAGGATCCAAGGTTTTAACTCTCAAAGCAATCAGACATGACAAACTAATACCCTTTTTTTTTTTTTTCTTACAGCTTACAGGAGCACCATCAACCAAGTATGTATTCAGCTGCAAACAGCACACAGGTGACTCTTTTGATCGCTTAGCAATTGGCTCTGGCTTTGTTTGAAGTCTTTAAGGTTGTTGAGCAACGTTTAGTTGTTATTCTTTTTTCTGTCATTGCAGGTCAGAGAAGGAGCTTCCTTAAGTCTAATTATGAGATCTCACATTCGATCATCTCTTTACTCATTTCTTTTGTGCTTGCTTCTCTCTTCTCAAGTCAACAAACGCGAAAAAAATAAAAAAAATGTGCACCATTCGCAACACGGCCTTTGCGCGTCGTTGATAAATTGATGAAAATAAATATTTGTTTGAGAAACACACATAACTTGTTTATATAAGAAATCTAATCATCAACTCTTGCAGCAATTCCACAACACCAACACCAACAAAAAAGCAATCAGCAAACGCCTATACGCCAGCTATTTGGAGGTTCTTCCACAACACATCCTTAAGAACTCTACCGTGCAGATCATGTCGAAAAAAGCTGACATCTTTAGTTTTTTCAAAAAATCCTCAAACGAGAAAGAGAAATCGTCTTCACCATCTGTACCAGCTCAGACACAAATAAGAGCTTCTGAAGATAGTGCACATCAAACGAAATCAAGAACTTTGTCAAACTCAAACAATTTGATCAATGACATGCCGCAAATAGAACTTGGTGATCAGAAAGATCAATGTGAATCCGATAGCGAATCTGACCTGTCTGATTTGGGTGAAGAACACGAAGATGAATTATTGTTGGAAATGGAAACTCCCAAAAAAACTGGCAGCAACTCTGACGATCATGAAGAGGAGCAAAGTAAGGGTTCGCCGGTAAACGAAGATGTCACGGAATATCACACAGCACCTGACATCTCTAGAACAGATGGGATTTTAAGCAGTCCGATTAAGCAATCTTCGCAAGAATTGACGGACATTGCACCGGAGAACAAGAAGAATAGCAGAAGTAAGAAAAACAAGCGGACAAGAGAAGAGTATTTGGAGATTTTGAAACAAAACCGGCTATTGAAAGAAGCTCAAAAGGAAAAAGAAAAGCAGGAAAGGGAAGCAAAGAAAGAACAAGAAAGACAGGAGAGGGAATTTAAAAAGGAGCGGGAAAAGCAAGAGAGAGATGCCAGAAAGGAACAGGAAAAACGTGAACGGGAGGCCAAGAAGGAACAGGAAAGACTTGCTAAAGAAAAGAAACTTGAAGAAGAAAAGCTAGCTAAAGAGAAACTTTTGGAAAAATCTCGGATCAGCAATTTTTTCAAAGTCTCTTCAAACAACTCAAAAGCTAAAACAGAGGTTGTAAACTCTGCATTAAATAACAAAGTTATTGAGATTGATTCTAGTCCGATTTCAAAAACCGTCTCATTTTCCAATACACCGTCCAGTCCTGCTAAATCTGATTTTAGAAAAGCTTTCTCTGCGTTTTACGTTAAAACTGGTTACCAGCTTCCGGCTGATTTCATGTTGAAAAATGAGGATTTGGAAAAGAGCATAAAATCTATTGACGAAAAACTTTTAGAAGATCCTTCTATTACGGACACCAGCGACAGCATCCAGTTTTTAAAGAATGCAAAGCAGAACATTTTGTGCAAGTTTTGTCCAGTCTCATCTCATATCACGGCTATTGAATTGTTAAAAGAGATAGAAAAGGGGAAAAAATCTGAGCAAGAGTTGCTTGACCTGTTGAAAAGCATTCCACACAAATATATTAAGTTTTACGAAAACGTAAGACCTCCTTACACAGGAACTTTTTCAGACAAAACAATCATTCCAAAGGATAATCCATTTTCGACATCTGAAACCAATTACAATTACAGTTACGATTCTGATTTAGATTGGGCTGAAGGCTCAGACGGAGAAGCCGAAGATTTGGATGAGCTTGATGACGAAGATGAAGAAGACAACGAGGAGGGTCAGGAGGATGGGGAATTTGATGGGTTTTTGGACAAGGATTCAAATGAAAATGCAACTGACGGTGGCGACCAGAGTGCAAGCACCAATCAGGCGTTCAAGAAAAAAGTGTTTTTAACAGCTTTGATACCCTCAGTTCAACTCCAGAATGATGCCACCACCAGTTTTGATGAAGACGAACAATCCTATATGAACGCCGTGTCGATGAAACTATTTTTCCCAACTCCGGTTGATACTCAAACTGTAATTGGAAATCCGCCTACGCAGACAAGTACCGGCAGCGATAAAGAAAACCTAAAAAGAAAGCTGAACTCCGAAGATGCACAAGAGGATAAATCAAGTGCGTCCTATGCAATCAACAGCTCTCAAAAAGAAAAAAGCGTCTCACCTTCCAAAGAACCTAAAACAAAAAAGCCCAAGTCTCAGCCCTTAATTATCTCCGAGTTGAAAGATCTAGTCAATATTCTGCGAGAAGTAGAAGGCAGCTCGTTCACTATTGGCACGCTGACAGAGGTTGCCAAAGTCAAAACCGAAACCAAATACTCAAAAAAAATAATAAAAGACACTATACAGCATTACGCAAAGAAAGACCCGGGTACTCAGAAATGGAAATTGATTAATCCGAATGAGTTTGAAAACATGCAGAAAAAATTAACCAGCTCAACTCTCACTACTGGAATTGGAAGCCAGCTTTTGAGCTCCGCAGCAGAATTTCAAAAAGGAGTTGACGGAATTCAGTGACAAAAATTACTTGAAGTTTATAGCCTTTGTTTTACGTAATGCATGCAGTTGTGTTTTTTTTTCTGTAATTTACAAGAACCGGTTTTGATTAAATGTGCTTTTGGTTTGTATGTAAGATTAGCCAGCCATATAACTTTACCCGACGTCAAATATCATTATTTTAGGTCAAAAATGCTTTTTTTTCCTTTTGCGTTCATCGTTTTACATTCCCGCTTTAGGAAACCAAATCAACAAAGTTTGTTGATAATGTTCAGTTTTGAAAATACACCAAGATCCGGCGAATAATCTGCAAAAACGAAGCCCAAAAAGATCAGCAAAAAACACTTATCAATTACTCTGAGTCCGCAGAACAAACAGAGCAAGGTAAAAAAAACAACGAAAAAACGAAAAAAAAACATAACAGGCATGTCTGAACCCAGCTCTCCAATTGGTGGGGGAAATCCGCCAGAAAACTCCTCACCATTTCCATCAAGTGACATTCCATCTCAAACGCAACCCATCGCAAACTCCTCAAGTAGCTCGACGAGAAGAAATAACGCACAAATGAGCTCACCTATGCAGGGCATCGAGTCGTCTCCGCGTGCTTTTGATTCACCGCTGATTAGAAGGGGAACGCAAGAACGTGATACATATTCTGATGCGTCATCGCAATCTCAAAGAAGACCAATGGCAAGCGCATCGTCCCCCATGGCATTTCCTTCGTCCTCTTTGGGTAGCAACCTTCACTCTCAAAGGAACATTCCTGCCAGTAGCAGCAGCATGTTAGGAAGCTCAAGAGCGACAAGAAACAGAACTTTAGACTCCCAGAATAGTCGTGCTACTCCGTCATCGTCTTTTTATTCTGGCTCTGAAAGGGTGAGAAACATGGGGAGAAGAAACGATATCAGCTCGAGTGATGTTTCTGCACACAGAAGGATGGTTGATATGTCAGACTTGTCATCCTCTCCAAGACCACTTCATAGTAATGCTTTGCCAAGTAACGGGCTGGCGAGTTCTTCCTCTGTCATTCCAAGTGACGATTTAAGTGCACCAAATGAACCTGTAAGGGTTATCTGGGGTACGAATGTCAGTATTCAAGAGTGTGTCAACAAATTCAGAGAATTTTTGATGTCTTTCAAGTTTAAGTATAGAAAAGAATTAGACAATAGAGGAGATTCTGTAGATTTTGAAGGAGACGAAGAGTTATTTTACATTGCCAAAATGAAAAAAATGATACAAGCAAGAACTACAAATTTGAACTTGGATACGAGAAACTTACTCGCTTACAAAAACAGTGAAAAGCTGTATCATCAGCTACTTAACTATCCACAAGAAGTCATTTCCATCATGGATCAGACCTTGAAAGATTGCATTGTTCAATTGTGTGTGGATGAAAATATGAGTGACTCCACTTTAGATGACATTGAGTCAAGATTTTTCAAAGTGAGACCATACAACATTGACAACAAGAAAGGTATGAGAGAACTAAATCCAGGCGATATCGATAAGTTGGTCAGCGTTAAAGGTCTAGTCTTGAGGTCTACACCTATTATTCCAGACATGAAAGTTGCCTTTTTTAAGTGCAGTATTTGTAATCACACGACTGTGGTTGAAATTGACCGTGGGGTCATTCAAGAGCCTCCAAGATGTCCGTCCCCTTCATGTAGTCAGCCAAACAGTTTGGTGTTGGTTCACAACAGATGCTCTTTTAGTGACAAACAGGTTATCAAGCTACAAGAAACACCTGACTTGGTGCCGGATGGTCAAACTCCTCACTCCGTTTCTCTATGTGTATATGATGAATTGGTGGACAGTTGCAGAGCCGGTGACAGAGTAGAGGTTTCTGGTATTTTCAGATCTATTCCTATCAGGGCCAACCCTAAGCAGAGATCGTTGAGAGCGTTGTACAAAACTTATCTTGACGTTGTTCATATCCAAAAAGTTGACAATACTAGATTGGACCTTGACACAAGTACTGTTGAACAGGAAGTTTTGCAACATGAGGTGCAAGCTGACGAAGCTGGCGGATCTGGAGTGCAAGAGCTGAGAAAATTGACGGATAACGACATTCGCAAAATTGAAGAAGTTTCCAAAAGATTTGATGTTTACGATTTGCTAGCTCGTTCGATTGCACCATCTATTTACGAATTGGATGATGTCAAAAAAGGTATTTTGTTACAACTTTTCGGTGGTGCTAACAAAGTTTTCAAGAAGGGTGGAAAGTATAGAGGTGATATTAACGTCTTGCTGTGCGGTGATCCGTCTACATCCAAGTCGCAGTTACTGCAGTACGTTCACAAAATTGCGCCAAGAGGTATTTACACGAGTGGTAAGGGTTCTTCTGCGGTTGGTTTGACAGCCTACATTACGAGGGATGTGGAGACCAAACAACTGGTGCTTGAAAGTGGTGCTTTGGTTTTGAGTGATGGGGGTGTTTGTTGTATTGATGAATTTGACAAAATGAGTGATGCCACAAGAAGTGTTTTGCACGAAGTCATGGAACAACAGACGATTTCCGTGGCCAAAGCGGGTATTATTACCACGTTGAATGCCAGAACATCTATTCTTGCAAGTGCCAATCCAATCAATTCTCGGTATGATCCAGATTTGCCTGTGACAGACAACATTGATTTACCGCCACCATTACTGTCAAGATTTGATTTGGTTTATTTGATTTTGGATAAAGTTGACGAAAACTTGGATCGGGAGCTTGCAACACACTTAACAAACTTGTATTTGGAAGATAGACCACAAAATGGCTCTAGTGCTTCACAAGATATTTTGCCAGTGGAGTTTTTGACCATGTACATCAACTACGCAAAAGAGCATTGCAAGCCTGTAATCACGGAGCTTGCCAAGGATGAGTTGGTGAGAAATTATGTTGAAATGAGAAAACTTGGGGATGATTCCAGAAGTGAGGAAAAAAGAATCACTGCCACTACAAGACAGCTAGAAAGTATGATTAGATTAAGTGAAGCCCACGCGAAAATGAGACTTTCGCAGGAGGTCGGGCTAGAAGATGTCCATGAATCTGTAAGATTGATCAAATCCGCTTTGAAACAGTATGCCACCGATCCGAAAACCGGAAAGATCGATATGAGCATGGTTCAAACTGGTAAATCTGCAGTGCAATTGCAAATTCAAGAAGAAATTGCAAGAAACGTCTTATCTATGCTAAACAACTCGACAGAAGACCAAATAGCTGTGAATGAACTGATCAAACAAATTAAAGAATCTGGTCAACAAAATGTGGAAAACTCTGACGTTGTTGAAGCTTTGAGTAGGCTTCAACAGGAAGATAAAATTGTGATTAAGCCGGTAAGAGGTACCAGGGTGGTCAGTTTAAACACAATGACCACTCATCTGTGAAGTTTTGATATTTGTTTTTTTTTGAGCATTTATATAAGGGCATATAACACTGAACTTTTTTGTCAGGGACTTTGCATTTTTTTTTCATTCCTGACTTTGGTAACTAATAAAAAAAAAAGTTAACAAAAAAATGATAACTGAGTCTAAAAACCCGAAAAAAGATCATATAGTTTAACTTATAAGCACTTTATATAACTTGCAATGCTACCTCAACATATATTGTGTGTGTGTGTGAAGACAGTTTGAATTATGTGTATAAAGAGATATTCGTTTGTAGGAAAGTTTATTTGCAATATAATCAAGAAAAAAAAATAAAACAGAAAAAAACATCAGCAAGACACCAGGGTTATTCTTTTGGAAAAGTGTTCATTTGCCAGAAACAAGTCCAAACAGGAAATATGCTTGTTGATTTAGCAACTATAAGCTCAGCACCTAGTGATAATGAAAAACCAACTGAAGGCATGCAGGTAATCTATGATCAATTGAAAAAATTTTGTGCAAGCGGAGATGAAAACCGGCATATTCTTGTTTTTGATGATGTGTTTAATGTTGCCCAATCTTTTTTTCTGCCGATAAATGATGAATTTGAAAAACGTTTAAGTGGTGCAATGATTGCATTGCATAGGTTTATTTCTAATGGGTATTTTTCAAGTGAACTGAACACTAACCTATTGGGTATACAGAAGTCAAAAGAAGTGGAAAATTTAACTGCATTTGAAGCAATATCAACTCAAGCACCTAAGAATGGGGAAAGAAAAATAGCATTTGCAAAAAATAATAAACAACTTACTTTTGAACCTGATGACATAATTGAAAAACGCTCAAAAAGCTTGCAGAATAGCAACAAGGAAATCAAAATGAGCTCAATTTTGCGTGTGAAGAACAACCCCTATGCGGAAAGCGAAAAGCTAAAAAGTTTGAGAAATGATAACGTGTCTGTGTTTGATATGCTTGCAGAAATTATATCCACGGATAAAAGTACTAAAACACGGGATGAAGTTGCAAAGGGCAACGCAATACGGACTGCGCAAAGGAGAGAGCAGTTGGCAAACTACTTTTTTACCGAACTTAGCTCATTGGTACGGATTCAAAACTTTGAGGTTGTCCTGTCCGTTGTTGGATCTCTTTGTGCAACTCAAAAAAACTTTGGAATAAACCTCAATTGCTCAGAGGTTCGTGGCCAAATCAAAGATGCAGAAATGGGTGACGATCTGTAGGTTTTAAAGTTGAAACTGCTCCTGCAAAAGCAAAGATCAGAGTATCGAGACATTATGTAGTGTGTGTAATTTAATATACTTTTAAGCCTGGAAATATTTTGCCGGTGCAACAAAGAGCCCAATTCCTGTAAGCTCTTCCACCTGTCCTTGCGACACGAATAACCGTTTAATCAATTGGATATTTTGGTGCCTGATATATACGTGCCACCATGCGGGTAACGTTATTTTTGAAGAGAATTTGATTGGGCAGTTGGTTTGTTGACAAAGAAGCAAACATCGGGGCCCTCGAGGAAAAAGAAAAAAAAAAAAAGCGCAGTGCAAGAGTCTTTTTTTTTTTTTCCCGTTTTCTCCTATCAAGCTATCAAAAAATTTTCACTGTGAGAGCAATAATTTACGTTACACTTGTAAATTTTGGGTTAGCTAGGCTCTTTTCGAAAGGTTCATCCTACATGTGATTTTGCAACAAAAAACCTTTGCTCGTTAAAAGTTATAGCCAATTCCCACAACCCGCCAACACACCACCCACCAATGTCTGCTTTTGTTTCCAACTTGTCCTCCAAAATCAACGTTTTAGTTTCCAAATCTATCTACTACTCCAAAGTTGTTGGTGAAGTCGCCAAACAAGTTTACGTCAAAGAAGGTCTACAACCACCTGCATTTGCCGACGTCAAATCCGTCTACAGCACACTTTTCGCCAAAGCTGTGTACTACTCTAAAAACACTGCCGAATTCACTCCTATTCTGAAAAACTTGAACAAGAACAACTACATCACATACGGTGCCATTGGTGTTCAATTGGCCGGTTTGTACAACTTGGGTGAAATCATTGGCCGTAGACACATTGTTGGTTACAAAAGCCACCACCATTAAAGTTGTGTGCTCTTTGATAGCCTGTTAATAGCCCATCAAGAATTTGACTCTCTTGTTAGTGCTTTTGAAAATGAACCAGCACATGGGATCAATGCATTTTGTACAATAAAAGTTGAACCACACTGAAGATGAAGAGAAGAGTCTCGAAAAAAAAACAAAAAAACAAAAAAAGCTAAAATAACTGTTTATACGGGGATATATATAGTTTGAAAAATTCTAATATGAATATTCTATTGAAGAACACGTTTATGTAAGAGCCGAACTGCATAAAAATAATCACTGAAGCAGAGACGAAGGAATTGAGCTCAAACTCAATATATCAGTCCATCGTTTTTCTTTTTTTCGATGCCTCGATCATATCCACCCTTTGTCTCTTTTTCTTTTTGATAACTCTTGGAACAGTACTGATCTGTTTTCTTTTAATGTCTTGATTTTGTTTGTTTTTATGTGATTTGATCAACTGTTTTTCTCTTTTCGTAAGTTTGTCCATCTTTTCCATCCATTCACTGACCGCGCACCCACTCTGCTTCATGACATTCACAATTGGTTTGATGGCTAATGCGTCTTGTTTTGTGTACAAAGTGATGGATTTACCTTGTCTACCATTTCTACCTGTTCTACCGATTCTGTGCACGTAAGACTGGGCTGTGTTTGGCACGTCATAGTTGATGACCAGGTTGACCCCTTTGAAATCAACACCTCTGGCCAAAACATCGGTACAAATCAAACACCATAGAGACCCATTTTTGAAATTTTCAATAATTTTATTTCTCTGTAACTGCGTTCTTTCCGCATGAATAACGTCAACATTTAGTTTATCGTATAGCAATTCATGGTACAAAGCCTTTGCTCTTGTAATGCTTTCCAAAAAGATAATGACCGGAGGCTTAAACTCACCTTCCTGGACCAGCTGTCTGATGGCAATCAACTTACCTTCTTCGTTCCCACAGTAAATGATTTTTTGTTCAATATTAGAGTTGGCTGCTTCTTTATGACCAATAATAATTCTACACATATCACTAGACATCACAGTAGATGCAATTTCTTCCACATTTGATGGAATTGTAGCAGAAAACATGGATTTCTGTAGAAAGCTTGAAGTGCAGTGCGCCAAAATGTGATCTGTTTGCTCCAAAAACGTCTTGTCAAACAATTTATCAGCTTCATCAAAAATCAAATGTTTGACTTCGGAAAGATCCAATGCGTTTTCTTCTTTGATCATGTCGATCAATCTCAATGGAGTGGTGATCAAAATGTCAATTGGTTTCCTGTTCTTGTTGTTTGAACTTCCAGACTGCTTCAGCTTACTTGCCAAAGACTTGGACAAAATGGAAACTTGCAAGTGTCTTTGCTGTTCAACGTTGTCACTGTTGTGGTTCAACACAATTCTCGAAGATAATTTGATACACTCCTCGTATATTTGATTGGCCAAATCTTTTGTTGGTGAAATTATTAGCGCTTTCAATCCATTAGTAACGTTTTTCTGACCTTTGTCGGCCTTTTCATTGTGCGTTGTTGTCCGACTCGCATCAATTACCTGCTGTAACAAAGGTATTAGGAAAGCCAAAGTTTTACCTGAACCTGTTGGAGCACAAGCCAAAATATCTTTGTTAAGTAGAGTTGCTGGAATAGCTTCACATTGAATAGGCGTAGGCTCAGTAAAACCATTAGTGATCAAGTTGTCTAGCAATTTACCATTGAACTGAAATCTGCTGATCAGGTCTTCAAAGGAACCAATGGGCAAAGTGCTGTCGCTGCCAGTGACGTTCCCCTTGTATGTCTTCCGCAATTTGACGGCGTCTTCTTTGCTCAAAATAGTAGGTGGTACCTCAGTGGTATCTTCTTGGCCTTGAACGTTATCCGATTCGACTGTATTTTTGCCATTACTAAACGAGTTTTCATGTTCCTTCTTTTGTTCTCTTTTCGACGATTCAACTTTGCTTACAATTTTTTTATTATGGAAAAAGTCCAAATCCTTGGACAGATCTTTGTTTTGAGAGTCAGCATTGGTTAAGACATTGTCAGTTTGTTTTTGCAACTGAGTTGTGGTTTTCTTAGATGTGTTTGATGTGTTTTTTATATTAGCCCCTCTTGTCAATACTTTAAAAATATCCATCTTTGTGGTGAGGTTTTTTTTTTCTTAGTTTTTAAAAAGTATGTGGTTTTTCTTCTTAGTGATGTATCGTTTCAAAGTTTTAATCAGAGAAGTAACAAAATCCATTGCCATCTCATTTAACTAATTAACCGATGATCTCTTGATATTCCCTTTGGAGACTAAGTTATAGAAAAAAAAAAAAAAAAGAAATGCAAAAAACCAATAGCTTTGTACTTTTATGTCACGTGATACGAAATTGAACCAAAACATTGGGCATGATGACGGCAAAGGTAATAACAATCTATTAAAGCACCCGTAGGAGCCTAGCAGCTTACTGTTGAGCAAACTGGTAGTTTTTTCCTTTAAGCAGCAGAACTACCACAAAATGTTGTTTACCTCCATCGGTGCCATCAGAACAAAGTTGGTTGCTGTTCTTTGACCATTGATCAATATGAGTTGATGACGCATATCCGTCTACGTCGGGCGTCGCATGAATCTTTTCGAGTTTTTTTTTTCGTATTTTTTTTTTTTTTTTTTTTTTTTTTTTTTTTTTTTTTTTTTTT
>ERZ794936.444-NODE-444-length-20072-cov-32.320627_pt1 | contig 20072 bp, 9 predicted proteins | sample MGYA00511083_ERZ794936 | MGnify/ENA primary metagenome ERZ794936 (study PRJEB30137, sample SAMN04331409) | food metagenome | isolation source: Y2 must sample point D1 replicate A | place: Australia: South Australia | collected 2014 ... | reverse complement strand
CAAGTATTATTGTGTTTTGTGCTGGCTGCTCTTCTTTTCTTTTCACTGCAGTAATTTCCTTTTTTTTCATTGCAGTAATATCCTTTTTTTTCATTGCAGTAATATCCTTTTTTTTATTGTTTAATGGTTTATAAACGCAGAAATAAAATTATTAAACAGAAACAAACTAAACAAACAAACTAAACAAACTAAACAAACAAAAAAGTACTACTTGGTAACCTTTATTTATTATTACATATTTGTTTTTAGTTTTTTAATATTTTAATATTCTTTTGTATTAGTTGTATTAGTTGTAGGAGTATTGTGATACATGCAGATCAAGAAGAAGGGTTATATGAAGGTACTTTTTTTTTTTTTGTATTTATTTTTATTATTAATTATACTCTTTATGTTTATTATTATTAGGTTAAATAACGTGTCTTTCCACGGAGACACCAACAATAAAAAGTTAAACAAAAGAATAAAATACAAAAACAACAAAATTGTTTCAAATTAAGGTGTAGTCTGCATGTAAAAGCTCGGCATTCAAGGTTAACATGATTATTGGATTTATTGAAGTGTAATTAGTTTAAAGAGGGCAGAGAGTGCAGAGAGTGCAGAGAGGGCAGAGGCTTTAGACACTTTAGAGGTGATCATTATGAAGACAATGAGGATGAGAATGATGACTTGCAAGACTCATTATCACCGGAATAGAAAAGAAAAATAAAAAAAGAAAAAGAAAAGAAAAAGAAAAGAAATTAAATTAAATTAAGTTAAATAAAATAAAGGTTATCACAATTTCCACTGCTGTACTTCTCAAGTCATTTTTCAATTTCTCTTCCAAATGCAACAACAACATCATCAACAACAACAACAACAACAAACCATGGATGTTGTAACATTGGTGGAGCAAACATTTTCGGTTGAAAAAGACAAACGATGCACATGAGAAAATAGACATATAGCGAGAGAGAAAGAGACAGAGAAAGAGAGAAAGAGAGAGAAAGAGAGAAAGAGAAAGGTTATATTATACACACTTTAGTACTTTTACTTTAATTACTGGTATTTCACTATTGCCTAATCTCTTTCTTACCTCATCTCTTCTCCTATGTTTTACTATATTTTGTCCCATTAGTACCCTTTTGTAAAGCATTCGAAATAGACACAAGGCTTAAACTAATAATTTTGAAAAAAAAAACAAGTCTACTTGGAAAATCAAAAAAAAAAATAAATAAATATATACCAAAAAATACACCAAAAACGGTTATTTTGAATCACATCATTTGCTTAATTTTGTACAACAAAGCAGTTTATTCCTTAAACAATAAAGAACACAAAAAACAACAGTCATCGTTTTTGTTTTTTTTTTTTTTTTTTTCAAGTCAAGTTATTGGATCTGATTAAGATTTGAAATTTTTGGCAAAAAAAGATAAACCGTTAATATTTAGAAAGTTATAAAAGAGTTGCAAATCAGATCATTATCTACTTTTCAAAAACTTCATCAATTTAAATTAAATTAGATTGAATAACTAAAATAAAATAAAATAATAAAACCACAATCAACGAATACCAGAATGAACAGCACTGTTACTCAAATTGCTCAAATCATTGCTAAAAGAGATGATGACGACGACTGTCCAACCCAATCCGAATACAATGGTATGTTGGGTTTGAGAGTTTTGTCTATTTTCATGGTTTTGATTTCTTCTTCTATTGGTGCTTTTTTACCAATTTTGACTCAAAGATATTCTAAAAATGGTGTTTTCAGCGGAGAAACTACTAAAAAAGTTTTAAGAGTTGCATTTTTCATTGCAAGAAATTTCGGGTCTGGTGTCATTTTTGCAACTGCTTTTATTCATTTGTTGGATTCTGGTTACGAAGCTTTAACTTCTCCATGTTTAGGTGGGGCATTCCAAGAATATCCAATGGCTTATGCTATTTGTATGTTGTCTATTTTTGTCATTTATTTGATGGAAATTATTTCTAGACATTACGTTGACAGATATGTTTCCAGAAATGGAGGTCCTTCCCAACCATCTCATACTCACGGGAATTTTGATTTCCTAATGAAAGACAACTCTGAAGAAGACCACCATTCTCATGCCAACGATACCAGTATTGGTGCAGTTCACATCCACGATGATGCAGCTGATGTCGAAAATGCTACTGATGCTCACTACCACAACCACAACAACATGGACGACGAAAAAGATTTGGAAAACATTAACAACACAACAAACGGAATTGCCACTTCTTCTGAATCTGATGCAGAAAGTTCTTTATACGATGATGACATGTCCCAAAGAGACATTATGAACCAAATTTTTGCTATCTTTGTTTTGGAATTCGGTATTATTTTCCACTCTGTCTGGGTTGGGTTGACTCTTGGTGTTGCTGGTGAAGAATTTAAAACTTTGTTTGTTGTTATTGTTTTCCATCAAATGTTTGAAGGGTTGGGGTTGAGTACTAGAATTGCTGAATGTAAATGGCCAAAAAACAAAAAACATTACCCATACTTGATGGCTTTGGCTTATGGTTTGACCACTCCAATCACTATTGCTATTGGTGTTGGTGTCAGAACCTCTTTGAACATGGCAAACATGACTTTGAGTATTGTTTCCGGTGTTGCAGACTCCATCTCAGGTGGTATCTTGCTATACAACTCTTTTGAATTGCTATTCGGAGCATTCAACGAATATCCAGGTAACTTGAAAATGAAATTGTTGAGTTACTTCACTACATGTTGGGGGGTTGGTTTGATGGCATTACTAGGTAAATGGGCTTAGATACTTGAAACGGTTTTTTCCTATTAAAAGAAAAAAAAAATTTAAAAAAAATTAAAATTAAAATGAAAACTTTTTCTTCTCTAATGTAAACATTATATAAAAATTCATACGTATGTATATTAAAATAATTTTTAACTTAATTAATTAAATAAAAATATCCAACTCCATGGTATGCTACATTCTCATGTCTAAAACTTGCGTCAACTCAAATGGAACTGCAAGAATGTTTTAGCTTTGTTACACCATTTTTCAATGAGACACAACAAAAAATTATACAAAATCTATAAAGTTTACTATACACAAAGTGTCAAAAAATCTCACAATATTATCTAAATACTTTTTTCAAAAACTCTTTTTTTAGAAGTTTTTCTCTCTTGAACGCTTTGTTCATATTCATCAACAAATTCAAGGTTGTGTTTCAAATCCCATTCACTCTTTATAATCTTCAAACCTTGCAAGTTGTATCCCAAATCGTCAACGTTGCTTGCAAGAGCCTTTCTTAACTTGTCCTTCACTCTTTGTATCTGTAACTTCAAATCCACATTTTTTTGAGAAACCAACTCTTTGTAATTCGACTTTATAACAAAAACCAAATTCTTGACAATAACGCTCAAATACTGCATCAACTTCTGCTTGTCCTTGATTAAATAATCAATAAATTTCAAAAATTTCAAAACATATGAAAAGGGCAAAATCAATAAAGCGTCTTCCAATTGAGATGCCTTGATTTTCAACAAAGTGTCCAAAATATAATCTTCTGGAGTTTTTTGTAAAGCAAGCAAAATGGCATTTGTAGCTGGTTTCATTGGTTCCCCACCGGTTTTCCCAGCTTGTGCCCATTCGCCATGTTTCTTGTTGTAATCTTCCCGCAATTCCAGCTCCTTGATCCCCATGTCCAAACTTTCCATCAATCTTTCACCTGCTTTCAAAGATTCCAAAGTTTGTTTGTGCACCTCGGAAACTTGCTGCTGGTCAGCTTCTTCATCTTCACCACCATTCTGTTTAACCGTTTTGGAAGGATCATCGTTTTCAGTGGTCTCTAAAGAATTCAATAATGTGTCTTCGTACATCTCGTCCATCTCTTTTTCTCTTTCTTCTTCCAAAAACACTTGGTCATCAGTTTCACTCCAAATTCGGATGCTATGGTCGTGAGAACAAGAAACTAACTTGTCACCATCTGCATTGATACATAACCCCCAAACTTCGCTTTGATGTGCACTCAACTTTTGGATCATTTCAAACTTGTCCCCATCCCAGTATTTGATATCAGCATCTTTTGAACAAGAGAAAAAATTGTGCGAGCCAGGAATGAAAATAACATTCATAATCGAGTCTTGATGCGCAAAGATAGACTTGTGACAATCACCAAAATCTAAACCCCAAATCTTGATGTTTTTGTCAGCAGAAGAAGTTATCAGCATCTTGTTATCATCACTAATGTCTATGCTCAAAACAGGTAGTTTGTGACCATATAAACTCAAGAAAAATTTCATGGTATCAAAGTAAAAAACTTTTACCGTGTTGTCCATCAAAGAAACAGCCAAAAAATTGTCCTGTGCAGACAATTTGACACACAAAATGTCATCTCCCAACTCCAATGTGGTATCGTGGTACAACTTCATTTGCTTTTCGGCTTCATCAATACTAAAGTTCCAAAATTTAACGGTTTTGTCAGCTGAGCCGGTAATCAGCTTTTTACCGTCATAAGTAATGTCCAAAGACCAAATAGCTCCTTCGTGTGCAGTTTCAACACATTCCAGCATTTGCGACGTAATCAAGTCAAACAGTTGCAATTCACCAGCTCTGGTACCAACAACAACCAATGAACCACCAGGCAAAATCTTGGAACATAGTGCGTAGCCACACTCAAACGTTCTCAAACATTTTTCGGTTTTCAAGTTCCATATTTTCAGTAGTCCGTTTGACGCGGTAGAAAGAAGTTTTCCATCGGGGGTCATGTCAATGCTTCTCATGTCAGTTCTATGACCTTGTAAATCAACGGTGTAAACTTTTGAAGACCCAAGTGCATCCCTTTTTTCGTAATTGATATCGTAATACTCTATGGAGTTTGTAGCAGTTGTAACAACCAGATTCAAAGTTTTCCCGGTAAGAGTGGTCCAGTTACACGATTTCAACTTGGATGCAGACCTTATCATGTGGAATGAGTGCATGATGATAGAGCTGTATGACTTGGCTAGTGTTTCTTCGATTTCTTCGTCTTCCATACCTTTCTCTCTTAAACGTTTTTCTCTTCTTTTCAAACCTTTGGAAATTTCATCTTTTGGTCTTATTCTGAAAATTTCCACAGTCTTGTCGTTACTCATGATAAACATGAACTGCACCCCTTGGGGATTCGTTCCAAATTTGATGCAAATACCTCTCTGTTTACTTTGTTTTTCCATAGTGCCCTTTTCGACCAGCTTGGTTCCATCTGGCTTTTGTAAATCTAGTTCCCAAATTTTGAAATTGGAGTCATTGCTCAAGGTGCAGCATAGTCCCAGCTCTTGATCAATGGCTAAACCCCAGCATTCACTGGTGTGTGCCATATGGGTCTCCACACATTGCTTAGACTTTAAGTCCCACACCTTGACTAATCCATCTTTACTGCTACTGACCAACCACTGGTCATTCCCCTCGGAATCTGAGTCAACCCAAATACCAGTAATCATATCCTTGTGTGATCTTAACTTAAACAACCCAACTTCTCCGACTAAATCCCAAACAATGATATTTGAGTCTGCTGCACCAGAGTAGAGTCTGGTTCCTGTTGCGTCAAATTGCAAAACGGTGACCATGGAGTTGTGACCACTAAATTTCATGATAATGGACTCACTAAACCAATCCCATACATAAATCATCCCATCACTGTACCCAGTAGCCACAAGCTGAGAGTTTGGGTGGTAGGCAATGCTTGTGATTTGTGATGGTTTGTTTGAGCGTGCGTCAACGCTCCCAACAGGGGCTGTGTCCGGTTTAAATTTTTTATCCAATTCACCACTTTTGATATCCCAAACATTGATATTCTCCAAGCCCGCCGTGATCAACTGGCCTACTGTGTTGTTTGCTGATGGAATCCAAACTGAGGATGGTGCTGATGAAATGACACCAAACGCGCTGTCTTGTTCAAATCTTTGGTATGAAGCAACCATGTTTCTACGAATACAGTTTATGGACGTGCTTTAAATTTCAAAAGTTCAGAAAATGTATCTAGAAGTTTGCTTTTCTGGTTTTTGGGTCTTTTCACTATACATCAGAGGCATCTAGCTAATACCAAATTACACTAGATATTGAGACTTATAAACAGTATTTTTAAAAAAAATAAATAATATTAACATAGTTGATGAGCAAAGTGAAAAATACACGAGAATTAGGATAAAAAAAAAAAAAAAAAAAAAAGAAAAAAGAAAAGTGCGGTACAAGAAGCGCGCGACAACATATGAAGAAGCAACTTTTATAAATTTAGATAATCGGGTACATAAACAATCATGTTGATTCCAACAGGCACATTAGACTTCTTAAATAAACACATCTAGCAGATGGAGTGGCCAACAAGTTTTTTTTTTTTTGTCCCCTTCTCAACCTCTTTAAATCTTAGGTTTTTTCGTTGCGGGTTCAACACTTTGATCGTCCTTTTCTAAACCGGCTGCCGCATTTTGTTCCATTTCCTGTTCTTTTTGTTCTTGCTCCAATTTGGCTTGCTGCTTGATCCCAGCCATCTTGGCAACATACTGTGGGGCTGGATTCCATTTGCTTGTTGGGCGGATCTCGTCCGCACTAAAACCAGGCACTCTAATATTCCAATTTCTCTCCAAGTGCAGTTGTAGATCTTTTGCTTCAAGGTTTTCAGATTTTCTGTGTTTGGCCAGTCTGCAAGCAAAAGAAACAACATTAGTTATGAAGTCGTCGGCCAAATCCAAAAGTAGTTCTTCCACATCCCCATCAACAGTGGTCGACCCATCACCTTCGTCAACACCAACAGTTTTGACCAACTCACGCAACTTTCTCTTGCTCATCACACGGTCCCCTTCGACCTCATACGGAGGAATCTTGATTATTGCTGGAGTGTTTATACTGGCCATACCGTTTGCCGCTCCACCAGTAACCGTTGGTCTTCCTGAATTGTATGGAACAGGTTCAAGCTCTTTGGCCTGAACATGATCACTCAATGGAATGTTCGGCGGAGATTGCTTGAAAATTGCTTGCGGCTTAACATTTTGATCGTTTGCGGCTGCTGCTGCAGCACTAACAGAAGTCGCTCTCGCACCAGGGGCGCCATTTTGATTGGTGTTTGAAGTAACATTTTGCTTAGAGGTTTTCTGGTTTTCAGATCCCACAACTGGAGTAGAGCCAGCTTGTTCTGCTGGCGGTACAGAAACAGGTACCGGCTGTGGAGCTGACGGGGTGGTGGAATGTTGTGGTGCAGACTGCTGTTGAACCTGCTGTTGCTGCTGCTGTTGCTGCTGCTGTTGAACCTGTTGCTGCTGTTGCTGTTGTTGTTGTTGTTGTTGTTGTGGTTGCAGCGCCGACTGTTGTGGAGTCTGCTGTTGCTGTTGCTGCTGCTGCTGCTGCTGCTGTTGTTGTTGTTGATGCTGAGCAGCTTGAGCTTGCAGTTGTCTAGCTTGCAAAAAACGTCTTAAAGGCTGGTTAACCTGAGCGCACTCCAAGTAAAATCTTCTTTTCTCTTCAGAAATCATTTGTTCTAGTCTTTTGAAAGCAATCGCAATGTTTCTTAGTTTTGCAACAAGCTGCTCCCGTGAAGCTTGCAGCTCTGGGACTTTTGGATCAGAAGGATCGTTCTTCACTTCTTTGTCAAGTGCTTCGATTTGTCTTCTACATTGAGTGTGCTGTTCAACAATACGCTTTGCATGATCCGAGTTTTTAGCCTGCATCTCATTGTATTTTTTCGTTTGCTCTTCATCTAATAACTGACGGATTGTAATCGAGTTAGGTGCAGCAGACCCTTGAGGTGGTGGGGAAGCCTGAGATCCTGTTGGTTGTGCATCATTTCTTGCTTCTTGTGGATGTGTTTTCTGAGATTGCGCATTTGAATCTTTTTGCACTGGCTGTGGTGGCAATTCCACATTTTGTTGAGGTTGCTGTGGCAATGTGGACTCTTTTTGTTGCTCTTTGGTTTTTTGAGAATCTTGCTCCGTGCCGGATAACGGAACTTCTGCCGGTTGATCATTTGTTGCTACATTGGAAGTCTGGTGGTCAGAAGTCGGTGGCACTTTTTGTGAATTCACTTGAGATTGCGTAGAGCCACCTTCATTAGCTCCATTGTTTGCCTTTTCTTGTTCTGCTTTTGCTTGTCTTTTCTTTACATACATCATGTACACCTCCTTTAGTCTTTGACCCTTTTTCAAAAAGTCTCTACCTTGGTCCGTGGAAACACCAACTTTTTGAGCTTCTTGGATATAATTTTGTGATTTTTCCCCTATTTGTCTTAAAACTTCATCAGAGACATTTTCAGGTAATCTGTTTGGTGGTTGGGACATTTTTTTGTGTTGCTAGTATTTGTTGCGCAGTAGGAATAGCCAATAAAAAAAACAATGAGCAAAAGATTATCAACTTGACACTTGGGGTGCTTCTGATAACTTTGTATGGGTGAAGGTTAGTGTTTTTTTTTTTTCTTTTCTTGGTTGGATTTTAAAACATCCTGTATGATGGACGAGTAATTAAGTTCTTGAACGATGAAACGTTTAGACATCAAACATCAAGATTCAAGCGAGACTTCAAAATTTTCATTCGGGTTGTTGCCAAAAGAGAGAGAGAGAGAGAAAAACAAGAAAAGTTGCTAAACCAACGCAATTCCAATATACACGTGACATATTTTTTTTTTTTTTTTCTGTTTCTGCTTCGTTTGTTTTGATGGAATCGTTCTACCCTCCCTTTTCTGCCCAGACAGTTTGAATCTCAATAAGATCAAGGCGGTAAAAAGTGAATGTGTTTTGTCCATTTAACTAATAAAATCAGAAGCCTACCCTTTGCGATTGACCACACAATACGATATATCATCACGTATATATTTAGAGTTTTAAGCATTAAAGATACAGGAAAATGCTAAAAAAGCTGAAGGTGGCACTATGAACACAATTTTGAACCAAGAAATCGATGCATCTCTTAACGAAATTATAAATTTACTGGGACCATATCCTAGTGAAGCTGAAAAACGCGAGCAAACAGATGACGTTGAAATGTTACTTGGCTGGATGGATCCTATAGATCAGCAGCATGGCTTCAAGCCTCCTCCACTACGTGTGAAAAAAATCATAAACAGCATCTTGGAAACAGGAAAAGCCTTCAAGTACAAAGAAGATGTTACGTCTGTATTTCCCAAACATAGAACTTCTTTTTTTGCACAAAACAACGAGTTTTTCGGTTTGCCCATCTATAGCTCAAATTTTGATCAAACTCCAGATGACACCGGAGACGGAGTTAGCATAGTTGAACGCCATCTCCTTTCAATATATTTCACAAGAGTGCGGCTTCATTTTTTCACCAATTTTCAAAACGTCACGAGTTTAAAAATGGCTTTTAAGCTGGAGGAGCTATACAGGTTTCCTAAAAAATTTTGTTTTTGGAGAAATGAGGTTTTGTTTGAAAACGAAATTATGATTTTACGGAAATATTTGCTCAACAAAAACCATGTATTAGAGCTGGCTGTGATTGATCTTTTGAAGAAATGCAACCTTCAAAAAGATCTTGTGCAGGTCAATCTCATGTATCAATGGATGAGCTCTGTCACCGAAGGAAGATTTTTGTTGATTGATTTGATGCTAGATACTGTAAAAAGTCTCTGTTGCAGTGTTTGTAAACAGCCGGTCCCGTTATCAAACACAAGTATTGTTGATCTAGTTTACAAAAAATTTTATTTTTCATTTTGGGTTGGTCATTACGAAAACATGTTGGGAGTCTCCAACGAGGAAGAAAAAACAGAACTTTTGAATGAAATCAGACTAGTTGTAATTTGCGAGTTTGTTCGAGTATGTGCTGTGCAAAGCTATGACCTATGCATCGTAGATTTATCTCATTCATACTCTAAGCTCCGTGAATTGAAGCCTATATTAATGGAACATTCACAGCTATGCCAGTTGTTTGCGCAAAGCTTGTCTAACCAGATTTCAGAAAAACTTCTTCAATCATCGGCGCCTACAGTGACTCTTTTGTACTCATATTTGCAAGTATTCAAAGCATTGAATTTTCTTGATGCCAATTCAAAAACTTTGAAGCAAACAGTTTTGAGTAAGTTGGTAGGGACTTTGAGAGATAGACAAGACATGACAAAAATATTCTTGTATGCTTTGTTCAATTTGTCAGCTTCTGATATTGCGTTGATTGATGACTCTGCATTGAAGCTTGACTTTGAAACGCTTGGAAAAATACATCATGAGTTAAGTATTAGACTAAACTTTGCGAACACTTCAATGATGCCAGGTGATACAACGTTGAGCCATCCCCTTCATCACCCACCAACTTCCATGATGGCGTGGTTTGAAAAGGAAAATTTTGAGTGGCAACCTGAAGTGCTACAAGAAACTGATAAAATTACAAATTACAACAGTTTCATCAAAATAGTAACAAAAACTATGACACATGATGTGTATCCAAGAGTGCAACAGGACGGGTTTGATGCTGTGTTTTACATTATTTTCAATAACAAAAAAACTAGAATTTTGATTGAAACAAATGAAATCATGAAAAAATTATTGCTAGTTGCAAAAGAAGAGTCTCTCAAACCAGAATGGCGTGCTTGTTTACAGATTTTGCAGAACAAAATCAAAAATAGAGTTACCGGAAATGAACAGTCTTTGTTAAACAATTTGAACATCATGTTGCATGATTTTAGTCAAAGCATAATAATGCGCCAACAAGGTTTACGTACGAGTATGCTGTTGCCGAAAGTTATCTCATATATTTACTGGGAAATGGTAGAGGACTATCAAAAGAGCTCTCAAATTGAGTTACCATCGGTCATGCAAAAAGAGTTTGAGAAGTTGAGCAAATTATATTCCAGAAAATTTCAACATGGATGCAAGTTGAAAATGTATGCTGGAAAAGGCCTAGTAGAACTAAAGTTATCTTTTGATGACGGTAGAGTTTTTGAAAAAGACGTGCATATGTATGAAGCTTTGGTCATCAACTGTTTTGATGTTAATGATCTCAAGAAAACCGGAAAGTCAGGGTTGTCTTTGGAATACATTAAGAACAAACTCAAGTGCGATGAAGATCTGATTACTAAAGCTTTGGAGTTTTGGATGAGTGAAAACATTTTGTATGGCCAAAATGGTTTCTACCATGTTATTGAAGACCTTACCCAATACGAAAACCTAATCAAGAAAGGTGGGAAACGTGTGACAAGCTTAGGGGATGGTTTCGACCGGATGGAAAGTCCAGTAAGGAATGAAGATAATAATCAAATTTCACAGTTGGTAAAGTCGATGGAAAAGGTCAAGCCTTTCTTAGTAGGTATGTTGACCAACCACGGGAGCATGAAAGTAGGGAAAATGTTTTCATTTCTTAACATGACCGTTCCAAAGGATCTTGGTTTCAAGTGCACTCAATCTGAGTTGGCAACTTACTTGGACATTTTGGTACAAGAGAAAGTTCTTACGGTGACCTTAAAAGGTGCATACAAAATTTCAAAAAAGTGATGAAGTTGTTCCCAACGTGTAGTTAATTCATTTTTTTTTTTTTTTTTTTTTTTTTTTTTTTTTTATTTTGGTAATTTGATCATTAGTCACAGTCCCGGGAACTGATAAGAAAAACTTGTTACAGCACCGAAATGATCGGCACTCGCGCAAAGCAAAAAAAAACAGGAAAAAGATAGGCTACAAATGCCAGGCTTATCTATTCAATTTAAAAGTATAAACATCGAATTTTTTCACTTGTTGTTTTTTTTTTTTTTTTGTTTTCAGATATTGTAGTCGTTCTTTTGAACTCGATTAATATCATTTCTCATGCATTATATAAAAGAATTGAAGTTTATACCTAGCCCAAATGGTAGATACCTCATACAAGAGACATTAATCAATAAAAAAACAGGAAAAAAGCAAAAAAAGCAAAATAAAAAAACAGTACAACAACCATTTCAAAAAACACCATGACCGTAGAACAAGAAAAACAAGAGCACTCCGTAATTGTATTGAACACTGATTGCCCAAAAGAGTACTTGCAACAACTGTACGGTGACTTTGCAGATCAAGGGATTGCTCTTATGAAACGGTGTGACCATAGCAACTACATTACCTCCTTCAGCGTTTTCAACTGCTTTGAAAACAAGTTTCCTACTATTCCGCAATTGAAGGAAAAGTCTGTGGTGGGAATATACATCACTGGATCAGTTTTCGACTCTTATTCTGACGAGCATGAATGGATCATTAACTTGAGAAAGCTCATGAAGAACATTTTGACTAATCACGATGAATACCCACCGATCTTTGCGGTTTGTTTTGGACATCAACTCGTTGGCAAAGTCTTAGGCTCGGAGGTAATTAAAAATCCAAAAGGTTTGGAAGAGGGTTTGCTTGAAGTGAACCTAAATGAGAAATTGCAAGATAGTCTTTTTGATGGCAAAAAATCTTTGTACATGAGCGAAACTCACAATGACATTGTTTTGTCGCTGCCAGAAGGATACGAAAACATTGGATCAACTCCTTTGTGCACGTTTCAAGGGTTTTACCAAAAAGGCAAACTTATGTCATGGCAGGGATACCCGGAGTTTAACAAAGATATCTTATTGGCATGCATGAAGAATAGCGTGGAAAACGGGCACATAAGACAAGAAACATACGATATGGAGGCTAAAAGAAGTGCTGAGATTCCAAATGAAGGTGAATACATTGGATCTCTTATCTTAAAGCTTTTTAAAGGGCAAATATGAGTGAGCTGATAGAGTGACGCGGGCTGAGCTATATTTTCAAACACAAAACAGATTACTTGATCTTTCTAAAAGGCTTTCGAGTGTCTCTATAGGTATATATCCTCAAATGCATGCGTCTCACACCTTCAAGTGAAGTTTCGGCTTGACTGTAGATATTAGATATGTACTCCGTCTAACATAATTTTATTGCACGGGTTCGAGAGCTTTTGTTTTTTTTTTTTTTTTTTTTTTTTTTTTTTTTCAAGTGCATCTTATTCGGTCATGCGTTTGACTTTGATGTTATTTTGTGTTGTTTTTGTTCGCAACTTGCTGGGTTCTTTAGAAGTTTTTCTTACCGTTTTTCAAGTATAAAAAATTCACGCGTGATTTTTGATGAGCTTGGCACAGAAAAAATCGCAATGCAAGAAAACGGAGAAACCTGCACGTTATCCATAAGCTTTATGTAAAAATAAAAAGGCAGTTTATCGAAAGATATCTCAAGGTTGGTGCATTCGTTGAGTTTGTCAATTGTTGCTGAAACCAACGTGTTTTGCAAAATATACAGTACACTAGCTACATGCATTGTTGGAGGGGAATCTTATAGTTGCCATTAGCAGAGAAAAAAAAATTACAATAAAATAACGGTTTTATTCACCACAAAATAAGAGGATCTTCTTAGCCAGATGAACAAGCACCAAAACTCAAGCTTTGGAGCCAAATTGTTGCAGCTCTTTAGAAGTTTTTTGCCACTAGTTTATCTCGTTACCGCTTTGGAAAATGAAGATGACAACAAATCACTAGCTTTCTCATTTGACAAATACGTTGGAGACGGCGATTTCGAAAAATCCAAAAGAAATGCCAGACCATACATTGTCAGCACAGATTTGAATAAGAGAGATGGGGACGCCACGTTCAGTTTAACAAACAAGAAAACGTTTTTTTCAGTATTTTTAGATATCGGCACACCATCTCAATCATTGACCGTGCTGCTGGATACCGGGTCTTCAGATCTGTGGGTCATTCAAAATTGCGGAAGTAGTTCATGCCCGCAATATGGGACATTCCAACCTGCAAAGTCGTCTTCATTCTACAACAATCAAACTGAGTTTTATGTTACGTATGGGGATAATTCGTACGGGTCTGGGTCCTGGGGATACGACAAGGTGTCTATCAATGGGCAATCAGTTGGAAAACTGTCCTTTGGTGTGGCCACTCAAAGTAGTTCTAAAATTGCAGTTTTGGGTGTTGGAATGACTGGTTTGGAAACAACGTATAGCGGAAAAAAAGTTTCTAGCCCATACGAGTATGCCAACTTACCAATGGCGCTGAAGGAGTCTGGGCAAATCCACACTGCTCTGTTTTCGTTATTTTTGAATGATTTGACAGCGAGCACTGGTAGCATCCTGTTTGGTGCCGTTGACACGAGCAAATTTTCTGGCAATTTGTACACTTTGCCAATGGTCAACATATATGCAGGATCTGGATTTGATAATCCTGTTGAGTATGAAGTGACTTTGCAAGGTTTGGGTCTTTCTTCAAGCTCTTCTGAAACCACTATCACAACCACCAAATTTGCAGCATTACTGGACTCTGGTACGACATTGACCATTTTGCCTACATCTTTAATGGATCTAGTTGTTGATGCTTTGAAGGCCTCTTATGATTCGAGTGTTGGTTACTACGAGATCGAGTGTGACTCCACCAGTGATCAAAATATGGTTTTCGATTTTGGAGGGTTTCACATCAGCGTTCCGTTGTCCGATTTCGTGATTGATTCAAGCTCAGGAAAATGTTATCTAGGTTTCCAAGGAGCTTCTCAATCTTTTGTTATCTTGGGGGATGTTTTTTTATCCAACGCTTATGCCGTGTTCGACATTGACAATTATGAGATCTCTCTAGGGCAAGCCAACTACAATGGGGGTAGCAATGTTCAAGAAGTAAGTTTCGGGTCTGCTGTTCCAAATGCAGTTAAAGCATCTGGATACTACAACACTTGGACAGGGTATCAAGACGCTGTTTCTGGTGGAAATATTTTCACACTGGACAGTTCCACAGGCATTGAAAAATCATCAACCGTTTCTACAAGTACGTCTTTTTCGAGCCCTTCAACTGCCACCAGTTCTACAACCCCTTCCAGTCCTACAGTTTCTTCCACCAGATCTACCACACCTTCTTCATCAACCACGTCAAGCACATCTACCACCTTCATACCCTCTTCAAGTTCCTCTGCTACAGTTTCTTCAACCTTATTGGAGTCTACCTCTATTATCAGCCCTTCTTTCGAAACTCCCACCAGCAGCACTATCCCTGAAATTACTACCACAACTGAGCAAGATTCAACGTCAAAAAGTGTGACCACAGTTTCTTCTTTGCTTGGTTCAACATTGACCTCTTCTTCTTCTTCTTCTTCTTCTTCGTTTTCCTCTTTTTCAATTGAGTCTTCAGTCACACTTTCATCTTCATCCTCCAATCCTCTTTCCACAACAATTTTGTCGGCCAACTCTTCTAACACAGCACATATTCAAACTTCCACAGCTCATTCATCCACACATAGCTCAGCAACATTATCAAAAGATAGTTCGATGGCAAAGTCAGGTTCGCTGTCGACGAAGAAAAGCACTAGCACTTCTGCAGTTTCCAGCAAAACTTTTGAGAAGCCTTTGACTACATCTTTATCCTCTGCAAGCAGCACGAAAAGCAGCGCTGCAACTGATGCCAATTCTAACAGCTCGACTAAGAAATCAAAAAATGCGGGAAATAATCTTGAGTTGCCTCGTTGGATTGTATCTTCTATTCTGATATACCTTGTTCAGTTATTCGCGTAGGCAGAATACACACTACTCTGTAAATTAGTCTGTTATGCATAGTTTTCAATTTGTAAAATCATTACATTTTATCGGTAAATCAGTTAGTTTGATTTGCACTTGGTTCTATTGGGTTTTTTTGGTTCTGATCACTTTCAAATGCAATCTTTGCTCCCTAAAACGTCTTTTTCGAATATTTGACTTCACACGTGATAGCGTGCTTTGAAAATGGGGTTTTTTTGCCATCAGTTAGCAGATATTTTAACTGAAAAATATTGACACCTATCATCAAAAGCGCTTTTTTCTTGGCCCATCAAAGCTACACAAAAAAACCTAAAAGAACCACTTATAATCCAAACCGTTACAGCACAATGAACACACACGATTCTGTTCTTGACCAAATTATCATGGAAGACGTGTCTTTCAACTGTCCACAACAGTTCATGGCATACCACAAGTGTATATCTGAGAACCACGAGGATCCTTCCAAATGTGCATTTAGACAGCAGGATCTTTCCAATTGTATCAAAACCTCTGTTCCCAGCGTCATGAAAATTATGAAAACATGTGGACCGATCATGCAGAAATACGAAACCTGTTTGCGGGACAATATGGAGTCAAGAACCATTAACGAAAACTGTATTGGGTTGTTGAACGAGATGAGACAGTGCGCAATGAACCAGATTGATGTGAGCAAGAGAAGCGTTGTTTAAAGGCTGTGAACTCTATTTGTTTTTTTTTTCTTTCGCAAGAAAGGTAATCCATTATCATTATCATATATTCCCTACTATTTGAGTCTTTTTTCAAAGGACTGTCTGTATATAAATTTAAAATGCTGTTCTAAATAATTTGATAGGCTTAAGGCACTTTTACTTGGTTCGCCGATGAGTGGAAGCTAAACTTAATAGAGCAAGCCATGACAGAGTTTATTTCACAAAGTTTTTCTCCATTGCTTGCTCGTGTGATAAAAATCTAAGTTATTTTTTTGCTTGGAAAAACTTAAAAGTCTCAATAAATCGTTAAGTCATCTTAATACACAAGTCTAGATATTGTTACTATACACTGCAAACTTTTCAGCCACACATCAAAACAATGCAGAAAATAAAACAAATAAAGTGGCAAAAAGACCCTCGTTTGAAAAAGCTGCTGTAATACCTACAGCGGCGTTCTTGGATTTGGAAGATGATGAGGAGGAAGAGGAGGAAGAGCCTCCGTTGGATGTTTTTGTTGCTGTTTTTGTTGATGAACGAGACCCTGCGTATGATGATGTCTTAGTGATCCCTGAGGCGTCCACCGAAATAGTGGAGGCCCCGTTGTTGTTTGTAGCGGTCCATGGGTTGGTAGCGTTTGATGCTGTGAAAATGTTACCCCCTGTGCTGATGGAAGCTGTAGTAGACCATGTGGAGGAGTACATTGGGGCTTTGATGGCGTTTGGCACGGTAGAAACAATTGCTTTAATGTTTGCTTCTTCTGAGGCACCGTCATAGTTGGCCTGGGCAATCGAAACTTCATAATCTTCCATGTCGAAAACCACGTATGCGCTGGACAAGAATACGTCACCCAAAACTGCGTACAGTTGGTCTTGTGGAACGACCCCTAAAGCACAAGTTTTTGGATCTGTGGTGGTCAACACAAAGTTACGCAATGGAGCATAAATCAAAAAGCCACCTAGATCAAAGGCGTAACTGTTTGCCAATTGGTCTTCGTCGCTTGGACATTCCATAATGTAGCTTTGCAAGTCGTCGTCCCATTCTGCATCAACGGAATCGGCAAACATCTCTGCCAATTCGGTTGGCAAGTACATCAATGTTGTACCAGAGTCCAACAATGCTGGAATTTTTGTTGTGGAAAAAGTTTTTTTGGTACCCTTTGCCGTGGAAATCCCTGAACCTTGTAAAGTGACGTCAAATTCAACAGGATTTTCCAAACCTTGTGATTTGTAGATGTTGACCAATGGGATGGTGTACAATTGTCCTGTGTATTTGGTTGAGTCAACGGCACCAAATAGAATTTCCCCATATGGTTGTTCCAAACTGTTCAAATACAATGAGTATGAGATTTTGTCAATCAATCCTTCGTTTTTAAGAACAACTGGCAAGTTTGGATAAGTGAAATTTTCCAATAAATCTTTACTACTTTCATCATCATCGTTTGAGTATGAAGCCACACTGGATTCCAATTCTTCAAAAGAAATACCCAAAACACTGGTGGAGTTGGAAACGTTTGCAACAGCAAATTGCAATGGAACCTCAACACCATTGATTGCAATGGAATCAGAAGCCCACCACCCAGAAGCAAAGGTCAGATCACCGTATTGGATCAAAAATGGTGCTGTGGAGTCGTTTTTCTTGTAGGAAGAGCTGTCTTCTGGTGTGTAAATTCCAGAATCCTTGCACCCTTGCAAAACTTGAGATGCCTCAGCACTGTTGGAGGAATCAACGCCAGATGCGGTTCCTGTGGCAGATTCTGTAGCGTATGAAAAACCAGAGGTCAAGTCCCAGTCGAATCCAGTTGGCAAAGAAGCTGTTGCAATGTAACTTTCCAAGTTGACTGTTTGAGTGGAGACTACGGCAGCTGCTTTTTCCACTTGTTCTTGTTGTTCTTGTTTATTCTGGTACTGATTCAAAACACGGTGGAAGTTGGCATAAACGATATCATTTTCAACAACATTGTTGTTCTGCACGTCTTTTTTAGAAGAAGAAGAAGAAGATGATGATGAAGATGATGAAAATGATGAGACATCACCAATTTCGTTCAAATAAGCTTGACAAGCAGTAACATTGTTGAAATCTCCCAATAACCACAAATCCGAAGACCCAGTATCCAATAAAGCAGTAACATTTTGTGCTGGTGTTCCAACAGAAATGTTTACTGAATAATAACTTTGTTGATTATCAATAACAAATTTCAAGACATTAGATCCATCATCTCTTTTCGAGAATTTCGATTTCGAATCAATGACTTTATAACCTCTTTCAATTCCAAACCGAACCCCCTTTTGTTGTTGTACTATATCGATGTTTTGTTCATCAATAATAGCACTTTGGGCGTATTGGAAACATAAAGCAGAAGCAACCAAAGTTTTAGCGAATGCTTTGCCCTGCATGATTGAGTATATTTGTTTTTTTTTTTTGGTTTGATATTTTAGTATTTTTGCATTGATAAGAGAGAGGTGAGTAGAGGAATAGTTGAATCCAAAAGACAAAGATGTGATAGATAAATATATATATATATATATATATAAACATACATACATATACAAATTGAAATTGGGTGAATAATTATATCCACTTGATATAAACCCGTTAATATTATAATTTAATATAAAGAATACAAGTCTTGCACTTCCATCATGCAATGACAAAAATGCGTTGCTAAAATAAAAGCCATGATTCATTAATTATAATTCAATAAACTTCAATAATTTTTCAATAACTTTTCAGGTTCGGGTGAATCAATTACGTGTATTTTAAGTAACGTATACCAACTCCTATACTAACTCCTATAACCAACTCATACACTACATATTATATACTATACTACATAATACTTGTATTATAAGAAAACAAAACGCCTACAATTCATATACTAAAACAATAATAATACAACATCCATTTAACTTATATGTAAACACCCACACCTTAAAGGATACATCCACCCACACACCTTAAAGGATACATCCACCCACACACTCTAAAGGAGACTTTTTCAAAAAAAAGAAAAGAATTTCTAAAATTAGACATTATCCTGATCTTCTCATTGTACTGATCTTCTGATTGTCTCCATTGTTATAAGTTGTATTGTTATAAGGTTGTGTTGTTATGGATTGTATTGTTATAGATTGTACTTTTAGTTTGTTACCCTGATGATAGTATTGCTCAATGATTGTATGTGTGTATATTAGAAAGTATTGGTTATATATTTTAGAATGTTTTTTATTATACTCTATTGTTTGTTATGAGTATTAGGGGTAATAAATATAACAATAGAGGTAAGCAATATATGTTAGTATTCAATAACTAAGTAATGAAAAATGAATTTCAAAAATGAATTTCAAAAATAAATTCAAAAATAAAACGGCATGAAAATCATATATTTTTATGAAAAACATTTGAACGGTCGGTTATGTTTTATGGAAGGATTTGAAATGCCAAAATTCAATTTTGTAATTTATTCATCTGTTTTTTTTTTTTGAAAAAAAGTAAAATATTAAGCTAAATAGTGCGGGTAAAGCACTGGAAAAGTAAATTGAATAAGTCGAATATAAGGAAGTATGCCTTCGGTATAATTTAATAAGAGTGAACCTGACATACTTTAATTAATCAAAAGAATAAGAGATGTTTTGTTACTATAGTCAATTTTATGATAATGAATAATGAATTGATCAATTCAAAAGAAAACCATATTTTTTTTTTAATTTATTGGAAAAATATGAAAGTAGAGAGCAAATATATATATATATATAACATTTGGATGTAATTGCAAAATCATATCAATGAAGAAAGTAAAAGAAGTGAAATAGCAAAAATATTTTCATTGGATAGAGCAAAGCTGTTCATTGCATTACCGGCATTTTTAGATTTTGAAGATGAAGATGAAGATGAAGAACCAGTAGAAGAACCAGTAGGAGAGCCAGTAGGAGAG
>ERZ794936.443-NODE-443-length-20073-cov-32.028974_pt1 | contig 20073 bp, 9 predicted proteins | sample MGYA00511083_ERZ794936 | MGnify/ENA primary metagenome ERZ794936 (study PRJEB30137, sample SAMN04331409) | food metagenome | isolation source: Y2 must sample point D1 replicate A | place: Australia: South Australia | collected 2014 ... | reverse complement strand
GGCATGGAATTTTCTAGTATGTTCTGGTTTCTTCCCGGATAACGGCAAGTTTGATGTAGATTGGTGTCAGACAGTTGATTAAACATTGTTCCTGGCAACTCACACCGCCACAAAGCAAGCTCCTGATTAGTAATCATATAGTGATAAAGACGTGTTTTCCAATTAGTATATAAAGAATGGCTTTAACAAGACTTTGAACATATTTTTCTATTCTGCTTTATTTACTTTATATCTCAAAAATCCAAAACCCAAACCAAACCAAACAAAACACAAATTAACCACAAAGAATTACACAAACTAAAATAAATTACAAAAATGTTTCCATTTGCTACAACTATTCCAATAATTCCATCTGAGCTTTTTAGCACTGCTCCATGCTATGCTCCAGCTCCAAGTGGAATGACATACTACAGCACCCCTGTCCAACCAAGACATGTTGTTCGTGAACCATTTCAATGGAAATTCGAACAAGGGGATGAACACAGCGACCGTTTAATTTTTACCAAAAATATTTCTGCATCTGAATTGCGTCAAAGTTTACAACAGTACGTTGCCCACCAACAAAGTCAGGCCAAAGCGAGATATGACCCATTTTTTGGCAGATATTACTATGCTGAAGAAAACGAAGTTGATTTGAGCAACTTTGGCAAAGCCTTAAGCACAAAACAGTTTCGCGATTTTGCTTTTGAGTTGAACGTTCGCGGAAATGAATTAACTGTTGTTAAGGATAATGGTGAAATTGCCAAAGTTTTTGAATTGAGCAACAACTATGACGATGTTGCTATTGAAGAATGCGATTTGATTGAAAACAAGGCTGTTTTGGTCTTGAGCTTGAAAAAACCAGTTTTTAAAACAACTAAAAAAGTTAAAACTTTGCAAGCACCTGTTCTTGATGGTAACAATTATCTACTACATCTTCAACAAATTGCTGCCCACGAACAAGAAGAATTACAGAAACAACAACAAGAAGCTAAAATGGCTAGAGAGCAAAAAATCAAGTTGGCCCAAGAAAAAAGACAAAAAGAGGAACAAAGCAGAAAATTGAAGCAAGAACAAGAAAGAAGAGTTAAAGAAGAAGAAGAAGAAAAAGCTGAAAGGATCAGATTCGCGGCCAAACAAGAACAAGCCAAGAAAGAAAGAGAACAAGAAATTGCTAAACTGTTGAAAGAAAAACTAGCAAAACAACAAAGACTAGAAGCTAAGAAAATTGAACAAAGACTGAAATTTGAAAAAGAGCAAGAAAAATTGTTGGCTAGACAAAAAAGAATGGAAATTGAACAACAAAGAATTTTGGCCAAGCAGGAAGAGTTGAAAAAGAAATACACTTCAAGCTTACAAAATATTGATGTCGATGTTGACGGCGACCTTTCTCTGGACGACAGTAAAAAAAATGCTGTAGGTGGAGAAACATCCCCAAGCATAGCTGCTATTACCGTTGCTTCCGTTCTATCGGACCTTGCCAAAAGTGACAAAGAATCTGCTTTGGAAAGCGACGATGCTTCCGTTGCCAGCACGTCATCATCTAGCTCTTCGAGAAAAAGTTCCTTTAAAGTTGAAGACATTGAAGACGAAGAGATTGCTCACTACAACTCTTCGTTATTGAATTCCCCAAAATCAAATGCTATTTTGGAAGGTATTTGATTTGTGACAATCATTATATGTACGATAAATAAGAATAATTAGTTTCAAAGCATGTTTATAGATAAACAAAATTGATATTTTTTTATGAGGTTTTAGAAATCAATCTAACTTTTCTTGTCTTGGCATATATTATAATACTTGCATAATATATTGATAAAACAATTTTTTAGTGATGTAGTTTATTCTTGAATTTCAGCAGAGTTGTTAAACCGGTGTGGTTGGATAGTTTCTTATTAGTTTTTGCAATTTTTGAGCAATTTTTCCAAATTGTCAGTTGCCAACACTTTATATAAAACATGAGAAATTATTATCAAAAAAAAATGGACATGCAACCAATTATTTTTTGCATGTTATTGAAAGGCAAAAGTGGAAAGCAACATGTTTTATGAGTCTGCCTACAGCAACAGGATGTTCCATTTTTGTACTGATAAATTTCATCACACTTTTCTGATGATTTTGGTTCAATTAGTGGTGATTTGTGCCATGTTTCCAATTGCCAAGACATTTGAGTTGCAACACCTGAAAGAAAACACAGAAATAAGAGTTACCCAAGACACCTATGATAAGTTTGTGTATTTTGGCAAGATGTGCGCTTTGGCCACGTGCATCACGGATTACAAATTGAAAGTTGGTGAAACTTTGTACGATGGAGGGTGTCCCTCTAATTTGAAATTCTGCTCTGATTTGAATGTCAACCCTGCGCTGAAAGACACAGTGATCGAAGTTTTATTAAAGCTGGAGGAGTATCAACTAGGGACCGGGTTTTTGGCCGTCGACCATTTCCACAAAATCTTGATCTTGGTGTTTAGAGGCTCAACCACTTCATGGGACTGGTTTCACGATTTTTTGCTGATGCCCTCTGCGTATGACCCGTATTCCAAAGAACATTATGAAAAGCAAGTTGGTGAGGGGAAAGTCCCACCGTGTGAAAATTGCAAGTTGCACTATGGGTTTAGCAATTTTTGGAAAACTTTACATCCGGAGTTTGTAAACAGACTAGAGAGCTTTGCGATGAAATACCCAGATTACAAGTTGACAATCACTGGCCACTCACTTGGTGGGGTTTTGGCCACTATGGCTGGAGTTGAATTTAAACTTCGTGGATTTGAGCCACAAGTTGTCACGTTTGCGCAACCTAAATTGTTCAACAGCGAAATGGCCCACTGGGTAAACCAATTGTTTGCGGTTTACAAAAGAAGCCAAAAAATCGAGGACACTCGAGAAGTGGAAATGTTTTGCGAAAACAAAGGTGGTTTGTATCGAGTTGTTCATGAAAATGATCAACTTGTTGATATTCCGTTTTTTTTCCATCACGCAGGTTTACAAATCGATATTAAGAAATACGAGACACCACATGAGATTCAAGACTTGAAATATGTTGGTGTCAGCAAAGATGTGGGAACGTCCAGTTTCAATTCTTCAACAAACACTTTAGAAAAAGAGGCAATGTCTACTGAGATGGAACTTTACCAAGAAGATTGGTTGCACATGTACGAACACCGCAACTATTTTATTAGAATCAATGAGTGTGGATACATTTAACTATATATATATGAAAAAATCTTTTTTACCTATGTATTATTTATCTATTAAGTTATTTATTTTATGAGATTTTTTTTTGCTGAACAAAAAGCTATGATGTTTGAATTAGCACAAAAAAAATGACAATAATAATTGTGCAATCAAATCACTCCAGACTCTTTCAAGTTGTTTTCCATGATTGTTTCCTTGATGGCTGCAAATACCAATTCCACATTTGTTGTGTCTGTTGCTTGTGTGACGTGTGGGTACAAGCTCAAATTTCCCTTATTCAATTGCACAAACCTCCACAAAATGTATTTAGCAGCTTTGTTAACGTCTCTGCCTCCTGTGTAATCTGGGAAATAGTCTTCTAATGGAACTTTTTTAATTTTCTCAGCAAACAAATCCACCTTGTTCAAGAACAATACTACTGATGATTTTGCAAACCATCTGCTGTTCATGACTGAATCAAACAAGGCTAATGATTCCAATAGTCTGTTTTGGGAGGTATCTTCTAGTAGAGACTGATCGTATTCATTAAGGGAAATACAAAAAAGAATGACTGACACGTTGTTAAAACAGTGAATCCATTTTTTCCGCTCACTTCTTTGTCCACCAACGTCGTATATATGTAAAGTCAAATCTTTATCCAAATTAACCAATGTGTCGTGCAACCCAGATGTTTTCACTCTACATTTCAAAACATCTTCTACGTTTGGAATATAATCTTTTGCAGCGATCCTTGGAAGACTTTCTATAAAATATTGTGCGTTGTCCATTAGATAAAATTTGGATCTTTTGGAGCTTTGCAACAAGTTTTGGGTGGAAGGTAGATCCCACAGCTTGCTCAAAATTGAGAAAAATTTTGGCGGAAGAGAAACACTTGTTTCCGAAAAGTTGGTAACATCTTCGTTGGTCATCAGTTTGTTTTCTGGGGCACCACTCAAAGGACCGGATTTGGGAGCTGAACTATCACCAGCTTGTCCACGCAATGTGATTTCAGAAAGAAACTGCAAATCTTCAGTTGTGAAACCGTATTCTTCACTTTCCATTGAATCCAATTGCACATCAAACATCGTTCTTGCCTTTATCAAATCATGAGAAATTTCCACCAAATTTTCCAAAATAGACATTCTATAATTGATCAATTCTCTTTCAGAAAATCCACCTTGATGTAAAATCTTCAACTGTTTTAAAATAGTACTTTTACCACTTTCCCCTGCACCTAGCAACAACATTTTCAAAGGCGGTTCTTTAGGCTGTTGTTGTTGTTGAGTTTTTATCTGTTGTTTCGCCTGTTTTCTTTGTTGTTGCTGTTGCTGTTGCTGTTGCTGTTGTTGTTGTTGCTTTTGCTGTTGAGATTGCAATACAACGGTCTTGTTAGGTTGTTCTTGGTTCATCTTTGAACTGGTGTTAGGACTCAACGTTACACTTTGTGTTGTTGATTCTCCTGCACCCATTGATACCGTGTTCCCCTGGAGTAAAGGTTCTGTTGAAGCCTTTGTAAGCGGTTGTGTGCTCGAAGACTCTGAAGAAAGCACCGGTACATTGTGCATGTTCCCCAGTTTCTTTTCTTCCACATTCGACTTGTTCCTCAACTCTCCATTTCCCTTACCTATTGTACTTTTATTTTTCTCGTTTGATAATATAAAACCTTCTTTGTATTGTTGCACAGTGCCCGTTTTAGAAGGTGTTTGAAGTGTTGTAGATCCAGGTTTTGCCCCTGTTTCACCTGATTTTTCTAAAACCGTTCCATTTTGATTTCTACCACTAGTTGTTATCGGTTTTTGATAAGTCCCAGTGTCTTGTGCTGTACTTTTAACAGTTGCTTCTTTTGAACTACACAACCCCATGTAAAAAAAAAAAATTTTTTACCAACTGCTTTCTATTTGATTTTTATATTTTGTTTTATCAACTGACTGTTACTGTCTATTGTTTTGTATATATTATTTTTGGTTTTGTAGTTTGAGCAGCTTAAAAAACATACTATTTCACAAAATACCAATCAACCCAAAAATAGATGATTATGTGTGTGTGTATGTGTGTGTGTTTGAATTATTCAACCGTTAACACCTAAATTACTGAACAACATCATTAATCCTTAAATATCGTTAAATCTTCTTCCCCTTTTTATACAAGCCATTATTTTTCTCGGTGTTTTAATATATATATATATATATATATATATATTTATACATATGCATATATTTTTTTTTTTTTACCCTTTTGCGTTGTACAATTAGCTTTTTGACAATCGAAAACAGAAATACAAGAACAATACACTTAAAAAAATATGTCACACAGTCAAAAAAAAAAAAAAAAAAAAAAAAAAAAAAAAAAAAAAAAAAAAAAAGAAAACGAAATTAAAGAAATGAATATGTGACACAAAAACTTTTATGATAATAATTGTTTTTATTAATGATATCTAGTAGTGATAGTAGTGATGATAGTAGTGATGAGAGTAGTAGTGATAGGAGTAATGAGAGTACGTAACTGGAGTGGTTATAATATACGTCTGCTTTGTAACTGTATCCCCTAGTGACATCACGGTGTTGCATAGAAGAGCTGATATAATTGAATAACTAAAGCTGGAGACATAAAAGCATATATATATATATCCATGTACCTTCTATATTTAGCTTACACAATCTCCATCACAAACGTTTCCATTGCATACAAGAATTAAGGTCAAGCAAGAAAATAATTCAAGAAAAGGGGTACCGTGTATTGAACATAAAAGCCACTAGTATCAACAATGAATAAGTATAATAATGATTTGCAAAAAAATTACAACATTGTAAATCAACGATTTCACTTTCATTTCTTACACACGCAAAAAAAATAAATAAATGATTAAATAAAATAATAGAGACATCATTAAGTGGCTTACATGAATGTGAGTTAATGTTCAGCCCAAGGTTTTAAGTTTTTTTTTTTTTTTCTCATTTTCTCTCTTATTAATAGTAACAACTATGGGTTTATACCATTAACTTCGTAGTGGCTTGTAATAATTATATTGTATTCCCAAACTTTCCCCTTGCCCCTCCCTGGATTGGAAAAAAAAAAGCCTTTATTGTCGTTTAACCATTGTTAAAAGCTGCCATAAAAAGTTATTTCATAGTTTTAAAATTGAACCTAGCGCCTCTTTAATGACAAGGGACAGACAAAAAAAAAAATATTACTAATAATAATAATACTAATAATACTAATACTTTAATTAAATTCTCCCACGGGAATTATGTAAAATAGCTATGAAAAAATAACAATGTAAAATAGATTAGTACCGGGTAAAAAAGTATATATGGACTAACGTAGTCCGTGTGACACTGGTGTTAAAGCACGTGATAACTGGTAGAAAACAATAACTAACAATAATTGACAAGAACATACACATATACATATATATCACTGATCTGTAATGAGAATCAAGTGAAAAGAAGATGCTTGCAAAGGGGAAAGAATTCCATCACATATTGGAATGGTGTAATTTAAAAACGGTTCTTTTTCTTTTCATTGGTATAGGTACTCTGCATGTTATTATTCTGAAAAGGTAGGCCACTGGTATGAGAGAGTAGGCCACTGTTCAAAGAAGTAACACCGCCATGAGCAGAATTTGACACTTTGTTGTGTGGTGCGGAGTCAGTTTCCTCCTCCTCTCTGTTCCGTTTGAGGTGAGTTGTGTTTCGTTGCAAAGGTTGATTCATTTTCTGCTGCACTACACTAGACAGCTGTTCGGTAATGCTTCGATCATACATTTGTTGTGTCCAATTGTTGATGTTTTCGTTATTGTCACATGTCTTTGTGGTCATATCACCTGTACTATTTTCAAGGTATTCTGTGTAATAATCCAATTGTTCATCTTGATCATTGTTACCATATGACACATTGCTGCTCATTGGATCTTTTTTTTTGTATTTTGTATTTTGTATTTTGTATTTTGTATTTTGTATTTTTTATTTTTTATTTTAATGTTTCATCTGTATTGGTTTGAATAGTTTTTAAAAGTTATCTTTAAATATTGCTCGGTATTTTGCATTCATCACGACAAATCTTTTTTTTTCTTTAACAAGAACACAAAAACGTGACATGATTATTGGTAACATAAATATACGAAAACACATTCCATCAAGACTTAAGACCTACTTTAAAGATGACTTTAATATATAAAAAAAAATAAAAAAAAACACAAAAGTTTCATATATATATACAATTGGTTTAAACAAAATCAATTACAATTAAATAGGATGGCTGGAATATTACTCATTTTAAAGTAGCCAAGTAGTCGTTCCAAGAGACAACTTCGTTTGGAATAACCACAGGCTTGTCATTGTTGATATCAATGCTTTCCAAAGTGTGCAATTTTTCTTGAATTTTCAATTTCAAACATTCAGCAAATAATTTGGCAGTTCTCTTTTCATTAAATAATGGCAACCCAAAATCAATGGCATTTCTTCTCATTTGGTAATCTGGGTCCTGCGTGTTTTCGGCTTTGGCGCTGCTCAAGTTCACAACTCCTTGAATGTTGTATTCACCAAAATAAATGTCTCTCAAATCTCTTTTACCAATATCATGTGGGAATTCCAACAATTTGACATTGTCAGATTGCAAATAGTCAACAGTATCTGGAGTGACAGCAAACAATTCGTACAATCCAATGCTTTGGTAAATATCGAAAACCTCTTTCAAAAAAGGTTTTGTCAAATCACCACCAAACAAAATACCTGGTTTGTCAGTTGAATGGCCATCATTGCTAGTGGTTGGTAATGGAAGTTTGAAATTCATGGTACTTTGAATACTTGCCCAATAAGCTTCATAAACGTCTTTACCAAAAGAAGCAACTTCTCCGGTAGATGCCATTTCCACACCTAAAAATGGATCAGCTCCAGCCAATCTGGTAAAGGAAAATTGAGGAGATTTGACTGCAACATAATTGTACTTGTGTTCTTGATCAATCATCAAATCTTTGTTCTTATATTCATTTAATACGGCAACATCATCCATGAAACTTCTAACAACCAAATCAATAAAATTCACTCCTAAAACTTTGGAAACAAATGGGAAAGATCTGGAAGCTCTGATGTTACATTCAATGACTTTCAAGTTGCCAGATTGATCTTTGATGATTTGCATATTGTATGGACCAGTGATTTCAAAAGCTTTGGCAACTTTTTGCGCAATTTCCTTCAATCTCAATTTATCGGTTTTGCACAAAGATTGAGGTGGCAAAATCAAAGACGCATCACCGGAATGCACACCAGCATCTTCGATATGTTCACTAATGGCATAAGTGATTAACTCACCCTTGTATGCCACAGAGTCAACATCGATTTCTTGTGCATCTTCAATAAACTTACTAATAACCACAGGATGGTCTGGTGAAACATCGGCAGCATTTTGCAATTTTTCTTCCAATTCATGTTCGTTGTGAACAACACTCATAGCAGCACCACTCAACACATAAGAAGGTCTGATCAAAACAGGATACCCAGCAACATTGGTTGCAAAATTCTGGGCGTCTTCGTAATGAGAAAGTTCTTTCCAAGTTGGTTGATCAACGTTGATGGAATCCAAAATAGAAGAAAATTTGTGTCTGTTTTCCGCATTATCAATGTTTTTAGGAGATGTCCCACAGATTTTGACCCCATAGTCGTCTAATTTCAAAGCAATATTTTGAGGCAATTGACCACCAACAGAAACAATAGTACCCTTTGGATTTTCCAATTCATAGATATCCAACACTCTTTCTAAAGACAACTCTTCAAAATATAATCTATCAACTTCATCGAAATCAGTGGAAACAGTTTCTGGATTGTAGTTGATCATGGCAATTTTCTCACCCATGTTTCTTAAAGCTTTTGCGGTGTTGACAGCACACCAATCAAATTCAACAGAAGAACCAATTCTGTAAACACCCGAACCCAAAACCAAGTAAGGGTTTGCATCAAACTCGATATCGTTTTTGGTTGCGTTATATGTGGTGTACAAGTAATTGGTGGATGCAGGCACTTCTGCGGCCAAAGTGTCGATTCTTTTCACAAATGGTTTGATGTTCATTGACAATCTGTGTTTTCTAACAACCAATTCGTTTTCCACTTCAAAAATCAACGAAATCTGTTTATCACTGAATCCCAATTTTTTAGCTTTCAAAAGAGTTTCAGAATTCAAAGAAGACAAGTCTCCAGAAGTCGCACCACCTTTGTTGGAGTGGGCCAATGATTCCAAGATTCTGTACATCTCCACAATGTTCATGCATTTGTACAAAAACCATTTGTCGATTTTGGACAGTTCATGCACTCTGTCCACAGTGTAGTTTTCATAAATCAAAGCCTGACCAACAGCCAGCCATCTTCTATCAGTAGGATTGGCCAAAACTTCATCAAGCAAAGCATGGTCTTTGAACTCTGGCGACCCTTGGAACCCCAAAAATTGTGGATCAATTTGTCTTATGGCTTTTTGGAACGATTCTTCAAATGTTCTTCCGATACTCATGACTTCCCCAACAGATTTCATTGAAGACCCAATGTTTGTATTGACGTATTGAAATTTGGACAGATCCCATTTTGGAATTTTCACAACAATGTAATCCAAACTTGGTTCAAAATTGGCCACAGTTGTCTTTGTGATTGGGTTTGGCAATTCAGGCAAAGTGTAACCCAATGCGATTTTGGCAGCGGTGTATGCTAATGGATAACCTGTGGCTTTGGAAGCCAAAGCGGAAGATCTGGACAGTCTTGCGTTGACTTCGATGACTCTATAATCCAAACCATCCGGTTGCAAAGAGTACTGCACGTTACATTCCCCAACAACACCCAAGTGTCTGATGATTTTGATGGCAGCCGATCTCAACATGTGGAACTCTTGATCACTCAAAGTTTGCGAGGGAGCAACCACAATGGAGTCCCCGGTGTGGACACCCAATGGATCGAAATTTTCCATATTACACACAGTGATACAGTTGTCTGCACTGTCTCTAACGACTTCATATTCGATTTCTTTCCATCCTTTCAAAGATTTTTCCACCAAGATTTGTGGAGAAAGAGACAAAGCTTGCGAACTCAACTTGATCATTTCTTCTTCGTTGTCGGCAAAACCGGAACCCAAACCACCTAGCGCAAATGCAGATCTGACAATGACCGGGAACCCAATTTTCTTGGCACTATGAATGGCATCATCAATGGTGGAGCATGCAACCGACTCGGCAATAGGAATATTGATTTCTTTTAGAGCAGAGGCAAACATTTCTCTGTCTTCACTAGTGATCAATGTTTTGATTGGAGTACCCAAAACTTTGACGTTGTATTTGGCCAAAACACCTGATTGGTCCAATTTGACCCCACAGTTTAAACCGGTTTGTCCCCCAAAAGTCAAAAGAATCCCATCAGGTCTATCCTTTTCGATGATATAGGTGATATATTCTGGAGTGACTGGCAAATAATAGACTTTGTCTGCCAAATCCAAAGAGGTTTGATTGGTGGCAATATTAGGGTTGATCAAAATGGTTTTGATGTTGGATTCTTTCAAAGCTTTGATGGCTTGAGACCCACTGTAATCGAATTCACCAGCCTGCCCAATGGACAACCCACCAGACCCAATGACCAAAACGGTGTTCACGTCTTTGATCAGATCAGGTTTGTAAGTGTCGAAATTGAATGCAGATGTCGTTGGCTGTCTGTTTCCGTAGATTGGATTGATTGGAGTGCTTGAGTTGTTATTACTAGAGTCAACAGTCATTTCTTTTTATTTCGGTTTTTATTTTTATTTTTGTGCTTTTAGGTTGCTCTTGTTTGGTTTTTCTGGTTATGTGAAATTTTATTATTGGTACCAAATCACAATATCGAGATTCGATGCTTTTAGGTAGCTCTCTTAGAAATAATCACAATGACACCTTCACATATATATATATATATATATACGATTAATTGGAAATAAAATATGTAAAAAAACCATGTCTTGAATTTTACACATTTAAGCTGATGCAAATGGCAACAGTTTTTTTTTCAGCACGGACATTTGTTCGCTTATTCACCGAGCACAAATCATCGATGAAATCAATCAGTCAGTCAAACTCCATTATATACTACTTACATTTTGCTACAGTTAGAACAAATATGTTATCAACTACATCACCGTTCACATCATCATTTTTGCTAATACAACCGTCATCATAATCTTTGCTACTATCAAATCTGTGGTCTCCAATTGTGGATATGACTCAAGATTTTATCTAAACTTTAATTTTTCCGATAGGCTTGTTCAAGATGAGATATGGTTGATGGATGTTGTACACTTTTTCACAGTGCCATTTCTTTTTTTTTCTTCTGGTTTTTTCTTTTTTTTGTCGCTTTCTTGTTCGCTTTCTTTTTTAAATTTTTTTGACTTCGGGAAATGTCACTGAGTTTAAGAGATGAACTTTGTGATGTCATCGAAAGTGCCGAGGAAAACAAGTGCTTTCGGCTTTTGATGCCGAAACGCTTCTAATCGTAGGTATGTTCAATACAACGATGTGAAAGTAGTGTTTGTGAAATGCTGTAAAGTAATCAAGAGCCAGATCTAAGAAGGACCAATCCAGAACAAAATATTTGAGTCGGCAAAGCGAGAGAGAGAGAGAGAGAGAGAGAACACGATTTTTGCCGCCATACACCAAAACACAAATCTCAAACCTGAGCCGACACATGTTTACAAAGCCTTTGTAGGAAAGTTTTTGTCTTGTTTACCCCAGAGGAATAACCTTGTTTTCCTAAAGTCCTGAACAACTTTATTTAAAAGCTACGGGTTGTCAACGAACAGACAGAAACCAAAGGGTACATGTTGCAAGTGTGTGTTTGTTTGGAAAAAAGAAGAACTACGAAGCGTAATGAAAGGGGCTTACTTTATATGCATATTTTTGTATAAAGTCAATGTTTCGGTAACAATGTGAAATTTTATGGGAGTTGTGTGATGAAAATTGCCTTGAATTTTTCCCGGCCTTGCATCATACTTCCCATCGTTTTGTTCCATTTCTTCTACAAATGCAAGACACACAACTCGTTAGACCGAGAAAGAAGAAGAACAAAAATGTTGAAGTCTCTTTTAAAAAACACCATCCATTTAGTCCGAAGACACGAACTGTCCGAGATGAATTGTCTTTTTTTTTTTTTCTCAGCTAGCTAACTCGTAGTTTTGGTTCCTGACGCACGTTAAACGCAGCCAAAAGTCCCTTCTTTTTTTCCGCTTGTCATAAAAAAATATCATTCTGTTTTGTGCCGCTTTTATAGGATTCTAACATATTATTGTTTTAAAAATTGTGGATTTGCACCCGCAAAACCTACATCTTGATTGCAAAAGACAAAGGAATATATAATAAAAAATAAAATTTGCACCCTTGAGTTTTAAACAATTGTTTTGATGTCATCTCAAAGAAACAACAGCACCGCTAGAGCTCGAGAATCAGATCTAAAAGAGAATCAATAAGATCGGTTAAAAGAGCTCAAGGCCACAGATCTAACCTGAATGCAGGTGTTATGGGAAAACACATATTCAATCAAACAGGGAACCAAAAAAACAGCAGAAAGCAAGCGACTCTTCCGTGGAAGCTGCTTACTAAGGCCGTCGCAAGAGTATATGTGTGCTAATTGCTTTGGTTAGCAACATCACGTTTTGTAGCAATGTGTTTAAAACCAAAAGCAAAATTTTTTTTTTATTGAAATGAAATCGAGAAAAATTGCACCCAGACTTTACAAAATACATTAAGCTAAGCCATTCACACATGTCTTTGTAGTTTTCATAATAAACACCCTTAAGTGAGACATAGCTAATTGGTGTTGCTCTGGTTTTTTTTTTTTTTTGCCGTTAAAGCATCGTAGTTGTGAAAAAAATCCAATTTTAAATGTGGCGATGAGGTAGTCACTACGATAAGAGCAAGATTGCATGGAGAACAGCAAGTATGAGTTCTTTTGTTAAAAGTTTAAATTTGATACTGCAAACAAAGAACCTAAAACAAATCAAAACAAATGAAGAGGCTTGTACGTAAGTAAAATTTAATAGTTAAGCCAACGGGAGGAGAGAGAAATTTTTTTTTTTTTTTGTCTTGGGCAATTCCTTAGAAAAAGCTCACAAATATGCTTTGAAACACCAAGAAGAACTGTTTGTTAAAATATTCATATTGACAATATTAAAATCAAGGCAGCAGCGAGACTATCAAAAATGATGCGGCCAAGACTTTTATATTTCTACCTCATATTTCTCATGTTGCTCTGACTTCTAACTTTTAATGCAGATGCAATCAGGTGTACCCTAAAAATATCCAAACAATTGAAATTGAACGCAAACTAAGCGTGCTCTACAGATTGATGAGTAGATTTCCATTACATTTTGGATCAAACTTTATCGGCCTGGATTATGTGGTTTAATATATTTGCAGATTTTTTTCTCAAAATACCAACACCAGTATAGTTCATCTATGCTATTGGCCAATACAAAACCTTGCTGATTTGTGGAAACAGTTTGCCATTGATCGGCCAACGACAAACCAGTTTCGACCATGTTTTGTTTTGAAGTATATAAACAGCAGTTTCTTGAACTCAAAATCTTCTTCTGCAGTTCTTGAATCCATATCAGACCTATTACAAAAACAATTGGCCAAGCTAACTTTAATCAAATCAAAAAAAAAAAAAAAAAAAAAAAAAAAAAAAAAAACACACACAACTCCCGGAATACTTAAGAAACTCCAAAAGTAAAGGAAAGCAAATATGAAATTTATTTCCCTAACAAAGATAACCTCGCTGCTTGTATTGTTGCTAAATTTTGCTGCTGCTTTAGACGTGACATGGTTGAAAGCCAATCAACAAAGTGTTGGGATTGCTTGTAAAGCTGCTGTTTCCGGCACAGCATTGTATTGTGCAAAGGACTCCAAAAAAGTTTACACATGTCAATGCTCAGATGTTGTTGGCATGGGTGCTTATGCATATTGTGGGTACACGGAAACCAAAGGCAATGAAAGCTCTAAAAAACGGTTCCAAGACTATTTCATTTCTAAATGCCCTGGTTTGACTCGTCAAGAAATTGAAAACTCTTATAACAACGTCACCAAATACATCACCACCACTTCGAACATTGCCAATTTCAATGCATCCGTGCCTATCAGAACTCCTGTCAAGTACTCTGAGAAACTTTATGTTTCCACATACAAATCCAATTATCAAAGATGGCTGAATGTCGATTACGGTACTTTTTTTGGGATGGGTTTGGTTGGCTACTGGGCTGCTATTTTTTTTGTCTTTGGGATCTTTAGAGCTTTGGAATTAATGAATTTGAGTGACAAGTTTGTGTGTAACACCACACTGTATAAAACTTTGCAATCAAACGTTTTTTTCAAACCATTTGTAGGAAAAAATTATAAGAAGAACTACTTCTTTGGTTACGTCCCAGTGACTATGGATGTTATCATTATTTTAATTTACGTTATAATTGATATTGTTGGGTGCTTTGTTCATATCCATTTTCTACCAAACAGTACCATTTGGCCGAAAAAAAGTGCGCAATTGGGCAGGTTGATTGGTGATAGAACCGGCCATATTGCCATTTTCACAATCAACTTGACGTTTTTGTTTGCTGGCAGAAACAACTTCATGTTGTGGTGCACTGGTTGGAATTTCCAATCTTTTATCACCTACCACAAATGGGTCTCTAGAATGACCGTTTTCAACGTTGTCGCTCACGCAATTGCTTTTTATATCAGTTCGAAAACGTCCGGTAACTTGGACTCTAGATCGGCTCAAGATTACTACAGATGGGGTGCTGTTGCTGTTGTTTCTGCTTCTGCTATTGTGCTTCAGGCCTCATTCCCTGTCAGAAAATATCTTTATGAAGTTTTTTTATACGTTCACATTATTTTAGCCGTATTTTTCCTAGTTGGGGCATGGATTCATCTGGTCAACTTTGAACTTCAACAGTACGTTTTTGCATCTGTTGGCTTGTGGAGTCTTGATAGATTGTTACGGATTGTTAGAATTGCAAACTTTGGTGGTTACAAAAATGCAACTGTCACTGTTGAAAATGATGAATTTTTGGTCATCACAGTCAAGAACTACAACAGCAAAACGTTTCAACCGCAATCCGGAAACTTTGTGTTTGCATATTTTGGGATGGCAAATTGTTTCTGGCAGTCGCACCCATTCACAGTGGTGTCGTGTGATCCCACCAATGGAGTGAAAATTATGGCAAAGGTGAAAAAGGGGTGTACCAACAAAGTTTACAAACACATTATTTCATCGTCAGCCAATTCTTGTGAGCTTTCAATTGCTTTGGAAGGCCCATACGGTGTGAGCAAAGAAAGACTTGTTAGCAGAGACCACAACATTTTGATGTATTCAACAAACACTGGTGTTTCCGGACCATACTATTATTTGGAAAACATGATTAAAAAAGGCACAGCACAAGGTAAAAACATTAAATTCTATTGGTCAATCAGAAACTGGAACACATTGGGAATGTTTAGTGACGAGCTGAAGTTTTTATCGGAGCAGGACAGTATTGATGTTATTGTGTACATTAGCAAGTATGACAGTGACAAATACTCTGTAAGCTCTAGCAACTCTCAAAGCGAAATAGCACTTACCGAGCAAGCGAACAGTGATAGTGAGTCCAATAAAAACGAGTTTCGGGAAAAAATGGCCGAAAAATCTTCGTCCACCGATTCTTTATCCGTGAGAGATTTTGAATCTTTGCTTCCTCAAGTTATTTTCAGATCTGGAAGACTGCCTGCTCACGAAATTGTTGTGACTGATATTTCTGAGTGTTTGGATAACACAAATATCACCATAATGACTTGTGGCCACCCTGAACTTTGTGACAACATTAGGGAGATTGTTTTGCAAAATGTCAAGACACAAAAAAATAAAAACATTCGTTTGCTCGACGAACTGCAAACATGGTAAATGAGTAGCTGTTATTAAAAAAACACCGGTTCAAGCGTAGTAACATGTATTTTATATAACAGAAATATGAACATGAAAAGAAATTGCAAAGGTTCAAAGCCAAACTCTTGTTAAAAAAAAAAAAAAAAGTCTCTGTACAATTTGAGCATTATTTCGATTCACTGATTTATATATCAATAAAGTTGCTTTGAAGTGTTGATCTTTTTTTTTTTTTTTTTTTTTTTTTTTTTTTTTTTTTATTTTTTTTATTAATTATTATACATTGTTGGTTTTATTTGTGCTTAGCCAAGGTTATTAATAAAACATATTCGTTTTTGCTACGGTGTTTTTTACTTGCTGTTCGAGCCGGTTTTTGAATTGCAATTACGAGAATCATTAAACAAAACTTTTTTTATTTGGAAGAAAGACAAACATTCATTACTTGGATGCAAATGTCCAAGTTTAGCAAATTCTTGTTCTGCATCATAATTTTGGTCTTGTGTCGCTGTTTTGTACTCATATCAGGTGCAAAAACAAAAAATGTGGTAAATCAAGAGAGGGAGCAGGCTAGGATCCAACCTTTTTCAGATTTTGAGGGGTCTTCTTTCGCGCATCAATCATCTCAACCGCTTTTTTACGGCACACCAAAAAAAACAAAAAAAAAAAAAAAAAAAAAAAAAAAAAAAAAAAGATACGATTGTTGAGTGAAGTCACGAATATGATTTGCGGCATCAACACCGCAGATTAATGAACCGGTCTATGCCAGGGTCCTACATTCGGGCATAAACAGAAATTCTAGTTTAGGATATGTTTTACCAAGAACAAAGGATTAACTGAAGTTGGCAAAAACAGCGCGATAAGTTAGAATAAATATGCATTTAACAAAATAATTTATCTTGATCTGCACCTCCAAAAGCTTTCGAAGAAGGCTCTATCGGAATTAAGCTCCAAACCCTTTTCAATTCTCCGTGGAAGGCAATTTATCGCCGACAAGCATCAACAAAGCTTTGCACACTCTTAGCAAAATGAAGGAAGGGTGCAATCTTAGAAATCTCAAGATCAACTTTTTCCAGTTGAATAGCGGTATTACGCAATTTTTTTTATCAAGCACAAGCAAAAGCTAGGCAATATTACAACTCAGTAGTTGCTTTCGCACCAGAATGTCTGAGAGTGAGAACATGGTGGGTTGCTCCAGTCAATACTTTTTCCACAAGTCGGCCCATATTTTGGACTTGTTTTGTTTGTTTACAGAAAAACAAATTTTATTTTTGATCAAAGTGGAACGAAGCACAAGGTGTAAATTGTGAACTGTGCTGTATTTTTTTATCATGTCAAAAGGAATGCGATTTTGAACAGAGATTATATAGCACAGTCACAAGGGTGTCATCTAAACAGACAAAAAAAAATGAACATGTAAACAAGAACACCAATAAAAAACAATTAGTTTTATCGGATGCTCTTGGAGTCATCGCTCAATAACATCCTTGGATTTTTTTAATCAAAACTTTGTATATAAGCAGGTTCTTTTATTTATGCTTGAATATAACAAACACAAGACGTTTTTCCAACTCTTCTAATTCAAGAACAAACCACAAAAACCAAACAATAAGCCCAAGATTTATTTTGCTGTCCCACTATGAAAAGTTTTAAACTTTATGGTATCATTGCTGTTCTACTTTCTGCTTTGCAAATCGCACATGCTGCCCAATCGTTTGATTTGTCATGGACACGTGCTTACAAGAAAACTTTAGGTGCCGCGTGTAAAAGTACTGTCACCGGTACAGCTATGTATTGTACCAAGGACTCCACTAAAAGCTATAGTTGTCAATGTAACGATGTTGTTGGTATGGGTGCTTACGTTTACTGTGGGTACACTGAATCTGAAGGAGATTCTGGCTCCAGAAAACATTTCCAAGATTATTTCATTTCTAAATGCCCTGGTTTGACTCGCCAAGAAATTGAAGACTCTTATAATAACGTTACCAAATACATCACCACTACATCTCAAATCAAGGACTTTAATGCATCAGTTCCAATCAGAATTCCTGTCAAGTACAGTGAAGCAACATACAAAAGTGCTTATGCCTCTTCTTACCAAAGTAACATTAATATGGATTATTGCATTATTTTTGGTGCTTCGTTGATTGGTTACTGGGCCGCTATTTTTGCTGTGTTTGCTATTTACAGAGCGTTGGAGGAGATGAACCTGAGTGACAAATATGTTAACAACAACCGAGTTTTCAAGTTCTTGCAATCCCAGGTTATTTTCAAATCGTTTATTGGGAGAAAACACAAAAGTCCTTATAAGTTTCTTGGGTATGTGCCTGTCACGTTGGATGTGATTTTTATTGTTGGATTTGTTGTTTTAGATATTGCTGGGTGTTTTGCTGGTATTTATGATTTGCCTGCTAGTCTTAAATCCACAAGTTCAGGTCACCACGGTCACGGGGGTAGTGGAAGTGCAAAGCCAAGACTTATTGGGATTAGAACCGGTTACATTGCCAACTTTACAATCAACTTGACCTTTTTGTTTGCTGGTAGAAATAACTTTTTGTTATGGTGCACTGGGTGGAATTTCCAATCCTTCATTACTTATCACAAGTGGGTTTCTAGAATGACAGTGTTCAACGTATTGGCCCACGCAATTGCTTATTATATTAATGGTAGTAATACTGCAAGAAATCTTGCTCTAGAGTATTATAGATGGGGTATTGTTGCTGCTATTGCCGGTTCTGCTATTTATTTGCAAGCTTATTTTCCTCTTAGAAAGTATGCTTATGAAATCTTCTTATACGTTCACATCATTTTAGCACTTTTCTTTTTGGTTGGTTCTTGGTATCATTTAGTCAGATTCAGACTTCAATACTATGTTTTTGCTTCTATTGGTGCTTGGGCTTTGGATAGACTGTTGAGAATTGTTAGAATTTTAAATTTTGGAGGTGTTAGAAAAAACAATGTTAGCTTGATTAACAATGAATATTTGGTTTTGACCGTCAAAAACTATAACAAAGCTACATTCAAAGCAAAACCAGGTAATTTTGTTTTTATCTACTTTGGTTTATGGAATTGCTTTTGGCAATCACATCCTTTCACCATTTTATCGGCAGACAGTGAAAAGTTAAAAGTTATTACTTCTATCAAGAAAGGTTGTACAAAAACTGTTGCTCAATATTTAATCAAAAGAAACCTTGTTTCAATGGACATTCCATTGGCTTTTGAAGGTCCATATGGTACCAGTAAAGAAAGAATTGTTAACCGTGATCAAAACATTTTGATGTATTCTACAAATACTGGTGTTGCAGGTCCTTACCATTATTTGAAAAGTTTCATTGACAAAGGTTTGATTCAAAACAAGTCCATCAAATTTTACTGGTGTATTAGAAACTGGAGCTCTGTTTACGCTCTGCAGGAAGAATTGAAAAACCTGTCCTTTCAAAGCAACATCAATGTCATTGTTTACATCAGTCAATATGACGAAGCCAAATTGTCTTCCGAATCCAATAAATCCCAAAGCGAAACCGATACCTTGGATCATGAAAAAAACAACACTGAGGAAAAATTAACTGACTGTTCTTCATCCAACGCTTCTTTGACCATGGGAAGCATCCAAACGTTGTTGCCAGATGTTGAATTTAGGGCTGGCAGAATGCCGGTTTACGAAACAGTTGCATCTGATCTAGATGAATGCTTAGAGAACACCAATGTCACCGTTATGACTTGTGGTCACTCAGATTTCTGTGACAACTTGAGAGATGCTGTTTTGAAAAACATTCCAAAGCAAAAAACAAAGAACGTCCACTACATTGACGAGCTTCAACTATGGTAAAGAAACCTTGATTTTCTTTTTTCTTTCCATTTTCATGACTTTTAATCTTTTTTTCTTTTTCACAAGCTAAAGGCCAGTTAAGCTTAGATAGCTAGCATCCACATGCCACATTATGTATTTAAAATAAAATAAAATAAAATAAATTATGTTCTTTTTATGTTTCAATTGGGTTGTGTGTGTGTGTGTGTGTGT
>ERZ794936.442-NODE-442-length-20092-cov-31.342217_pt1 | contig 20092 bp, 9 predicted proteins | sample MGYA00511083_ERZ794936 | MGnify/ENA primary metagenome ERZ794936 (study PRJEB30137, sample SAMN04331409) | food metagenome | isolation source: Y2 must sample point D1 replicate A | place: Australia: South Australia | collected 2014 ... | reverse complement strand
TGACGTACCAACTGTCTGACGTACCAACTGTCTGACGTACCAACTGTCTGACGTATTAATTAAAAATTAAAAACGTTTTTAAACTCATAGATCTCTGAAACAAAAAAAAAATTGGGAAATTTGTAAAAAAGCTAAAAAGCCAAAAAAGAAAAGAAACAAAAGAATTTTCTGGAAAAAATAATATGGTAAATTAGAACAAAACAAACGTGACACAAAATTGGAAATTTACGATTACAAATTTGAAGAAAAAAAGAAAAAGAAAAAAAAGAAAAAGAAAAAAAAAAAATAGAAAAAAGAAAAGAAAAGATATTTTTTTTTTTCTAAAATGTTCTTCCAAAGTTTTCCAACGACAATGAATTGGCAGATAAAGAAAGAAAGAATGAAGTAGAAAGGCATGCAGTAACAAGGTTTCAGTGAACAAATTAATCAATCAAGTGCATCAAGTTCATCAAGTTCATCATTTTTTTTTTAGACTTGACTTATAAAACACACATCTTGATAATGAAACTTGGTGAATATATATTCGTTGCATACGCGATAAGATCATTTTTGGAAATGGATCTGTAATAATTAATAAGATGAATGGACAGTGTGACACTTTTTAAAATTTCCTTTATATATAAATATCATTGCGTATATTTTTCATTGCCACCTGGGATTTTGTGCTCTTAAAAAATTTTCCACGTAAACGTTTGTACACATGTATATTAGTACCTAAAGAAACAAGTCATCAAAACCCAAATCAATTAAAGAAATCATACTTGGATAGATATCTTAATCAATTTGTTAACAAAATATACATTTGGTTTGCAATAGTCTATTATTAATTTATTTCAATTTATTTTTTTCATTTGAACAACTTTTTCAATTTTATTAAAAATTAGATCTTCTTTCAGATTTCTATAATATCAAAAACGACGTTCACGGATCATAACACAAGTAGTAGTTATACTAAAAAGAACAAACAAGAAAACTCACAAAACACAAATAAAAAACGGAAAATGGTTAAAGAAACAAGACTATACGATGTATTGGGGATTCAAGTCTCTGCCACTGAAGTGCAAATCAAAAAAGCTTACAGAGTTGGGGCTTTGAAATATCATCCAGATAAAAACAAGAGTGAAGAAGCTGTGGAAAAATTCAAAGAAATGACTCATGCATACGAAATCTTGATGGATGCCGAAAAAAGAGATATTTACGATCAATTTGGTGAAGAAGGATTATCTGGTGCAGGAGGTCCAGGCGGTCCAGGTGGTTTTGGAGGATTTGGTGGGTTTGGTGGAGGTGCTGAAGATATTTTCAGTCAATTCTTTGGTGGAGGTGCAGGAGGTTCTCGTCCAAGAGGTCCACAAAAGGGTAAAGATATTGTTCATGAATTAAGTGTTACATTGGAAGAATTGTACAAGGGGAAAACTTCTAAATTGTCATTGAATAAAAAAGTTTTGTGTAAAGGATGTGATGGTAAAGGTGGGAAAGATGTGAAAAAATGTTCTTCGTGTAATGGTCAAGGTATTAAAATTGTCACAAGACAAATGGGTCCAATGATCCAAAGATTCCAACAAGCTTGTGAAGTTTGTCATGGTGAAGGGGAAATCATTGAACCTAAAAACAAATGTAAAACTTGTAATGGTTCAAAAGTCATTAATGAGAAAAAAATCCTACAAGTCAATGTTGAACCTGGTATGAAAAACGGAACAAGAATCGTATTCAAAAAAGAAGCCGATCAAGCCCCAGATACAATCACTGGTGATGTGATTTTCATTGTTGCTGAAAAGACACACTCCACTTTCAAAAGAGATGGAGACAACTTGAATTACGTTGCCAAAATTGATCTATTAACCGCTTTGGCTGGTGGTCATTTTGCTGTCAAACATGTCAGTGGGGAATATTTGAATGTAGGGATCATTCCAGGTGAAGTCATTGCACCAGGCATGAAAAAAGTCATCCAAGGAAAAGGTATGCCTATCCAGAAATACGGTGGATTCGGTAACTTGGTTATTGAATTTGATGTTGAATTTCCAAAAGATAAGTTTGCTGATGAAGAAACATTGCAAAAATTGGAACAGGTTTTGCCTCCAAGACCATCCCTTAATATTCCAAAAGGTTCCACCACAGAAGAATGTATTCTGGAAGATTACAGACCTCAACAACACGGTAACAAAAACAGAGGCAGTGGTAACTCTTACGATGAAGACGACGATGAATACGACCAAAGACAAGGTGGCGAAGGTGTTCAATGTGCTGCTCAATAGATGTGCTTGTATAATTCTTATGTGTTTTTTTTTTTTCTTTAACATAAACCACTTGTTTTTGTTTTTGTGTATTTCTGTTCGAAATTTTTGAGTTCAAGTATATCCAAACATGTATAATTATATAAATGAAAAAATAACAACTTAAATTGTTATACTTTACGAAATCGTTATATATTTTTTGCACGTTTGCCAAAAATTGCGTGTACTTTTTATTCCGTTCAGTCTATTGTACTCCCATTCAGTACCATATTTGATGGTGTAAATCAACCCAATGGAAAACGCAGCAGTGATTCCAAATATCAAAACAAAAGTACCGCCAACCCCCATAGCATCAAACATATAGTCCAAAACACCCACAAACAAGGCAGAAGTGAAACATCTGGACAAATTGACTGAGGCAGCAGCAGTAGAACCAGCAAAAGGATGCAGATCCACTGTCAAAGTGGTGGAAAATGTCAAGATACAGTTTGAGAAAAGACAGCCAATTCCAGAAAAAACCAGAATGGCGGCAACGGATTGTTTAGTCTGCATTAACCAGCCACAAATAACAAAGCTGACACCGCTGATCAATAACGGGATGTTGGCAAATTCTAGTCTCGCTTTGTATATATTGAATTTATACTTGGGCAAACTGATATCGAAATCCTCATTTTTTATTTGGGTTTGAATCCAAGCATCATACTGTGTTTTCCGTCTTTTATAGTTCCAATTTAGAACACGACCTCCTCCCACAATAGAAAAAAGCGTACATACACCGCTCGGCAGATAACACTTACCGATTTCCAAAGTGGACATGTTGTAATGAGAATTACTGAAAACAGTGGACAAAGAAGTCAAATGGCACGTCCAAAGGCAAAATTGCATTCCACTGGCCATCAACAAGTGAATCATCTCAGTTTTTTTGATAATCTCAAAGAAACCGAAAAAATTGGTTTTTTTCGTTTCTTGTCTGGATTGCTCATACGGTTTGCTTAGAAAATTTTTCTTCCAATAAGAGGTTTTCACAATTGGAGCTCTGTCATACCATTTGAGTGGAAGTAAAGACCCGTTCCCACATTCTGTTCTTTTGGTTTCTGGTAAACAAAGAAAACAAATAACAAATGCTGCATATCCCATGATTGCCAAGTAGTAGAAAATACCTGTCCAACCAAACTGGTTGGTCATACCTGCAGAGATCACACTTCCAAATGCGCTTCCTGCACAAACTTGAAAACCACCAACCAATCCAACAATGTTTCCTCTTTTTTCCTTTTTCGTTATATCACTTGCTATTGACGAATTAATAGCAATTACTGGGGAAATCGAAAAACTTTGCACGCATCTCAATCCCAAAATGGTTCCAAAATTTTTCGCATTGGCAATCCCCACGCATGTTGTTGCATAGATCAAACATCCAACCAAAACCATGTTTCTTTTCCCAATATAGCCCGAATCAATCATAAAAGTGACACAAGTTGGTGCCACACCTTGGCAAATAAAATACACAACAATAGCCAAATTGACGGTTTCGTTTGTCACGTGGAAATGTGACCGTATTTCATCCAAACATCCGAAAAACGATGATGCCGCGATTGTGGATAACAGGCCCTCTGTGGCACAGATAACGACAATAAGCACTACAATCTTTTGCGGAAATACGCAATACGGATATTTCGCATCCTCGTCGGCAAACGCGTCGTCAAGGTCGCCGTACGCGTCTTGTTGCAAACTGTCCTTTTCATCGCAGTTTGACGACACGCTTGTGCCTGAATGTTGTTCTCTTAGGGTGATAAGTTCACCATTTGATTTTGAGTGCAAAGAGGAAGAGTTATCTTTCATATATGGCAGGGTTTCTTTCTGCTCTATTTGATTCAGCATTTGGCAATTTCTTTGAGTTGTAATCCATCAATCTCTTGAAATGTTGAGTTTGTGGTCTTTTTGATTTTGTTTTTTGTTTTTTTTGTATAAGGAACGGGTACAGAGTGCAAATGATCTGGAAATCTTCAGCTCATGGCTGATTAGCTCTGTCTCTGTGATTAAAATTATAAAACCATGCTCTTTTATACAAACAAGCTGAACAAAAAAGCCAATGACTAATCTTCCTGTGTGCTTTTATGTCGAGTGAAATGTAAACACTGTTATCGAAATGACCAGTAGTAGGTGCTGAGTACTCAGACTCACAGATCCATGTTTTAAATTCGCCCAAAATTTCTTGGCTTTTTTGAAAATCCCGACGCAAATCTGAGGGCTTAGGCTTTAAGTCCATATGTCAACATACAAACAAAGAGAAAGCAAATGCCTGCCAATCCATTGAATTTGGATAGGTGATCTGTAGTTTACAATCCTGTGATATTTTCAAGTATTGTAGAAGTATCTAAGCGTAGAGAGCATTAGGCCCCAACCGGTGATAAATCTTTGATAAGCAACAAAATAAAAACATCAACTTGATCACAAATAATGAGTCTGTGCAAGCTCAGGTAGACTGACACAAAGAGCCATTAGCTTTTAGGTTTTCCTGCGGAATAACATCCCATTACTGATAAGAAACATATCAAGGATAATAGAGACACAATAAAAAATCACTCAAAAAAAAAATAGATACGCGGTAAAGTTACACCAAAAAATAGAAAAATGCCGAGAGCATGCCGAGAAGGCAGGGGGGGGGGGGGGGGGGGGGGTGGTTACAAGAAAGAAACAGATAATCGTGTAGATTGCTTAAAATGATGTGCAGCTTTGATAGATGTATATCAGTCATCACATATAGTTGAATTACAAGAGAAGAAAAAAATAGGAAATAAATAAAAAAATTATGAATGTCTTGAATGTACGTAAAACCCAATCATTTTAAATACCCAAAAGAAAGCAAACTCAATAAAGTCTGTTTGTTTTTAATCCCGTGTTCCCTATTGTAGCTCCATTCAGTTCCGTACTTGATGGTGAAAGCTAATCCGAAGGAAAAAATTAATGTGATTCCGAAAAGAAGTATAAACGTTCCTCCTACACCCATGGCCGCAAACATGTAGTCTAGTACCCCAACAAACAAAGCGGACAACAGACATCTTGATAGGTTGATAACTGCTGCTGCTGTGGAACCGGCAAAGGGATGCAAATCCACCATCAGTGTTGTGGAAAAGGTCAAAATGCAATTTGAAAATAAGCAAGCAACCCCTGAAAAGACCAAGATCGAGGCCAAACATTGTTCTGTTTCCATCAACCACGCACAGATAAGAAATGAGGCTCCGCTGATCAACATGGGGACATGTGCAAATTCCAATCTTGCCCTGTAGATGTTGAACTTGTATTTAGGCAAACTAATATCAAAGTCTTCGTTATCCCTTTGTGTTTCGATCCACTCGTCATACTGTAGTTTCCGTTTTTTATAGTTCCAATTCAAAAGTCGGCCAGCACCAACGATAGAGAAAAGCGTGCATACACCGCTTGGCAAGTAACATTTCCCGATTTCCAATGTAGACATATTGTAATGGGAATTACTCAACACTGTTGAAATAGAAGTCAAATGACATGTCCAAACACAAAACTGGATTCCGCTGGCCATCAACAAAAACACAACTTCTCTTTTTTTGATGATTTCAACAAATCCCAAAATATTTGTCTTTTTTTGGGCTTGTTTCGATTCGTAATAAGGCTTGCTGTAAAAATTTGTTTTCCAATAAGATGTGTATGTGATTGGAGCTCTGTCTATAAATCTTGCAGGAAGCAAAGATCCATTCCCACAATCACTTCTCTTGGTTTCAGGTAAAAGAAAAAAATTTATAACAAATGCAGAATACGCCATTATGGCCAAGTAGTAAAAAACACCTGTCCATCCAAACTGGTTGGTCAACCCAGCTGAAATAACACTTCCAAATGCACTTCCCGCACAGACTTGAAACCCACTGACCAATCCAACAATGTTGCCTCTTTTTTCCTTTTTCGTGATATCTCCAGCAATGGATGAGTTGACTGCAATCACTGGTGAGATGGAAAAACTTTGCACGCATCTTAATCCTAAAATGGTTCCAAAATTTTTCGCATTTGCAATACCAACACACATGCATCCATAAACAATACATCCAATCAACACCATGTTTCTCTTCCCAATGTATCCTGAATCAACCATAAAAGTCACACATGTTGGAGCAATTCCTTGACAGATAAAATAAACGACAATAGCCAAGTTGACCGTTTCGTTTGAAACGTTGAAATGTTTCCGCACCTGTTGCAAACATCCGAAAAATGAAGATGAGGAAATGGTGCTTAACAACCCTTCACTCGCACACAATATCACAATCATCAGCACGATTCTTGGAGGAAACACGCAGTACGGATACTCCTCATTATCTTCTTTGTTCATCTCGTGCTCGCTATCGTCATCGTTGCTGTGATCTTCTTGGGTTTTCGACAATTTTTCATCATTAAAATCATTATTATCTTGTTCATGGCTTGTATGTATGTTATTTTTCAAATGTTCAATAGAGTCTCTGGGCACGGATTCATTATCTTTGCTGGCATTTTTATGTAGCGGACTCGAGGAAAGGCGCGCTGCTGTATCAGGTTTATGAGATAGAACGGAATGTAACGAAGCAGACATGGTCTGCATATTACCATCTCTTTCATTCTGTTCCATAGTTGACTTTCTGTGGTTCTTAAAAATATGATGGTTTTTTTTCTTTTTTTTTCTTTTTAAGCACCACTAGAGCAAGTACAATATCAAAACCAAATTAATCAAAGTTTTTAAAAACTCTTTGCTATATAATTAATACTCCAAAACCAAACAACTTTTTAACGATCAGATCGATGATTCTTATTTTTTTTCATTTTTGGCGATAATCTTTTCTAAACGTTTGAAGAAAGAAATCGCTGTAATTTTCATTTCATACAATAAAAGCACAGGTGTTTTTTTTTTTTTTTCTTCTGTTACCTCTGTGTGTTCCAGATTATAGATAACATTTATGTCATCTGCAATAAAATCGCATTTCAAACGTCAAATCGGAATCAGGAGTAACAAAAAAAAAAAAAAAAAATTACCAAGAAATATACCAAGAAAAACGCAATACCGGTAATTTGACGGATAAAAAGACAGCGAGAGAGAGAGAGAGAGAGAGAGAGAAAGAAACAATAACATTTTAAAGTTATTTCTTTTTCTCGGCTTTTTTTTTTTGTGATTTCCAACTGTTCTGTGATGTATAATGTATAGGAAAGTAAAAGACCCAAAATTATATCCAAGGTCTTGTGAAGAAAAGGTGTTTTAATGTTTACACGAAGCTCGAGATAATTACGTCATTGCTCAAATACTAGAAACGAAAAGGCTTTTCTCTGGTGCATATTTTTCTTGGCTTAAAAAACGAATATTACGAGACTCATAATGATTATGTGAGACTTCCAATTGCGATAACAGGTGTGTTTAGCGTTTAACAATCAGATAATCAAAACATACACAGGTTTGCATATGTTCTCTTCTTCTAAGGTGCAACGATAGATCTTATATGCAATAAATCTAATCATGCATTATTTTATATATTTTCCGTTAAAAGTGAAATGAAAAATAAAAAAAAAATATAAAAAAAGGAAAACCGGCGTTTTCATTTTTAAAGTATTACTATTGGCGCATGCAATATCATGTGACTCGTGCTAAAATAGGGCAGCTTTTCCTGCTCAGCTTACAAACACCGGAACCGGCATAATCTTTTGCATTTTTATTTTAATCAGTTCTCCTTCCAATGGAAAATCTCGGATTGCGATACTCCATTCAATAAAAAATACGATCAAAAAACCAAAAAAGGAGTTAAAAATATCACTGGCAAGGTAGACAATGACTAACTTAGTCTATTTGACCAGTAACTCAAGTTATGTGTCGTTTATATATTTTGAGCACACAGTTCCTTTGCTAAACGAGCTTATTTTGGAGCAGGAAAAGAAATAGACCACACGTCAAAAATCTACAATTTAACGTTAAAAAAAAAAAAAAAACTTTGACTTTTTTCCTTGATTGAATGACACAATCTTTCAAAACACAAGGTCTATTGAGTATAGAAATTAAACAGTTTGTACGTGTTGGGTTGGAGCTAAGTCACCAAGTTTCTTTTTTTGACAGAGATATTCTAGTTATATTGCACTAGCTAGATCACCGCGGTACATGCCATCCCATGTACACATGAAATATATACCACTCTCCTTGAAAATTAAACTTCACAAATCACACCATCCACTAATTCTTGTATTTCCTTTGCTTTTTCTACTTCTTCTGCTTCCTCTACTCTACTCTTGTCTTACATGCGACTACCTGAGTTGAGTTCTTTTTTTTGTTTTGTCTGCTTCTCCGTTGTTTCCCGTGGAGCAAGAAAGAAAAAAAAAAAAATAAAAAAAAGAAAGGAAAAGATCGGCAGGTTTTTTAGTGTCGTGTGTATTGTGGCACGACACTTTTAAAATAGGTGCTTAAAAACCACAAAAATAAAAAAAAAAAAAAAAAGAAAAGAAATTCAATGAAATGACAAACAAGTGTAGAGTTACGTAATAGGTCATCATTTATACAGATGTACAAACAAGACGTACGTTTTATCGAACATACGAAAGGCCTATCACAAATTCAGACACAATTATCCTTTTGACTCTGAGTCACAGTTAGAGAATATGACCATTATAACGGAAAAACCATTCCATTAAAAAAAAATTAAACGCACACTTTGTTAAACGCGATATGGAAATGGGAACTTACTGATGCATACTGATAAATAGATAGATAGATATATATATAGATAGATATGTATATGTATATGAATAATATATACATTAACACAAACGTAAACAGAAAAGGTATCGTTTCCACTACCGAACATCCCACTGAGATTAGCGCATAATCTATAACATAGATCGAAACATCCTCTAAAAATAAAAACAAAAACAAACCAAAGGTAAAAAAAAAAAAAAAAAAATGTCCAATAGCCAGGTTTTCGATATTGTAGACAAAAATAATACACTAGAGCAACAGCAAGATATGCAAGACCTGCAGCACGATTTACAGGACCTTCAAGACCTTCAGCAAGCTCAACACCCACAGCTCCAAAACGATGATGAACAAAGCGTGCAGCTCACAAACTACAGTGTACCCTCATCGCCTCCTCCCAGCTCGCTATTGACCAACCCTCAGAAATGGGCCACCGTGTTTCTTCTTGTGGCCGATGGGTTTTGGTCCTCGCTTGGTGGACCAATTTTGTTTCCATGTATGAAATATTTAGAAAAATACCTACACAAAACAGAAACCGAAATCAATATCTCTGTGTTGCTGTATTTCATTGCCCAAGGTTTATCACCGTCTATCTTCGCCAATTTGTCCGATGTGTACGGAAGAAGACCTGTTATCGTGCAGGCTTTGCTGTTGTACACTGTCTTTTCTGTTGGGATCGCCAATTTGAAAAACTATGCCACTTTGATGGTTTTAAGATTTTTCCAAGGTTGTGCAATTTCATCATGTATTCCGATCAACAGTGGGGTTGCTTCTGATATCAGTGACAAAGCTACAAGAGGATTGTTTACCGGTGCCACCGCCGGGTTGACCCTTATTGGACAAGCTTTGGGTCCGTTGATCGCGTGTCTTATCATTAATGACGATTTTCAAAATGCTGCTGAACCTTGGAGAGCAGTTTTCTATTTTCTAACTATTGGTGCTGGTATAACTTTTTTAACACATTCGTTTTTCTTAGTGGAAACAAACAAGAAAATTGTTGGGAATCTATCAATAAAGCCAAAAAAATGGTACAATCGTGCTCCAGTTTTGATGTTTATGAAAAAACAATTGAAATTCGATAATCCAGATACGGAAACTCTTGTGGTTCCTCCTAAAAACGGGAAAGGTGCCAAAATTGATTTTACTTCACCTTTTAAAATCTGTTGTCATCCAGAGGTTTTTTTGACATTGCTACCGGGTGGTTTACAATTTGCTTTGTGGACCATCAATTTGAACACCATTGCATCCTCTTTATCTGAAGCCCCATACAACTACTCGATCAAAAAAATCGGATTGATCTATTTGGCCCCCGGTCTTTCTGGGATCTTGGGATCAATCATCACCGGGAGATTCATTGATTTCATGTACAAAAAATCCATTCGCAGTTTCAACATGAAAAAGGAAAAAGGTTTGCTGCCACCAAACGCAGATTTCAATTTGATTAGAGCAAGAGTCATCATCAGCATGCCACAAAATTTCCTAAGTGTGGTGGCATACATTCTCTTTGGATGGTCCGTCACCAAACACTGGCCTGTTCCCGTTACCGTTGTGATGTCTTCATTGGGGAGTTATGCCAGTATGGCCACATTGGCCACCTCATCCGCACTGTTGGTCGACTTGTATCCTACACAAGCCAGTTCGGCCACTGCATCTTACAATATGATCAGATGTTTGCTGGCAGCCTTGTTCACCGGGGTTTTGGATTTGATGAATAAAAAAATCACCATTGGTGGGACTTTTACTTTGCTTTCAGCATTGGTTCTTGTTGGGAATTTTGTAATGTTTATTCCAATGAAATACGGTATGCAATGGAAAAAAGACAGATTGTTGAAAAACCTCAAAAGAGATGAAGCAAATTTGAGAAAAGAGGAAATGACACCAACGCCAACCTATTGTTCAGAAAAAGATGTGAGAAGCCTACATGAAGATACCCCCTCTTCTGAAACCGAAATTTGCAGTGAAGAGGATGAATACATCAAGAAATAACGTACTGGGGTATAGTTCTCACATATAACATGCATTTGATTTCAACAAAGCTGATTGCTGCAAACTTTTTAGAGTACATTACTGGTATTTGTTACTCTATTGCATAAAGTCTTTATAGCCTGTTCAGATAAAAAAAAAATGATATAGAAAATATTGGAGAAAAATCCTATGTATGAAAATATGTATATATATAACAGTTACAACTTCTTTCCACACTTTTCATAATAACTTTGAAAAAAAATCTTTTATTAACTAACTTGCTGGCACGTTCTCGAGTTTTAGTAGATTGTTAAAAGTGAGTTACAAAAATATGTTGTACAGAAGGGAAAAAAAAAAAAAAAAAAGGTAAAATAGTAGAAAAGCGCGGTGAGAAAGTAAAAAGCAAACAGAGATTAGCATTTTGCATTATGCATTGAAAAACCTTTGAATATAACTATTTTGTTTTTCTATTGGCTATCCTCTAAATAGCAAGCAACTCTTGCAAAGCGTCTTAGTTGTAGAAAACAAAGTTGGCGGAACCTTCAGAAACACCAACGGTACAACCATCGGTACCATCACCGTTGTAAACACCGTTTTCGTAAACACAAGAACCGGAAACAACGGAGTTGGAATCGGTAGCAACAATTTTAACATTGTAGTTGGCAGCATCGTAGTTGTTTGGGTTTGGAATCAACGACAAGTAAGCAATACCGTTGGAACCTCCAGAAACCCAGCCGGCACCAAAGTTCAGTGGAGCCCAGTTACCGACACCAGAGCCAGAAGAACCCCAAACACAACCGTCTTCAACAGAAACACCAGCGTTGTTGACATAGTATTGAGCAGAGGTCAACATACCTTGCCATTGGTAGTAGGTTTCTTCGTTGACAGTGGTCAATGGCAAAGAGCCACCGGCTTTCAAGTAGGTTGGAATAACCATGTTTTCGGTACCTGGGTAATCGGTTCTGCAAATGGCAACGTCTTCGCTCAATTCAGAAACAACATAGGCTTTGTCAACACCCCATTCACACAAATAGTCAGTGTCCTTGTTTGTTCTGTACAAGTACCCGTTGGAACAGTACAACCCACCGACGGAGACACCGTTGGATGGTTGGGAAGATGGCCATTGGGTTTTGGACATCCCTGGTTGACAAGCGTAGGAACAGTAAGAGCCATCTTTACAAGACCCACCAGTGGAAGTGTCGGAGTTGTAGATACCAGAGTAACCACCGAAATCCAACCAGTCCAAGGAAATAACACCGTTCCCGGCTGGGAAATCGCTACAAGCAATAGTCCCATCAGAGAATTTACCAGTTGGGTTGCTGTAGGCACTCAAGTCCCCGTAGATGGAGCCTGAAGAGGAAGAGGACCCAGAAGAGGAACTTGAGGAGGAACTTGAGGAGGAAGCTGAAGAAGAAGCAGCTTGAGAGGAAGAGGAAGATGATGATGATGATGATGATGATGATGATGTTGCTTCAGCACTGGAAGAACTGGAAATAACAGAGGTAACAAATTCATCGGTACCCCAAGCAGCTGAAGTGGTTTCGGCCGAAGAGGTGGAGGAGGTGGATGGTTCTTCAGAAGAAGAAGAAGCAGCAATGGTGGAAGTGGAGATGATGGATGTGACAAAGCCATCAGCATACGAAGAAGAAGAAGAAGAAGAAGTAGTAGTGCTTGGCTCTTCAACGGAGGAAGTGGTGGAGGTGGTGGATTCAACAGTGGAAGAAGTTGGTTCAGCTTCTGAAGTGGAAGAAGTGGTAGAAGTTTGCTCGACACTAGTGGAAGAGGTTGGTTCAACAGTAGAGGAAGATGGAGTGGCTGAAACACCAACAGTGGTGGTTGTGATTTCAGAGTTGACGGAGGTGGTGGAGTAAGAGATTTTTGAATCTGGTTCAATGGTTGTTGTTGGCAACAACTCACCGACAGTTTGACCTTGGTCATTGACGGTGACGGTTTCAAAAACGTAATCAATTTCAATGGCTCTTCTGTCGTGTCTGTGTTCAGCAGAAGAAGCAGTAGCAGATGCCAAAGAGGTTGTGGCAAGGGACACAGCCAAAGCGGTTTTAGAAGTAATCTTCATTTTCGTAATTTGGGGATTTTGTTTTTATTTTAGTTTGCTTGATTTTAATTGTTTTCAAAAAGTGTTAAAAATATTATTTCAAATGTGGTTTGAGGAAGAATAATATTGGTTTTTTTTATTTTCAATTCAAAGGAGTGTAAGTAGTTGGAATATAAGTTTGATTTGTGGTTGCTTTTCTGCTTATTGTTGTAATAAAAATGAACTTTCGAGCCTTGGGTTTTAGGTTTGCTTATTTAATGAATATCAAGAAAGAAAAAAAAAAAAAAAATGAAAAAGAGACAACTTACTGTTTTGTAAAGATCAAATCAAGCAAGAAGGGGGAATGTAAAATATTTGTTCCTGAAGAGATGGAATCCAAGTAATCAAGCGAGTCAAAGCACATACATCAAATAGCTTTAAATACTGAAAAGATAACTTCTAATTATAAATATCAAACATAAATGAGGAAAGAAAGGAGAACATTCGGTAAACAAGTTCGAATTCGTTAAATAACTTAATTACGTCAAGTGCTAAGGAAGAAGTTTGCACATTTTATTGAAAAAACAGAGCAAGAATTTGCCAGATTGACTGATTTCAACAAAAAAAAAATGCTAACCATTTTATGATCTCATTTATCAATAGCTCGAGCACGCCATGCTGAAGAGCTTTCTCCAAGAGCCTGATCTTTGGTTTGGCTTATATAAACCTACCGAGCGAGTTCAAATAGAATACCTAATATTGAAAAAGGTGCACTGTTAATTGTTTATATATATATATATATATATATATCCAGACACACGCATGCTATTCAGGTAATAAACAGAGTGTTTCAGATGGCTGGTGCTTCCTTTGAACTATTGAAAAGCGAGCACAAACTCTGTGATACGTCAGTGGGAGCCGCAATAACGCATACTTTTTGAACAATACACAAGAACGAAAAACTGTATGCAGCATTTGATGCTGTGTTTTCTCTGAAATTGACCAAACATTAAACCATGCAAACGAGGTCTAATAGGACAAATACTTTTCATTACCGTTACACCTGAGAAATCAAATCAAGTCTCGCTGATTTGTAAATACAGCGATAAAACAATTACACGACGATCATAATTTTATTCTCAAAACACGGTACACAAAAACGTACCTTATTGTGTTTTGTATTGTTGTCTTTTGTCACATATTTTGGAACGGAGAGCAATAACGCGTATTCTTTTATTTTATTTTATTTTTTTTTGAGGTTTAATGTTTTTTTTCGTTTCTGCGGGTCTCTGTGTGAGTAAACCCAGCAACAAAACAAAAACAACATTTTTTTTTGGAAATTTAAGAAAAAAAAAAAACGTAAGAAAGTAAGGTACAAATGAAAAGTCCGAAGATTATTCCGAACATTGCTTGGATATTAAGAATTTCATACCGAACCGACCACAACAATTGGTCTCGGCCTTGTCAGGTTGATGAAAGTTTACACACAGACTTGCTTGCCAAGACATATCATCCAGCTACGATGTATACCAGGTGTGTACTACAACTTACTGATTGTTTGTATATAGTATAATTTATAGAATTTGGTAAGTAAACTAAACTTCCGACCCCACTTTGTCTCACACTCCTTACTCAATCATTTTTCTCTTTTTCCTCGATTTTTTCTTCAGCAGCGTCTTCTCTCTTTCTTGCCTTCACCGCATTGAAAGCAGGATTCAACTTAAATTTTCTCATAAAAGCCATTTCCAATACGTAGTATGGCACCAACATCATCACTATTCTCATAAACAAGGCTTTGGTTCCTCTGTAGACGTCCACAGGATCTCTAGACGAGTTTTGCAAAGCGGCAATATCCTTGATGATCTCACTGCAATAGTCTTTAGGTTCTTCTGGGTGGTTGTTTTTCGACATTTCCTGTCTGTATTTAAAGGCCTCCAAACCTTCCTTAAAATTGTAAATGCTCGTTGCTGGCAAAGATCTCTTGTCCGCAATATCCGTGTGCACCCCGCCCGTAATCACATTCAAAACTTTGACGCCAAACGGTTTCATTTCCAAGTGAAGCACCCGAGCATACTGATGGACAGCGGCTTTTGTGGCAGCATAAACAGACGCAAATGGGAAAGGAGATGTGCCGGCCAAAGAACCGGTAAAGGCAATCACAGGAACATTACCCTTGGTTGCTGCGTTGATCAAAAATGGAGAAAGTTCTCTAGTCAAGTTCATTGGGCCAAACACATTGACTCGGAAAACAGCCTCAATGTTGTCGCTTGTCACATCAAGTGCAGGAAACGTGCAACTTTGGCCCGCGTTGTTGTAAAGCAAGTCTAGCTTGCGCTCTGGCAACTCCTCCATCAATTTTTGTTTCAACTTTTCGATCGAGCTGCTGTCGCAAACGTCCAACTGCACGGGAATGACTTTGTCTGCCCCAAGTTTTGCTTGCAACTCTTCCAATGGCCCGACTCTTCTAGCGGCCGCGTACACTTGGTAGTGCAACTTGGAAACCAGTTGTTGTGTTAGTTCATACCCGATCCCGGATGACGCACCAGTGATTAAAGCAACTTTTGTTCTTGTAGGCGTTTGCATGTTTGTGTGATGTTTGTGTGATATTTTGTGTTTTTTTGATTGCTCTGTTCAAGGGAAGTTGGATCACAAGTGTTTGAATTTTCTAAGATAAGTAGCTTCTCTTTTATACGTGCTCTGTTCAATTACAACTTTAAAGCTCACCCTTGAATTATCCACGTTCAAGTATAGAAAAAAAAAAGATATATCGTTCTTTCCCCCGCAACAATGCTTGCCTACAAAAGATTTTTTTCAAAGGAAAGCGAAAAAAAAAAAATAAGGTCGAGCCCGGAAATATAGTGACATAAATAAGGTTGCGTGTAAGAATTATATCTCATATCAATGATTTTTGGCCATTTCATTAAGCTTCTGCAAGTGCCACCAACCTTTAAAGGCAACATACTGCAGACGCATTTGTTCAAACAAACAAACAAACAAGGATTCTCAAAGCTGTTTCCCTTTTTTTCCCGGATGAACAACAATTCTCGTAGTCATGCGAGATTGACCAATCTTGATTGACCAATCTTGATTGATAGGGGAAGCCTAATGATAACTCTTTTTTCCAATGTTTCTTGATTATTTTCTACAAGCATCGCCTCAACAAGCTACTGTTAAATATATGTTATAGCGTAATAAATAGTGGAATATAGACATAAAAAAAAGGTCAAGGGTGAAATACATATACATATGCTCACAATTTTAAAGGGGGAATGTATTTGAAAACAGAACTAGTTTTCTGAAAGGCACAAGCTGCTAAAATTTTTATTTTATTTTATTTTTGGCTTTTTGCCTTTTTGGCTTTTTGCCTTTTTTGTAATTTGTAATTTGTTGTTTTTGGTTTTTGGTTTTTGGTTTTTGGTTTTTGTCATTCAAGTTTGTTTTTTTATTTCATTTGTTTTCACTGCGCAGTGGAATCAAGCACCAAACACGTCTTTCAAGAAAGCGGCTTCTTGAACCAAATGCAGGGTCTTGTTACCAGCAGCAACAGAGGCACTTGGGTCTCTTCCGCAGAATCTGATCACAGTATCTTTGTAGTTGTCTGTTTCTTTCAAAACCGTTTCCAATCTTGGCGAGGCATGAGACCAACCACCCATGTTTAGTGGTTCTTCTTGGCACCAAACAATTTCTTTCAAGTTTGGATAACTGTTGAAGGCGTTTTTCAAAAGTTCAAATGGGAACGGGTTCAACTGTTCGATTTTCAAAAAAGCTGTTGTTTTGTTTTCCAGTTCCTGTCTCTTTTTGTGTAGAGCTGTGTACACTTGACCAGTCAACAAAACCAGCCTTTCAATACCTTCTTTGTTTTCAATGGCTTTACCCAATTCTGGGTCTTCAATAATCCATTGGAAAGAACCTTCGGTAAATTCAGACAACGATGATCTGGCTAGAGGGTGTCTCAACAATTGTTTACTGAATAATAAGACCAATGGTTTTCTAAACTGTCTGTGTTGTTGTCTTCTCAATAGATGGAACAAGTTGGCTGGGGTTGTTGGATAGGCCACCTGGAAGTTACAGTCTTGATGCTGTCTTTGCAGTTTTTCTTCGTCCGGGAAAACTCTAGAGTCCTCGTTGGTCAACTGCAAGTATCTTTCCAATCTTGCACTCGAGTGTTCTGGACCTTGACCGTCGTACCCGTGGGGCAACGACAACACAAGCCCGGATCTTTGTTTCCATTTGGATTCGGCCCCGGCAATAAATTGGTCAATGATGACTTGGGCAGTGTTTGCAAAATCACCGAATTGCGCTTCCCACATGACCAAGGCGTTTGGAGAAGTCAAAGAGTAACCGTATTCGAACCCCAAAACACCGTATTCACTCAACGACGAATTTGAAATAGAGAATTTTTCATGATCTTCACTCAATCTTTGTAGAGGGGTGTAGGTGTTTTCGGATTTTTGGTCATGCAAAACAGCGTGTCTTTGCGAAAAAGTACCTCTTTCGACATCTTGACCAGAAACTCTTACGTGGTAACCTTCCAACAGTAATGTTCCAAAGGCCAAAGCTTCACCGGTAGACCAGTCAATCCCTTCACCTTTATCAACAGATTTACCTCTGTTTTGCAAAATTCTTTTCAAGTTTTTGTGGACTTCGAAATTTTCAGGCCATGAAGAAATGACTTTCCCGATTCTTTTCAAAGTTTCCTCGTCCACGTTTGTTGGTTCGTGAGGCAAGATTTCAGTAGCCAATTCTCTTGGAGATTTGAATCCTTCCCATGGCGCAGTCAACCATTCTCTAGAAGTTGGTTTGTATTCTTTTGCCTTTTCAAAAGCTTGTTCAAATAGACCCCAAACCCAAGCTTTGTGTTCATCAATTTCTTTCTTTGAAAACGATCCTTCGTTTAGCAATTTTTCTGTGTATGCTTCAATAACGGTTTTTTGTTTGGCGATTTTGTGGTACATCAGTGGTTGTGTGAACAGAGGTTGATCGGTTTCGTTGTGTCCGTGTTTTCTCCATCCAACAACATCAATGATGACGTCGTGGTGGAAAGTGGCTCTCCATTCTGCAGCCAAGTTGAATACAAAAGTGACTGCTTCAATGTCGTTTGCGTTCACATGGAAGACTGGGGCATCAATGGCTTTTGCAATGTCTGAAGGATACAATGTGGATCTTGCCATTCTTGGGTCTGTAGTAAACCCAATTTGGTTGTTGGTGATCACATGCACTGTTCCCCCTGTTGAGTATTTTGGCAAGTTGGCGAATCCCATTGTTTCGTAAACAACTCCTTGTCCGGCAAATGCAGAGTCACCGTGCAACAACACACCCATAGCCTTTTTGTGGTCATCAGCATCACCTTTGTAGTGTTGGATAGCTCTTGTTCTTCCCAAAACCACTGGATCTTGAGATTCCAAATGGGAAGGATTGGCAACTAAGGACAAGTTGACAAATTTACCAGAGGTTGTTGGTCTTTGATAGTTCATACCCAAATGGTATTTGACATCACCGGATCCCTCATATTCGTTTTCGTCTTGTTTCAAACCTTTGAATTCAGAAAAAATAGATTCGTTTGGTTTTCTAACAACATTGGACAAAACATTCAATCTTCCTCTGTGGGCCATCCCCAAAACAACGTCATCGATTCCCATTTCCACTGATCTATCAATCAATGTTTTGATCCCTGGAACAACCCCTTCCAAACCTTCCAATCCAAATCTTTTATCGTTTGGAAATTTTGTACTCAAAAAACTTTCAAAAGAAGTAGCCCATGTCAATCTATCCAAAATCTGTCTTTTTTCATCAATAGAATAATTGAAAGGTTTTGGAACTTCAATTCTTTCTCTTAACCATTCACATTGTTTTTTACTTTGAATATGAACGTATTCAATCCCATATGATGAACAATACAGTCTTTCCAAATTGGCAATGATATCTCTAATAGACATTTTTGGACTCATTTTAGCAAATCTTGGTAAAATACCGGGTCCCAATGTAACTTCAGTATCCAAATCTTTTTCTGTAAAACCATAATGTTCCAAAGTCAATTCTTCAGGAAGTTTTTTAGATTTGTCATCACCAAAGGCAATACCCAATGGATCAATATGTGCCTTTTGATGACCTCTAACTTGATATGCTCTACATAACAATTGAATTTTCAAATGCAGCAGAACTGTAGGATCTGCATGTGAAGCAGTTGCATTTTCAATAGTTGATTCGAATTCAAGCGATGTTGGTCCAACAGCAACAGAAGTGTTTGAAGAAGAACCCAAAGCAGAAGCTGGAGGAGCAACAAACGCTTTTGAAGCAGGAATATCCATGTTGTTCATGTTTTTGAAATAAGCATTCCATGAAGCATGCACAGATGAAGGATCGTGTTGCCACGATTCGTACATCTCGTCGATGTATGCTGCATTGGATGTCTGCAAAAAGTTGTCAGCAGAAGACGAAGATGAAGGTTGTTGCTTTTGTGCTAATGTTCTTGATGTGGAGAGTATTCTTGCATAATTTTTCACGTAAACGTGTTTGGAACTGTACTTATTTACAATATGTGTTCCAACACGTTCACAATTGGTGCAACTTTTAAAATAAGCTGCTTTCCCCAATGTTCTCAACATATTTTTTTTGTGTTTGTGTGTTTGTGTGTCTTGTGTTTGGTTGTTCAGAAAGTGTTCTTATCTAATAAGAAAGAAATAATTAATGTGGAGTAATATATACAAGATATGATTTTATAGTCAGTATAATTAACATAACTACATTTTAACTGATTACATCATATATCAACCCCATTTCATATCCAAGGATCAGGAAATTCAACATTCCATTGATTGGCTAAAGATTTAACGATCATCATCATCTTGATATATTACTTTAATCTTGATCATCATCATCATCATCATCATTATTAATTAATAGATACACTTCAACAATTTCATTTTAAACCATTGGATAAAAGCACAACCCAATATATTACCTCTACATTCAACCATAATAACTATAACTCTAAACTAAGAAAACTTTAACAAGGAAAATCAAGGGGAAATTATTGTATCCCTGTATTCCAGTCTTGACTTGCACAGCAAGGTATTTTGCAATTTGTTTTTTTTTTTTTTTTTTTTTTTTTTTTTTTTTTTTTTTTTTTTTTTTTTT
>ERZ794936.441-NODE-441-length-20135-cov-32.208367_pt1 | contig 20135 bp, 11 predicted proteins | sample MGYA00511083_ERZ794936 | MGnify/ENA primary metagenome ERZ794936 (study PRJEB30137, sample SAMN04331409) | food metagenome | isolation source: Y2 must sample point D1 replicate A | place: Australia: South Australia | collected 2014 ... | reverse complement strand
TTTTTTTTTTTAAACAACTTACTGTGACTTTTTTCAAAATGAAAGCGTCTTGATTAATCTTCATCAACTGAGGATATTTGAGATAGTTCATTTTTCAAGAGCACATTTATATAACACACATTTAGTTCTTTCAAATCGTGCATGAATAAGTGTTTGCGCAAATGACAAAAGTTGATCATCGCTCGCCGCAGCATTTCTTTTAATATCTTCAGCCTGAAATGCCCAGGCAAACTAAATTTACATGAAACCACTTTTCCCTTAAGGGATGAGATTGCAATACAAGCTGCAAGTGGGATACTGCCTTTGACCATTTTGATCAATCTGAAGCAAAAAAAAATGTTCCATTTTGCTGCCTTTGACTCTTTTGTGCAATAAGAGGCAAAAATGTTCTATTTTGCTCCAAAAATATCTACATCGTTCGGTGCATATTCTTGATAAAGACCTCGAACATTCATTCTTGTTGTTTTTGTTCGAAAAGCTTGAGTGCTGATTTAGTATATCTTATTGCCTTAAATCACTAACTCCACTGATTATTGCTCTAGATGATAACCGTTTTTTTTTTCTTTCTTTACATAGTTCGTTTATGGACGCTTTTTCTTCCGATTGTTGCTTAAAAGTAGGGAAATAATCTCTGCGAAACCATACTGAAGTTACAATACTTTAACCCACACACCAACTATACTAGCAAAAGAAACTTCCAAAAAAAAAAAAAACAAAAGCAGTGTCCATCAACGTGTCTTACACCACACCCATACATCAAACGCTCAAAAGAAAATTTCTTTTTTTTTTTATTTTTGGTTCTTTAATTCTTATTTTTAACTTTATTGATAGCTGGCATGAAATCGCAGAATGTTCACAGTCAGTAGTCGTAACAGATGGAAAACAATGAAAAGTCAAATAATAATTTATAAAGTTCAACTTTCCAATAACTCCTTTTGTTTTAATAATACCAGTTTTCCCGAAAAAAATCCAAAAGAATAATTACAAGGTTCTAGATTCTCATGTCGTATCCAAGCTTCAAGCTTCCTCGAAGAGTTATTGAGTCAAGTAAACACGCTCTTTTTCTTGATCTTTCATCACTCCCAGGGTTTGCTTTACTTGGTGTACTTGGTTATAATATTGGCTAGACTTTTTTTCTTTTTTCTCTCTGTCTCTCTCTTGGGAAGTATGGGCCCGTGCAGTCTTAACGACAGTACTGCTTTTCACTTAAAAGCCTGCTTGTGTGTGTGTGTTTATAAATGTGCTGATCTTAATACGAAATACGGCCAAGACTACGAGAAACGACTAAAGGCAAGAGCGTTTCGTATATTCTTGTGATGGTGCTGTGAAAATTTTCATATAAACGTAATTTTAGATTTGTGTGGTGTGAATGCGGTACAAAATGCTAAGAACTAGTTAAAACGTTGCTTTGTCCCAAAAAATGCACCCAACTTTGAGCTCAGTGCTGGTGCTTCTTAGTGGTTATGAGCACTTCTTGCTCCAAATAATTTTCAAACCAATTGTTTAAAAAATAATGATCAACCAGCCCGATGTTACCCTGTAGTCTTACTGCTTAGTCATACGGCATACCTCGTCACGTTTCTTTGTCGGATTAAAAAAAAACAACAAGAAAACAGGAAAACAAGAAAACAAGAAAACAAGAAGGCAAGAAAAAACAAATACAGACCTCGCAGTGATATTTTGGCTGCGCATCAACTTAGGCAACTACTACTCTTGCAAGATGTTCATTGTTTGCTTTTTTTGTATTGTCATGAGTCGTTGTTGATGTTGTTACATCATTTAAAGTACAGTTTCCGAAAGGTTACGCTAGATTGCAGGTCGAGGTTGACAAAAGATTTTCTTATTTTCGAAAAGGCGCTGATTCAAAAAGTTCTTGGAATAAAATTATTTATACATATGTATATAATGCGAGCTAAAAAAGAATTGCTTTTTTTTTTGTTTTATAAATCTTCCTATACTCGGAGTACAAGTCGTTTATATAGTTCCATCTCTTGATACCTCTTGACATTGGTATCTTATGAACAAACCAACTGTATAAACCAAAGTATACATACATACATACAGACACACACACACACACACACACAAGATGGGAGGTGTAGCGCTAAATGGGAAAGAAATAAGAATCATAGCTCTTTTGGGGTTGGACACTATTTTCTTTTTGATCGAGATCATTGTCGGGTACTCTGTGCACTCGTTGGCACTTATTGCCGATTCGTTCCACATGTTGAACGATATTTTCAGTTTGATCATTGCTCTTTGGGCTGTTCGGGTTTCTAAAAACTCCAAACCAGATGCCATCTACACGTATGGATGGAAAAGAGCAGAAATTTTGGGTGCATTGGTGAATGCTGTTTTTTTGATTGCTTTGTGTGTTTCCATTTTGATTGAAGCCATTCAAAGATTTTTTGAACCACAAGAAATCGGGAATCCAAAATTGATCTTGGGGGTCGGAACTGCAGGGTTGGTTTCCAATCTGATTGGGTTGATCTTGTTTCATGACGAAGGTCACGGACATTCGCATGGCCATTCACACGGTGGATTTGCAGAACCAGCAAACAACAGCCACGGTCACGGACACGGAGATATCGAACAAGGTTTGCATGACAGTGGTCACGGACACTCTCACAACGAAGAAACGGCACACGAACAAGGCGGTTCCGGATTTACTGCTGCAAACAAGGACGGTTCCAGAAGCCAGTCTCCAAGCTTCCAAACCCGTTCTGAAACCACAAGCATCACCGGGTCTGAAACTATTCATGAATTATTACCATCCACTGTTGTTTCCAAATTCGGGAACCACATCGTGTCCCCTGTTTTGTCACCTGTAGACCGCAGTCATCAAAGACATGGCAACAACAACAACCATATGGGTATTGATAACGAAAACGCTCCATTGTTGGCTAACCAACACGGTAACACCTATTCTTCTGGTAATAACACCGATCAAGCCACAAACAACCTGAACAACCTGAACTTGAACAACACGGAAAACAAATCCGACCATGGTCATTCTCATTCTCACGGTTCCACAAATGACAAGCCTGCAAAGAAACAAAAAAGCATGAACATGCATGGTGTTTGGTTGCACGTTTTGGGAGACGCATTAGGAAACGTTGGTGTTATTTTGAGTGGACTGTTTATTTGGAAAACCAATTACAGTTGGAGATTCTATGCTGATCCTGTTGTTTCTCTTGTCATTACTGTGATTATTTTTGGGTCTGCATTACCTTTGGCCATGAAAGCTTCCAAGATTTTGTTGCAAGCCACCCCATCTACAGTTTCTGCAGATTTGGTTAAAGAAGAGATTTTAAACGTTGAAGGTGTTATTTCTGTTCACGATTTCCATATTTGGAATTTGACTGAATCTTTTTACATTGCGTCTTTACACGTGGAAATTGGTAAAAATCCAGATGATTTTATCAAGATTGCCAAAATCATTAGAAACATTTTCCACAGATATGGAATTCATTCAGCAACTGTTCAACCTGAATTTGTGGACGGAGACATTAGTCACGAAAATTGTTTGGCATTTTCAAGAATTGCTGGAGGGGTTGCATCTCAACAAAGTTTGGAAAACTTGAACACCCATTACCAAAATGGGGTTGCCAAGAATGCGGCCAACAATAGTACATCTACATCTGATGTTGTTGCCGCTACAAACAGCAAAAACATGAAAAAAACCACAGAATACGGTTCCAACACTTTGGACACCCACTGTCTAATGGACGAGGCTGCAAACTGTAATGCTTCTGCTTGTCTTCCAAAGTGAAATTTTTTTTTTTTTTTTTTTCCAAGTTGGCATGACATCCTATTTACAAATTTATACACTCACAAGTCTACAGGTTTACTCATTAAAATGTACAATATATATCTAAAATATGAAAATAAGATTTGTTATATGATGTTTAAGCAAACTGGAACAACAATGATTTACAACATGTCACATAATCTTGCCCGAATGGGCGTCACGTGTCATATGCTTTATTTCTTATATACACCCAAACACCACAGCATTATGCACAGTAGTTTTTTTTAGCGGATTATTTGACTCACCGGCTACCGCTATCTGTGATTGTTTTGTTTTTACTGGCACCCCCTAATTCGATGTTCTTGCTAATCACCTGATTCTAAAATATATACATGTAAAATATTAGGGCTCATCATAAATGTTATACTGAGGGGAATCTAATTAAGTACTCTGTGTATAGAAATCAAATGGTAACATGCATCTTGATAACAATGAGAAGTTGATATAACAAGCACAATTGTTGTTGTTAGATTGATTAATTATTTGAGATGATATGAAATGATTTAGTTGTATACAGTTGCATACTTTTGATTATTAAATCGCATGATTAATCAATAAATTCAAGTAGCAATTATTTATTGATCTATTCTTAGTAGTAGAAGTGGCAATAGCAGTAGTAGTAGTAGTAGTAGTAGTAGTAGTAGTAGTAGTGGTAATTAATTAATGTATCATCTAAGCCTATAAAATATGTCATTTTATTATTGATTACTATATAATGCTCAAGAGGGCTTTAATACTAACAAATGTATGCAGTACGACAGTTTTGCTCTCCCCTTTTTTCATTTTTATATCGGAAATAAGCAAGTTACACAAAAATTGATATACAAAAAAAAAAAAAGTAATTAGTACGTGTGAGATGCATTGAGATTCTGTTACAGATTTCATGCCTTGTTAAAGTTGAATTACGTGTGGTATTTAAGGGAGGTGAGTCTTTTCAAGTAAATGAGTTTGATCAATGGTTCAAATCTTGATTAACATCGGCTTACTCATTGCTATAAGTTCGTTTTCCACTGTCATATCTGTTTACTTTAATAGAAAACAAACTCTCGTCCCATCTATAAGAGATAAGAAAATAATATAAAACACAAAAACACACCAAGTTATAATAGAAACATCATGAGTGCCGAATCTATTCATAAAAAAATCATTGAACCTATCACCGATACCGTTGGGACTGCTAGTGCCACTGTCAGTGAAACTGCTGCCCAGGTCACAACAAACATCACGGCCAACATCTCCGAAAGTCCTATTCCTATGAAAACCCTGGACCACTTGTACTCTTATCCATTGGTCCAACAAACCACTGAGTTCGTTGGAGACATTCCTGCTGTTAGAATTCTTAACGCCAATTTGTTACCATTGATTGACAACAAATTGGTTGCCAAGGCCTTCACTGTTGTCAAACCATGCACCACTCTTGTTGACAACATGGGAGAAAAATCGTTGCAAATTGTAGACAAAGTCGTTCCTTCGTTGAAAGAAAAAACGTATCAAAAATTGGGAGAAGAAGTTGCTTATCCATACACTTACACCAAGGAAACTGTTCAAAAAGGAACTCAACTGGCTTCCACTTATGCCACTGAATACTGCTACGAGCCTGTGCATTCAAGAATTTTGGGGTTCAGAAAGTTTTACAATGAAAAACTTTACGACACCAAGGGGAAAACTTTGATCAGAGGCTCATTGGATCCTTTTGTAGGACCTATCAACGGGAAATTGGAACAATATGCTGAACAATACTTGCCAAAGGGGAACAAAGTTTCTACCGATGGGTTCAGCAACGAGGTTGACAGATCGTTTGCCATTGTGTGGAATGCCTTGGGGAGATTGATTCCAGCCACTGAACAGAAGGTGGGCGACATCGTCACTGCACCATGCCAATATACAAAACATGTTTGCGAAACATTCAATCATAATTTGGATCAAGAAAAAGATTTGGGTTTGAAAAACTCGTTCAATGCTTCAAAAAAATCTGTTCAAGAGTTGGAAAAGGAAATTGTGGACTCCGTCAAAGAACTTAATCCGTTGAAAAGTAAAACTGAAAAGAAAAAAGAGTCTTTGCTTGACTCGATCATGCCAACTGCGGCTGCTTGAAGTTAAAGTTGTTTGTCAAAAATTAGGTTTCAAAATAAAAAAAAAAAAAGTTTCTGACGTTTGCAAAGTGCAAGGTTAAAAGATGATTAGTAAAATAAAGTATTACACACAAGTCAAGATAATATTCCTTAGTCCATAGCCATCATTCCTCGTGTCATTCTCGGGATTTGGATGGACGATGTTTATATCATCAGTGTTTTTCTCAAGATGTTTGACAGAGTTTATATATTATCATTATTATATAAAAATTAGTGCCACAGATATAATTTGAATATTCACGTTAAAAAGTGGTTGTAATAGATCGGTATGTTTAAATAAAAACCTTTGGCAAATGACCTGGTCATATCACGTGCAAACAAACAACTGTATAAAAATATGTTTCACAAATTGATTATTTTGTGACATATTTGTACACCCAGACATTTATTACTAAAAATAGAGGTTTAGCAAAAAATATATTTTTTTATTTTTTCAAAGATCAAAGAAATACGTTTAATTCAAGTGAAAACTGACCAAAAAAAAAAAGCAAAATTGAAGCCCCGGCCTAGGAACAAATGCTTGAGACTAAACTGTTTTATTCTTGGCCCAATTAAATAAGCTGTTAATTAGAGTCACGTGTTACATGTACTCTACCAAAGCTAGACCAACTGCTGTGAAGTTTGAGTGTTACAATTTTTCAGGCCATTAGTTGAGTATAGTTCGTACAACAAGACCAGCTCAACTAAAGCACCATTGTATCACTCGATACGTAGAAGATATTCTTGGTGCTTGTTTCTTCCTTTCATTTCCTTACAAACACAGGTGTGCGGGTCACAAAAATGCAAGTGGGAAGTTGATGGTGATTTTTTCGTTTTTTCTTTTCTTTTTTTTTTATTTTCATTTTTCGATTTCTTTATTGCTCTTGTATTAGTTTTGGTTTTGTTCAGTTGATGTATTGTATAATGCAAAACTACATGGTGGAATTCAGTTCTTTGCTGCTTTCTCGGAATACATTCATCGTATTTTATAGCCCAAAGCAGTAGAGTGGAACTTTTTATGTTCAACATTAGCTTTCAGGTCGATTGACTGTCCAATTAAGCATCATGTGTTGATCTTCTCATGTGCAAGGTGTAAGTCTAATGTATGTCGCGAGCAGCTCTCTTTATTATGTAATCTACTTGTGCGTTCATTCATATTGAGGGGTTAATTTCTTGTGGCTCTCTGAAAATCAGATAAAGAAAAAGAGCGAAACAAATAAGCAAGGAAGATTTTATAAAAAGTGCGTATCCTTTAGTCACAACTATTATATGTTCATGAACGAAGACACAGAGCTGATGAACATAAGACAAAATGACAATGAGCGATGAAGAATTATGGGAGGATCACGGCAAGGTGGTGTCATGCATCACAAACTTATAAACAAAAAGATGTTCGGATAGAAACGTTTATCAATTTTAAGACAGAGAGTCATAAGCAGTGCCAAAGCTCAACCTAAGAGGTCGCAATGTAATATGGAACGAACCCAATACACTTCACCAATTACAGTACAAGTGAACGGACTATGAGAGGCATAGACAAATCTTCATACCCAAGGAAGTCAACCGGATATGATCAAGTTTTATTCCAATCACCACTGGCATTTAGTTTGATTAACAGGCATAATCTCAACAGAAGCAGTCTTTAGTTGAAGCCGGTACTATGTTTGATGACGTTCAACACCAGCTAGGACGTCAAGTTTTTTTTCTTCTTTTTAGCCTAAAGTGTCCTTGGATAAGTGAAAGTATTTAGGCAGTTGCCAGGACCAAGCGGAAGCGTACCTTTAAAACGTACGCTTCATGTGTGCCAATATAAGCTAATATGACCGTTTTTTAAATCAGATACTGCTAGTCCATGAAACGTTAACAACAACCGTCAAGTTTTCCGATCACCAACCCTAAAGCATCATCGTTTATTATCAACACATACAAGTGAACTCAAGATTTACTAACAATGTTTTATGTTTTTTTTTTTTTATTTCCTCTTTCCAAAAGTATGTTATGTGTTGTTTATTAGTTTAGCTGATGTTGCACGATATTTCAATGCTTTTAATTTTTTTTTGGCATTGTAATCAACCGGTTGCAACATATCAACAAACTTTTAATAATCTCTGCATGAATACAACATGAAAGATCCAAAGAAAAAATATTGACCAATATTTATTACAGTGGCTAATTTGAAAGAATATCAAGTTATTGGTAGAAGTTTACCAACTGAATCCGTTCCAGAACCAAAATTGTTCAGAATGAGAATCTTCGCTCCAAACGAAGTTGTTGCTAAATCCAGATACTGGTATTTCTTGACTCAATTGCACAAAGTCAAAAAAGCTTCTGGTGAAATTATTTCCATCAACTCCATCCACGATGCTCACCCAACCACCGTCAAAAACTTTGGTATCTGGGTTAGATACGACTCCAGATCTGGTACCCACAACATGTACAAAGAAGTCAGAGACGTTACCAGAGCTTCTGCTGTCGACTCTTTATACAAAGACATGGCTGCCAGACACAGAACCAGATTCAGATCTATTCACATTTTGAAAGTTGCTGAATTGGAAAAAACCTCTGATGTTAAAAGACCATACGTTAAACAATTTTTGACCAAAGGTTTGAGATTCCCATTGCCTCACAGAGTCCAAAAATCCACCAAAGTCTTTGCTTACAAAAGACCAAGCACTTTCTATTAGAGAAATCCAACTTGATATCAAGAATTTTCTATATTTGTTTTTAAACAACACTATGTACTAGTTTATCTTCTTCTTATTAACGGGTTTTTATAATACGTATAAGGCACAAAAATCACAACATTTAGTTTAATTAATAGATTACTCCCTAAAAGAACCGAGTCGTGGAGTTCAAGAGGATGGTACTATAGCAAAACCTACGACCTCTTATGTGTTGTTTTTTCAAGAAGATCTTCTCAACATTAAAGGTGTATGGCGTCTGCTTCAATTGTTCACAAATGCTCACTAGGTTGGATGTCAGTATATATCTGCTTAGCCGTTGTCAATCACCACACAAAAGTCACCCGACCTTCCTTTGTTATATCCGCTATGTGAAAACTTTCTTCATATTTTGACGATGGTGAAAAGTACGCATGTGAAAATTAGTACAGCTAAGATATGTGAGGGTAACAAACAAAGAGCACACGCTTTGACCTTTTTCGTGCGGATTTCTCTAAGAAAAACATGTCAATCGAAAAAGAAATACTACGACACAAGACAAAACAGAATAATTGAAAGTGAGATTATGAATGATGTTTTCTTGTAGTGTAGATAGGTAACTATGCTTAGTTTGGCCAAGCTGTTGTTGTTGTTGTTGTTGTTGTTGTTGTTGTTGCTGTGTCTTGCTAGATAGTGTGGGATTGCGTAGTGCAACATGGTTCACATGTTTTCCACTTCCACTATATCCGATTGGATCATATCATATATTTTCGGACATGTTGAACCTATATGATATTATTCAACAACCACACACTTTGTCAGACCGGCTTCCGTAGTTACTTTGTATTTTGAGGATTGCTGATCCCAAACCGAAAAAGAAAACGCAGTCTAGCCGTGCCAATATAAGTGTCATTAAAAGTTTGAACAACTTGCACACTTGGTTATCAGGAATTGAGAAACTAGCATAACGGAAAAGTTATCGTACTAACTTTAATCGGATCTACTAAATAACCTACAGACGTACCATGTCGATGTTCCACATACAGTCTCTTTCAGACGTGCATTTGCCCGTGCAGGAAATACGTTTTAAGAGTCACGAATGGTTTGGTGACTTTATCACAAAACACGAAATTCCGAGAAAGTTTTTACACTCCTCTATTGGGTTTGTAACCCTGTATTTATACACCAGGGGATTTGACTATACAAAAGTGGCAGCTCCATTAACTATTGCCTTCATAATAATTTTCACTCTGGACCTGATAAGGCTCAACTGGCATATGTTCAATGTGGCCTACTGCAGAACAGTGGGAATGCTAATGAGAAAAAGAGAGGTCAACCATTTCAATGGGGTTTTGTGGTACTTGTTGGGGTTGATCTTTTCCTTTGGTATTTTCCCAAAAGATGTCTGTTTGATTTCCTTGTTTTTGTTAAGTTGGTCAGACACAGCAGCTTCCACCTTTGGCAGAATGTACGGCCATCTGACTCCAAAGATCGCGAGAAACAAATCGTTGGCAGGCTCAATTGCCGCTTTTGTTGTGGGATTGGTCACAGTTTCTGCATTTTACGGGATTTTTGTTCCGCGCTACAACCATGTGAATAAAGCTCACGACATTTCATGGAACCCGGAGACAAGCAACCTTGATCTAGCTACGTTGAGTTTATTAGGTGGATTTGTCGCTTCTCTAAGTGAAGGAATTGACTTATTCAATTGGGACGATAATTTCACAATCCCGGTGTTGTCTTCTCTTTTCATGTACTTTGTTACAAAGCTATGAGTTGAGGGTCTGTTCAAAGGGAATTTTAAAACTTTTGATAATGTTATATAGAGGTTTACATACAAAATAGTCATTGTTTTATTACTTTTTAAAAAGTAAAAGACTCTCGTTTTGGTTCTGGTGCCATTAATGTGATTCAACTTGTTAAGCAAAAACTTACTGGCAGACCTCATGAACCACGTGATATAAAATAACCTGCCTCGGACAAACCGGACTCCAAGTTGGTTTGAAAGGTCCCGAGATTTACAGGCTTTCACTACTTCGGTAAGCTTTGTTGACCGAGGTTATCTTCTTTTCTTTTTTCTCTTTCTTTTTTTTTTTTTTTTTTTTTTTTTTTTTTTCAAATTTTTTTTTTTTTTTTTTTTTTTTTTTTTTTTTTTTTTTTTCTTGCAAATATTTTTTTGCTCAGGCCCTGTTAATTTGGGCAGTTCATTTGTTTGGACTTTCTAGCAGCTTTCTTTCTGCTCTGAAAACTGAAAAAAAAATTTGAGAAATGGAAAATTTGAGTAAACTTGAATTTCTTTTTCTGCTAAACTTTGGCAAGTCACTGTTTGTAGCATGTACAAATTTTTTTCTAACTGATCAGGTCTCTTGCAAGCGGTGCATTAAGGTGAGCGTACTGCTTATGCAATAGTGCATTATGACCTCTGTGGCCTCTAATCTCTCTTCTTTCATGGCAATTGTTAATCTTCCAAACCACTCTAACTTTCTTGGTACTTTTTTCCAAAAAAAAATTCACTACTGAGACCCCAAGTCGACGCAAAAACTCCGCTCATCACCGTTTGTTTTAGCCTTACAATCTTTAATATCATAGACGTCAACTCACAAAAACAAGCAAAAAAAAACAACTAGATAAAATGGCTTACGTTTTAACTGAAACCCCAGCTGGGTACGCTTTGTTGAAAGCTTCTGACAAAAAAATTTACAAATCCGACACCCTTCTAAAAGATTTGAACTCTTCTGAAAAAGTTTTGAAAGAATTCAAAGTCGCTGCCTTTTCTAAATTTCAAAGTGCTGCCAATGCTTTGGAAGAAGCCACAAGTGTCATCGATGGGCAAGTTTCCGAACAATTGAAAAACTTGTTGGAAGAAACCAAAAGTGACAAAAAATCTACTTTGATTGTTTCTGAAACCAAATTAGCCAATTCCATCAACAAATTGGGGTTGAACTTCAAAGTTGTCAGCGATGCTGTTACCCTAGACATCTACAGAGCTGTCAAAGAATATTTGCCAGAATTGTTGCCTGGTCTATCCGATTCTGACTTGGGTAAAATGTCTCTAGGTTTGGCTCACTCCATTGGTAGACATAAATTGAAATTCAGCGCTGACAAAGTCGATGTTATGATTATTCAAGCCATTGCTTTGCTAGACGATTTGGACAAAGAATTGAACACATACGCCATGAGATGTAAAGAATGGTACGGGTGGCATTTTCCTGAATTGGCAAAAATCGTTACTGATTACGTTGCTTTTGCCAGAATCATTTTGACTATGGGAGTCAGAACCAATGCTGCTGACACCGACTTGTCTGCTATCTTGCCAGAAGAAATTGAAGAAAGAGTCAAAGCCGCTGCGGAAGTTTCCATGGGTACTGAAATTACCTCCACCGATTTGGACAACATCAAAGCTTTGGCTGACCAAATTGTTGAGTTTGCCGCATACAGAGAACAATTGGCCAACTATTTGAGCAACAGAATGAAAGCCATTGCTCCAAACTTGACCCAACTAGTTGGTGAATTGGTTGGTGCTAGATTGATTGCTCACTCCGGGTCCTTGATCTCTTTGGCCAAAGCCCCAGCTTCTACCATCCAAATTTTGGGTGCTGAAAAAGCTTTGTTCAGAGCTTTGAAAACAAAACACGATACACCAAAATACGGGTTGTTGTACCACGCTTCTCTAGTTGGTCAAGCCACCGGTAAAAACAAAGGTAAGATTGCCAGAGTTTTGGCCGCCAAAGCTGCCGTTGCTTTGAGATACGATGCATTGTCTGAAGACAGAGACGACTCTGGTGAAATTGGTTTGGATGTTAGAGCTAAAGTGGAAAGCAGATTGTCCCAAATGGAAGGTAGAGATTTGAAAACCACCAAAAGAGTGTCTAGACAACAAAAGAAAGTGGAAATGACTGAAGCTAGAGCATACAATGCCGATGCCGATGCTGCCACCACCACCGAAGCTGCCCCAGCTTCTGATTCTGACGATGAAGATATGGAAGAAGAAAAAGAATCTAAGAAAGAGTCTAAAAAAGATAAAAAGAGAAAGAGAGCTGATTCTGATGACGAAGAAGATGAAGAAGAAGAAAAAGAAGAAGAAAAGAAAGAAGAAAAGAAAGCTAAGAAGGAAAAGAAGGAAAAGAAAGACAAGAAAGAAAAGAAAGACAAGAAAGAAAAGAAAGAGAAGAAGGAGAAAAAGGAAAAAAAGTCTAAGAAATGATTTGAGTGCTTTTAATTGAAATTATGGATTGCATTTGTGAAAATTGTTTTGTAATTGCGTCACTAGTGTGAAAGCTTTTCACTAATGGCATCAAAACGGGGTTTTTTAAAAGTGTGAATCCTCATCATTTCAGCGTGTTTTTGTATCATTTTTTTGTGTGAAATGTGTATACCTGTTTCACCTGCCTTTTTAACAGGGCCTTTCAATAGTCATCCAATATAATTATGTAAAATAGTCAAGATAGTCGATAAGTTTTCTATTTGCTCTGGCCAAAAAAACTTGATGTTTTTGATCAGTAGGTGATCTCTCTAATGCTTTTAGTAAAGGGTCTTATCCATATCTCGCTCTTTAGCACAACACGGGAATCAAAAAAAGTGAAAAACGACTTAACAATTGGGTATAAAACATTGGTTCGGGTAACCAGATGATGATGATGATGATGATGATAATGATAATGACAATGATGGCTTTCACGAGTCAACTGTTTTTGAAAAGCGAATTGTGCTTGTCCAAGGGAGGGCGCCTATTCTCCTTTAAAAACTGTCTTTTGGGAAAAACAAAACACAAAGCAACAAGAGGTCAAAGGTATTGTTCCAGCATGTCTATATTAGCGATTTCTGTTGAAGAAACCAACAGAATACGTCAGTACTTTGGTTTGAAGCTGCTCCCGCTTTTGAATTCAGACAAAGATTACAAAAAAGATAAAAGTCATGGAAGTAAGCAAAAAAAGATTAGCGAAAAGAATGGAAATGATCTACTAGGAAACTATGATGCATCCAATTTTATAGATACCAGCCTGTTTAAAAAAAATAAATTGAAACCCCATAATAAAGGCACTGGTTTGAAACAGAGGAGGATAGATGAAGATGACAATAACGATGTGGCACACAGCTCAGATTGGCTTGGCAAACTTGCTGAAAAAGAAACGCAGATACCAACCATTGATGAAGTTAAATCTGTTAAAAGCAATACTGCTAAGATTAAGTCTTCTTTAGCGAACAACATTATCATGACATTAAAGGAACAGGATATTTTGGGGGATCAAAATGACTCTTCCAATCCCAAAAACGTCTTAACTGTAGAAAAAGAATTTGAAACGAAAAACTTTGCTGATGTTTCACAAAGTTCCAAGTTCAGAAAACGAAAAATTGATAGCAAACAGAATGAGGAACTCCAAGCTGCAAAAAAAAACAAGAAAGTAAAAATTGAAGGAAAAGTAAGAGTTTCTTTCGGGAGTCTTGACAATTCTGCAGATAGCAATGGTTATGAACATGAGCCAAGTGATTATATGCCCGCCAAAATCAAAAAGAGGAAAGCCAAAATGCTCAGCCAAAAACCTAAATCGTCTTTGCCTCATTTTGAAATAAAAAAAGTTGATTTGATTGATGATGATGATCCTGAAGAAGAGAACGGAGCTCTTGATGAAATAATCAGCTCCAGCAGAATCCAAAATGTGTCAACTCCATACAAGGTAACGCGCAAAGACAGTACATCGAATGTTCATCTGCGTAATGACAACCCCGATAAAGTACAATACGAAGATCACAGTGAATTTTTCAACTTGTTAAAAGCACCCGTTCTTGAAACAGGTAATTTAGGGCACTCGCATGCGGATGTCGAAACAGAAAAATTGACGGATTCGGCCACTGATGAAAAAATTGCAACAAATAATAAAACTGTTGAAAAATCAATTTCAGAGGAACCGAACTTTTATGACGGAATGGCGTCTACTCTCCAGTTCTTAAGCAACAGTGTTTCAACTGCATCTAATTCCAACACCGAGGGTCCTGTTGCATCTATCCCTTTGCCTGCAAATAGTACTGACTCATCACTGTCAAAAACCAATGTTGATGTTTCCACGACAAAGGAGAAAAAACCATTATTTTCCATAAATTTGAAATACACTGACGACGTTACAGGAGAGGATCTCGATCCAAAAAAAGCTTTCAGGCAATTTAACAAGAACTATTACAAGGCCAAGAAAAAACCAAGAAGCGCCAAACCAAAATAGACTGAAAACGTGGTTATTAGTAACCTTTATATTGATGTTTTGGGGACCAGTTTCCATTGATCTTTATTCCAGAATTATATTTCTCCAACGTTTGTTTCCATAAACCGGACATTTCGTCAGTATATTATGAGCTTTTGGACGCCCAAAAGCTCTTTGTCTCCTTGGCCATAATTTTCGGACCCTGGCAATGCGATCCAGCCATGATCTGCGAAACTTTGAAAAAGTCTAAGACCTTTCTTTGTCATGTAGAAAACATTGCACGGAAAAGCAATGTTTTTTTTTTTATTTTTTCGTTCTTCTTTTGTCTCCTAGCTTGTGATTTATTTAGCGTAACACAAACAAGCGAAATGGGGAAAAAAAAAAATATGTATGATGAAACCTGTTAGTGGAAAAGCACAACACATATAGCATTGGGAACACCAACGGCCAACACATTACTTTTACAAAAAAAAACGAACAGAACGTGCCGCAAACTTGCTAAGCATTAATGCAAATGATCACTATCCACCATGAACAAGGGCAACAGCGCAGAGAAGCGGGCTCCTCCACAGGCGATATTCAACAGCATCCATGGCAGCAAAGTCACGCAGAAACCTCAAACAACGGGATCAAAAGAAGGTTGTCCTTGACTGTGAAGGGACATGCTCATAGGAAGTCTGTGTATGATGCCGCCGCTTTGAACGCACAGTTTGCGTTCCCCACGGGCACGGCATACTCGTCCCAGCACTCAGAAGCCATACCGACCGGACGCGAAGAAGAGCTGCACTCGACATTTTTCAATCTCCCGACGAAAGCTGAGGGCATTGATTACCAGAACTATTATAGCAACGAGAAGGACCAAATGGAGAAGCCTAATTTTTTCTTGTCAACTTCGGAAAAATCAGATTTTTTGTACACTCAACCAGTGGAAGTAAACAAGTTTACTGGTGCCTACGACACATTTATAAAGAAATATGTTCCAGATATGGATAGTTCCATTATCGTCATTTGTACTGTGTGGTACATTTGCTCTTCAACATCTAGCAACTTGACAAAGCATATTTTGAAGGAGTTCCCGCACCCAATCGCTTTGACAGAGCTGCAGTTTTGCGTAAGTGCGTTGATTTCAGTGCTGTTTATAATTAGTCTGAATCTCATGAGCAACAATAAGAAATTTCCAATCCTCAAACTTTTTCCGCCGGGGCTATTGCCTGAATACTTGGACGGTGGGTTTCGGTCAAGCATATTGCATGGGTTTCTTCAGTTTGACAAAAAGATTTTGATGTCAACACTACCTATGGGGATGTTTCAATTTTTTGGTCACATCACCTCTCATAAATCAACGAGATTGATTCCTGTTTCAGTCGTGCATAGTATCAAAGCCATGAGTCCGATTATCACAGTAGCTTATTACAGAGTGGTTCACAACAGAATTTACAAAATTTTGACATACTTGACACTTGTTCCGTTAATCGGAGGTGTCATCATGACATGTGTTTCTTCATCTTCTTCAAAGAAAAAATCCACAGCTGCTCAAAGTAACGCTAGCGGTTTAGGTGGATATTTTTGGGGTCTGAATTACGCGTTTGTGTCTATGCTTATTTTTGTATCGCAAAACATTTTTGCCAAAAACGTTTTGACCTTGAAAAAAGGTTCAGCAGATACTGGTATTTTGGGTGAAGGCGATGCTACAGCACAGATGAGAGAAAAAAGAAACCAAATGTTGAACCACAAAAACAGTCAGCAAAAGAATCACAAGAAACACACCTCTAATATTGACAAGGTCACCATATCTTTTTATTGCTCTTGTGTTGGGTTTTTAATAGATATGCCGTTGTTCATTTACAACGAGTTTACGTCAAGGGCTTTGTATCAAGATTTGAAACCCAACATTTTGTTTCTTGTGATAATTCACGGTATATCTCATTTCATTCAAACTATTTTGGCGTTTCAGCTGATTGGGTTGTTATCGCCCGTGAACTACTCCATTGCAAATATTATGAAGAGAATTTGTGTTATATTGGTTGCTTTGTTTTGGGAGAACCAGTGGTCTGCAAACCAAGTGCTGGGAATTATTTTGACCATTTGTGGCTTGTACAGTTATGATAAATGGGGGAAAACTACAAAATAAATCAAGAAATTGATAGAAAATATGAATTTTATAGGAAAAAAACCAAATGTGATTTTTGTATAAAAACTGACCTCAATTTAAGAGGTGGTGAGATTATAATTCTTGTATCAATAGCCAATCAATGACCTTGATATCAAGGAACATAATTAATTATCGATCATTTCAGTTTCAGTTGGGCTTCTTTTTTGGCCCATAAATCTTTAATATGGCCACCAATACCAATCATGAACAAGGATTGGTAACCGGATAAAGCCATTCTTAGGGTGACACCTTTGTACAAACCTTTCCAACCACTTGTTCTGTAAATGTATTTCAAACAGGTGTAGATGTTCATGTTTTTAGGTCTTTCTGGGTTTGGAGTTTTGCTTTGCAATTCGATTCTTGCGACTTCAAAAAATTGATTCAAACATGGAGCAAATGCAGCGGAAAATGAGGCCATGATTCTTTCTGTTGCAGACAATGGCACAGACTCGGGTTTGCCTGTAACTTTTCTGATAACGTCTTCAGTGTATCTGGAAAAAGCAAATCTCAAACCCCAATTACTCATTTGTCTCAATGCCACAGCGTTGACACCTCTATTGATTCCGATAAAACCTTCTTTGGCGTAAATTTCTTTGAAAACTTGGAAAGAGGATTTGGCCAATTGTTCTGGAGAGCCTTTTGTTCTTGTGATTTCCACAGTTTTCATACAGGTACAGAACCCCATGGTGAAATAAGCTTGAGCACAACCACCTGCAATACCCCCCATGGCACCTGCAGCCAACGGGCCCCATTGGAAGTACTTTTTGGACAAGTATTCCACCTCACTGGAAACAAACATCAAGGCAGCACCTTTTGTGGAGGCTTCAATCACAGCCCACGGCCATAGACCTTGAAAAAACCCTTTGATCCCACCTCTGGCCCAGATGTGTCTTGTTGCTTGGCCAATGGAAAATGTTCTGTTTGCAGCCAAGGTTGTTTTGGTCACTTCCAATGGCTGACCAAGGGTGACGACTTCACACAAGTTCAAAAAGGCACCCAAGGCAAGGTTGGATACAGAGACTGGTTTTTTTTCAATAGTGGCAGTTTGCGCAGGTTGAGCCATTGTTGGTGTTGATGTTTGTATTATTTTTTTTTTTTTGGTTTTGAGCTTTTGATGCGACAAAGAGTTACTACTTATATCAGATTTTAAACGTTCAAGGAAGGAATACAAGATTAACAGTACACTGTAAGTAAAGGTGATTGTCACGTTACTGAACAACTCTAACTAGATACGTGAAATGTTGATTCACAAGCATGCACGTAACTTTATTGTCACGTACTTTTCATGCACTAAAAACGCATTCCATACTTGCATCGCAATAAACCTTAGTAGTCATGATGTTCAAAAAAATTGTAAACCTGCATGATTTTGACTACTTTATTGATCTCTAGTTTGGTGATTTGATAATTTTATCGAATCTAAGATTTTTTTTGAAGAAAAAAAAAAACAGAAAAGAAATGAATTGTATCATTTCCAGATAAATAAATTCCGTCGGAATTTGGTAACTTTGCATAGTATCACATGACTTATGTTTTGTGGTGGATTTTGGTTAATCCCTGTTTTACCCAGCATTTAGTTTATCACATGACCTGTTTGCGTTCAAAAGACAATCGGACCCAGTCATAAATGGGACTTTTTATATGATAGTCTTGAAAACTGGTTTGTTGTAGATTATGTATGCCTGGAATTTTGAATACCCCCTTTTCAGTTGTGTTTTTGGAAAAACGAGATAGGAAATTATCAAAAACAATGAATGCACAACCATTAATGTACATGATCGAACGTGAACCAACTGAACACAAAGAAAACAATGAAGACAATGAAGAAAGCAAGGAAGCCTATCGTTTAAAGCACATGTAACATGATTAGTTTTTATGTCAATGCTATTTGGAGTTTAGTTTTAGCATCGTTTTTGAACTGTTTCAATAAGACTGCTGACACATTGTTCAATTTTGAAATTGATTATGAGTTTGAAATTATATCTTAGAATCTATTTGATTGGTCCAAACACAAAACAATGCTCTAGTATCGTCTTACTTTTAAATTTTGTAGCAAAAAGAGTTCTTACTATGGTGTTCTTTCTAATTTCTTTCAAGGTTTTCAGCATTGTTTACATTATCTTCCATATTTGGGTTATATTAGAACACATTGTTCTGTTCTACAGATCTTTTCTATACCGATTATTCCTTCCAGCATAGACTCTTTTTTCCATCAGATATATATGACTTCTCTGTTTCAGCTTTTTTTTTTTTTTCCAGTGTGGAATGATTTTTTGTTGTACGAGTGTCATTAAAAGTTCAACGTTAAAGCGTGTTTTGTAAATAGACAAAAGCCGCAGACTATCTTAATACACTTTTGCGTGGAAAAAATGTCTTGTCTAAATAACGTTGCTTTGCAATTACAAAACAAGCAGCATTGAAAGTTTAAAAATGAAACAGCTGATAAGACGAACTGTTCTTTTTTTTTTTTTTTAGGATCCTCTATTTTCCAAAATTTTTTTTTTATAGTGTCCATTTTTTATCAAAACATGAGACAACGGATTCAAATCTGTGTAACTTGAAAAGAACAACCTACAACGCTGAAAAGACCTTTTTTCTTTGGTATACGATAAGCGCTTCTATTCCAATATGTATACCGTTATTACTCTTTTATGCATTGTTTACATTGTTTTACTTGATCACAACAAAATTACTGGTTCTGCTATTAATTAAATTTTTGTTATTAGTAGTCTATTAATCAAACCCTATATCAATAAACTGGATTATCTTCATTATAATACAAGTTTTGTGGAACAATGTTGTTATTATTCATAAAAGTTGTGCTATCTGTATGTACTTTTTTTTTTTTTTTTTTTTTTTTTTTTTTTTTGTATTGATTGGATACCCAATACATCTCCAAGGTGTCTTTTAATTTATCGACTTTCTCACACTTCTATACTTTCTAGACTGTTTGGAAGATCATTGTTGTTTTGTAGAGTGTAATGTTTGTTTTTGTCTTTGTTCTGTACTATTTTTGTAAATTTATTTGTTTTGTTTGACGTTGGTCTTTTCTGAAAAAAAAAAACTGCTCGTTCTGATATATATTCTATGGTTTTTGGCTTGTATAGTTCCGCAATACAATATTTTTCAATTATTATGGATCTGGTTTAATGATTTTCTAATTGTTTTCAAATGTTTTGAAAATCATTTTTTTATTGTTTTTTTATT
>ERZ794936.440-NODE-440-length-20174-cov-34.138078_pt1 | contig 20174 bp, 9 predicted proteins | sample MGYA00511083_ERZ794936 | MGnify/ENA primary metagenome ERZ794936 (study PRJEB30137, sample SAMN04331409) | food metagenome | isolation source: Y2 must sample point D1 replicate A | place: Australia: South Australia | collected 2014 ... | reverse complement strand
CCAGAGGCGTTTTGCGAGAGACGCAAAAGAATTTTCAGCGAAGTTCCGGATTGCTAATTTAACAATTTAGTGGGAATGAAAGATTTTACGTTCAGACAAGGCGGTAACCGCGTGATGAGAAGGAGCATACATAAGTATGTGACTGAACAGCACAAAGGCAGCCAACGCAGTATCAGTGAAAAAGACACAGGACATAGCACCAGAATTTGCCTGGCGGCAAGAGCGCGGTGGTCCCACCTGACCCCATGCCGAACTCAGAAGTGAAACGCCGTAGCGCCGATGGTAGTGTGGGGTCTCCCCATGCGAGAGTAGGGAACTGCCAGGCATCCAATTAAGACTGTATTACAGTCGTGACTTTTACCGTGACGGGTAAAAGGTGAAATACCTGAGTTCAGAAACTCTGAATTCAGTACAGAATCGGTGGAGCGGTAGTTCAGTTGGTTAGAATACCTGCCTGTCACGCAGGGGGTCGCGGGTTCGAGTCCCGTCCGTTCCGCCACACTTTCAAGGCCATGTTATTTATTAACATGGCCTTTTTCTTTTTTATTTCCTGCAGAATGTGATTCTCAGTACCATGCCTCGCCTTATATATTCCCGCGCTATTCGGTCACCTCACCGAATGTTATGCTTCGTGCCATAGTTGTTGATCTCTATGCCGGAAAAAGGCAGTAAATGCCTTATCCATGGTCGCTGGTTAATCTGCAATTTACATAACATCGTACACCAATGCAGCGATCGCACCGGGGCTATCAAAAACTCCTCATAAACCCCGTAGCCTGCGAAGTTCAGTCTTTGTCTGATACCCGATGATAATATGTGCAGATAAAGCATATACAAATATCCGGAGAGCCATCACAGGCTTTACTGCTTAGTTGCCTCGGATCCCCCTTATAAAGAGATTATGCTAAGCGCTGAAAGCGCTATCAAAGCTAACTTCGTGTATGTTCGCCGCGTAACTCATGGTTTATCGCCATACATTCGCCGTGTTCTACCGTGCTTATGGGAAGGGGCAGGGTGGTATTAATCAGGGCAGAGTAAAGACCCGCAATCATTAACGTAAAAAGAGTTAAAAAGAACTGAAGATACTGAATGTCACTGTCTTCGACGGACGAACAGGTTTATTATGAGGGGATGATGTCTTCCGGAGCAAAAGAGAAGAGGGTGCGAAAAAAAACCTACGCAATGCGTTATGTGGCGGGACAGCCTGCAGAGAAAGTATTTCCTCCTGCACTGCGCCTTCCCTCGACTCATACCTTACCCGGCGGTACGGAGTTACCTGATTACAGCACTTTAAAGGTCCTGGTCTGGAATATTTTCAAACAGCAGAGAGCTGACTGGCGTTCAGTGCTTCAGGGGTTTGGTCAGGGCAGCCATCTGGTGTTATTACAGGAGGCTCAGACGACACCTGAACTGGTTTCGTTTGCCACCCGGCATTATATTGCGGCTGATCAGGTTCCCGCTTTTGTGCTGCCTCAGCATCCTTCCGGCGTAATGACGTTATCTTCTTCGCCGGCGATTTATTGTTGTCCCCTGAGAGAACGTGAGCCGCTTTTGCGGCTGGCAAAATCTGCCCTGGTGACTGTTTATCCGATGCCTGACAGCCGTTTTTTACTGGTCGTGAATATTCATGCAGTTAACTTCAGTCTCGGAATCGAAGTCTATCGCAAGCAGCTTGATGCTATCGGGGAGCATATCCGGCACCATAACGGACCGGTACTGATGGCCGGTGACTTTAATGCCTGGAGCCGTCAACGCATTCATGTACTGTATCAGTTTATGCGCCAGCAACGGTTACGTGAGGTACTTTTTTCACAGGATCACCGGCGTAAAGCTTTCGGACGTCCGCTGGATTTTATTTTCTACAGAGATATGGAAGTGAAGCGGGCCACCGTGCTGGAGACCACAGCCTCCGATCATAACCCGTTACTGGCGGAGTTTTCTTTCTGAATTAGTGGTCAGAGGGCTCATAGTCACGATAAGCGTATAAAAAAGGGCTGACAATAATGTCAGCCCTTTTTTTACTTTCCGGTAGGGTATCAGCTATTGTTTACAAACAGCGTCAATTTATCCCCCGGTCTGATTGAACGCTCATCAGATAAAAGCGCATTCCAGCGCATTACATCTCTGATGTTAACACCGTGTCTCGCAGCGATGCTGGAAAGAGAATCACCCTTACGGACCTGGTAGGTGATGCTGTTTCCATTATCCGCCAGCTGACTGACTGCGCCGGTGTTACGTGGGCTCAGTTTCAGTATCTGGCCGGCTTTTAGCCCGGCAGTGCGCAGATTATTGAACGATTTCAATGCGGCTACGCTAAGGCCATTTTTTGCTGCTACACCCGACAGGGTATCTCCGCGACGCACTTTATAGCTGCCTGAGGTGGTCGGGGCATTACTGGCGACCAGTTCAGGCTGTATTGCCTGAATATCCGATGCAGCCAGTGAATTTTTCAGCTGCTCCACATGGGACTTAGGCACCATAATGTACTGTGGTCCCTGAGGTGCAGTTGTTCCCTGCTTATAACCGGCATTAAAACTTTTCAGCGTTGATACAGAAATACCCGCCATTTCAGCGGCCTGCGTCAGTCTGATTTGCTGACCAACTTCAACCCGTGCCAGGGCCCGGTTTTCGTTCGCCTGCGGTAACCTGACTCCGTAGCGTTTGCTGTTTTTCAGTATCTCGCTTAATGCCAGCATTTTAGGGATGTAGACCGTGGTCTCTTTCGGCAAAGATAAATGCCAGAAGTCTGTCGGCTTCCCGCGGGCTTTATTTTGCTTAATCGCTTTCAGAACGGTTCCTTCACCGCTGTTATACGCAGCGACCGTCAGTAACCAATCCCCGTTAAACATCTTGTTCAGACGTTGCAACATGTCCAGTGCGACGCGGGTAGATGCAACCACATCTCTGCGTCCGTCATACCACTGGTTTTGTTTCAGTCCGTAATGTTTTCCCGTACTTCCTACAATCTGCCAGAGCCCTGCAGCATTGGATGATGAAGTTGCGTGCGGGTTAAAAGCGCTCTCCACTATGGGTAGCAGTACCAGTTCCATCGGCATTTTTCGTTTCTGTATTTGCCCGACTATCCAGTACATATACGGTTCAGCCCGTAAAGTTACATCGTGGAGATAGCTCTTGTTTTTCAGATATTTATTTCTTTGTTCACGGATCCGCGGGTTATCCGGGATCTCCATCGTCAGCTCGTCACTAATGGTGTTCCAGAGATTGCTGTTTTGTGCGACGTTAGTTCCATCATCCTGCCATCGCGGCGACAACATTCTTTCTCCGTACTGACCATTTTCTCCCTGACTCGCTGAAGACAGACTCTGTGCATGCTGAACGGGTATATCTGCATCTTTCCCTGATGCCTGACATCCGGCCAGCAAGACTGAGGCGAAAAGTATCGCTTTAGCCTTCATGTATGTGTCATCGTTGGTAGTAGATTAAAAGTCGAGCAATGATACGGTACGGAGAGATACAAAACAATCAAAAAAATTAAAAGCTGTCTTTCTTACGCCGCAATGCCTCAAAAACCTGCCAGGACTCCGGTAAATTTAAGTCAGGCAATATATTCCTTTGTAAATCAATGTCATTTGTTTTCAGAAAAACATTAATCTCCCGTTCTTTTTCCAAAAATGAAGGGAGAGTTATCTGGTTTTCGTCACGTAACTGCTTAATTTTATGGTAATAAGAGAGGATCTGCGGGTTTTGTGGCAGTACAGCCCGGGCAAACGCCATATTTGATAAAGTATATTCATGTGCACAGCATATCAGGGTATCTGCCGGAAGCTGATTAAGTTTCTGAAATGACTCATGCATTTGCTTTGCTGTCCCTTCAAATAATCTGCCACATCCGCCAGAAAACAGTGTGTCCCCACAGAAAAGGTAAGGTTTGCTGTAGTAAGAGACGTGTCCCAGGGTGTGCCCGGGAGTGGCGATGACAGTGAATTCAATACCGGAAATTGTGATGACCGTACCGTCTTTCACTTCCTGCGTGGTGCCTTTATTAAGGGTTTCGGCGGGGCCGTAGACCGGGAGTCCGGGCCATTGCGCGGTGAGTTCTCTCACACCACCCACATGATCACCGTGATGATGTGTCAGTAATATGGCTACCGGCTGCCAGTGATTTGCGGCTATCGTTTCAGTCACCGGTCTGGCTTCCCCGGGATCGACTATAATGCACTCGCCCTGATCATTATTAAGCACCCAGATGTAGTTATCCTGTAGTGCCGGAATACTGGTAAGATTCAAACGGTGACGACCCATAAAATTTCTCCGGTTATCCTGAACGTTCTGATGATGGTAAAACATGAAGCCAGCTAAGACACGACAAATACTTAAGACCCCGGACCACTGGGAAGAAATCCCCTGGGGGGATTTCTATCGGGAGGCCTTACAACAGCATCTTCAGCCTTACCTGGGCAAACTCTATGGTTTTCATTTACTGAAAATCGGTGCTCTCAGTGCGGCGATTGATACCGATGAGTGTCCTGTCAGCCATCAGTTCACGGTGAGCCCCGGGGGACTACCTGGTGGTGTTGCCGGTAATGAGATGCGACTACCCTTTTTAAGCAAATCCATTGATGTCTGTTTTCTGGCTCATTCCCTGAGCTGGAGCCAGGATCCTCATCAGATGCTGCGGGAAGCCGACAGAGTATTGATTGATGATGGCTGGATAATACTGACCGGCTTTAACCCCTTTAGCCTGCTGGGGGCCGGGAAACTTCTGCCCTGGCTTCATCGGCGTTTGCCCTGGAGTGGCAGAATGTTCAGTCAGGGGCGAATGATCGACTGGCTCAGTATCCTTAATTACGAAATCATCTGCAGAGAAAGTTTCCAGGTCGTACCCTGGCGACGAAACGGTGGTGAAATTATCACGGCACATCTCCCGGTACTGGGGTGTATAAATTTGCTGATTGCCCGAAAGCGTACCTATCCGCTGACGCCTAACCGGAGTGCATTATCGGCAGGGAGACCCAGACTCCGTACTGCCGTTAATGTGACACGACAATGCTCGGAAATTAAATCTCAGGATACCGATAAATAGCCAGTGTCTTCCTGTGTCGGCGAACCCGCAGCATCACGGGCAAGGACATCACAACGTTCGTTTTCAGGGTGTCCGGCATGCCCTTTTACCCACTGCCAGTCGATGGTATGGGATTGCAGGGCGAGATCCAGGCGCTGCCAGAGGTCGACATTTTTGACCGGCTTTTTATCCGCGGTTTTCCATCCGCGCTTTTTCCAGTTAAATATCCACTGAGTGATCCCCTGGCGTACGTACTGGCTGTCTGTACTGAGTGTCACTTCGCAAGGCTGTTTCAGTGCTTCCAGGGCCACGATGGCCGCCATCAGCTCCATCCGGTTATTGGTGGTCAGACGGTAGCCCTGGCTGAACTCTTTTTCATGGTTTCCGTATCGTAAAATTGCACCGTATCCGCCGGGACCCGGGTTGCCGAGACAAGAACCGTCGGTGAAAATTTCTACCTGTTTGCGCATCTCTGGTAGACTTCCTGTAGTAAAAAATCCAAGTCTGACATAAACGGGCCCTATGAGCACAGTAAAAAACCGCCAAATCGTCCTTGATACAGAAACCACCGGTATGAATATGGTGGGGGTTCACTATGAAGGTCACCGCATCATTGAGATTGGTGCGGTGGAAGTGATCAACCGCCGCCTGACAGGGAATAACTTCCATGTTTATCTGAAGCCGGACCGGTTGGTGGATCCGGAAGCTTTCGGTGTCCACGGGATCTCAGATGAGTTTTTGCTGGATAAACCGGAGTTTTCTCAGGTGGCGGATGAGTTCCTTGACTACATCCGTGGCGCAGAACTGGTGATCCATAATGCCTCGTTTGATATCGGCTTTATGGATTATGAGTTTGAAAAGCTCAACAGGGGCCTGGCCAAAACGGAAACATTTTGCGAAATCACCGATAGCCTGTTAATGGCACGAAAAATGTTTCCGGGCAAAAGGAACAGCCTGGATGCCTTATGCTCCCGTTACGACATAGATAACACCAAGCGAACGTTGCACGGCGCATTGCTTGATGCCGAAATTCTTTCCGATGTTTTCCTGGCCATGACTGGCGGACAGACATCACTGACCTTCAGTAGTGACAATGATCAGTCAGAACAAAGTGACGGGGGGATTATTCATCGTGAGGTGCGTAACGCCGGAGGATTGCGTGTCGTGCGGGCCAGTGACGATGAGATCAGTGCCCATGAAGCACGGCTGGACCTGGTGATGAAGAAAGGCGGCAGTTGTTTATGGCGTATTTAACCGTATGGAATTGTTGATAAAACAGTCCTGAGATTAAAAAAGCGCCAAACGAATCAGTTATTGCATAAAAACCATTGACGGCACTGATGAACGTCATTAATATTCGCCTCGTTCCCGACGGGGAATGAAGCGGAGCGGTAGTTCAGTTGGTTAGAATACCTGCCTGTCACGCAGGGGGTCGCGGGTTCGAGTCCCGTCCGTTCCGCCACTATTGCAGGGCCATGTTATTTATAACATGGCCCTTTTTGTTGTCTGTATTTTTCGGTATGCCATAGCGTGTCCCCTTCCTCCCTGACGTGTATGCGCCCGCACTATTGCTTATTGGCCCCCGGTTTTTCCGACTTCTCGTCATCCTGCCAGTATATTCCGAATATCGCGTTGCGATATAGCATTTCGCTTGTGGGCTCGCTCCGGGCATTTGAAAGTGACAGGTGCCGTTCCCTTCTGAAAGTCTTTAATGATAAACATCTATCTTCATCACGATGGTTATGCCGATCTCATGGTGATTGTCAGTACAACATCAGGCGTGGGCTGACCCTGAGGATCATTCGCATGCATTCAGGACCGGTGAACTGATCCCGCTGAGACTCATCGCCCCTCTGGTTGCATTTTCCCCGTCTGTTCCCGGTTCACCCTCGGAAGATGAACAGAATTTCAGGGTAAGGAGCGAGACATTGCTGCGAGAAATGTGCGGGGAGAGTGAACAGGATGGAAAATATTCTTAATGACAGCCCCCTTTGAACTGAGAACTAAGTCGCTTGCTTTTTAAGCGCGCAAGGAGATAATACGCACAAAGTTACATATTTTTACACTTTTTGAAATGGATTTTTCATGAAAAGGACTTTTTCGGTACACTGCCGCCCTTCAGGGACGGCGGTATCTGCCCTTGCAGGCATGCTGTTGACCCTGTCACTTCCGGTACTGGCCGCCACGCCGTCAGAGGTGTCCGGACAGGATACTGTGGCATTGGATGCCCGTGAACAGCTACGTCAGCAGGAGCGCGAGCGCGTCTTGCACGAGCAGAACGCACCGCAGGCAGATTCGCGCTTTGTCCGTCCCGGGAAGGCGCTGCCTGACTATCCTGCCCATGAAACCCCTTGTTTTACCATTAATCAGATAGCCCTTGTCGGCGAGTCTGCCGAAAGCTTTCAGTGGGCTCTCAGTGCCGCTACTGACGCCAAAGGGCACTGTCTGGGCGGCCGGGGCATTGTGCTGGTCATCAACAAAGTACAAAACGCCATACTGGCGAAAGGCTACGTCAGTACCCGGGTCATGGCGCAGGAGCAGGACCTGACAAAAGGCATCCTGACGCTGACCCTGCAACCCGGGCGCGTCGGTGATGTCCGCTTTGAAAAACCGGTCTCCTGGCGCGGGCGATTGTGGAACGCCATCCCTGTCTCATCGGGGGATATTTTGAATTTACGCGACGTTGAGCAGGGGTTAGAGAATTTCCGGCGTGTACCGAATGCCACCGCTGACATCAAAATTGTCCCCGGCAGGCATGATGGCACCAGCGATCTGCTGGTCAACTGGGAGGAAGTCCGGCCAGTACGGCTCAGCCTGGGCCTCGATGACAGCGGCTCTGAAAGTACCGGACGGTATCCCGGCTCCGCGACGCTGGCTCTCGATGCACCCTTTGCACAGAACGATCTTTTCTATGCCAATGTAAGCAAGGAGGTATTCCGGCAAGGGCCGTTCGGCAACCGCTCGCACACGCTGAACTACTTTTTCCCCGTGGGTTATTGGGGTTTTGCTGCCAATTACAACGACTACACCTACCACCAGAATATTCCCAATGCCAGCGAAGTGCTGCGCTACAGCGGTAAAAGCGACAACATCCAGCTAAAGGTCTCCCGGCTGCTGTATCGGGATCAGTCACATAAGATCACGCTGAACCTGCGCGGTTACCGCAAGCATTCGACGAACGCCGTTAACGACATCGATATCGACCAGCAGAAGCGTCGTACCGCAGGCTGGGAGCTGGGGCTCAACCAGCACAGCTACCTCGGGCCACTCACCCTTGACGCGAATGTCAGCTGGCGGCGCGGAACAGGTGCATTTAATGCTCTGCCAGCGCCGGAAGAATCACGTCATGAAGGCAGCGCACGCACGGGGGTATTGCTTGGTGACCTGGCCATCAACCGGCCCTTTACCGTAGGCGAGCAACCCTGGCGTGTGTACACCAGCCTGCGGGGACAGTGGAGCCAGAACGCGCTGACACCCCAGGAACGCATGGCCATTGCAGGGCGTTACACGGTGCGCGGCTTTGATGGCGAGCAGATATTGTCCGGCGAAAAAGGCCTGCTCTGGCGCAACGACATCGCCTGGAACGTATTCGCGCGTGGTCACGAGCTGTATCTCGCCGCCGACTATGGCCGTGTGGACGGGCCGGGCACGCGATACCTGGTCGGTCACCAGTTGGCGGGCAGCGCAGTGGGTGTACGCGGGGTGCTGTGGAGCCGGTTGAGTTACGACGTTTTTGCCGGCTTGCCACTCTATAAGCCATCAGCCTTCCACACCTCGGGTGCCACGGCAGGTTTCAGCGTCAATCTTGAAATCTGATGCCCGGGCGTGATACCGCCCTCTTTACGGTTTATTGATACTGACAGAACGGACTGACTTTTCTCAAGGAAGAACCCCATGAACAAACATTGTTACCGCCTGATATTCAGCCGTACCCACGGAGAACTGCGGGTCGTGTCCGAACTGGCCCGCAGCACGAGCAACGAACCAGGTCAGCACCGTGGTACCTGCATCGCGGGGAGGAACCGTTTGTGGGTGACTCTGCGGCGGACGGTGTGGCTGCTGGGCCTGGCAATGTTTGCCGGACCGGTTATGGCCAATGGCATTGTGGCGGACGGTAGTGCCGCGCCTGGCCTGCGGCCGGAGGTGATCGCCACCCGGAACGGATTGGCACAGGTCAACATTACCGCGCCTAATCAGGCCGGGGTATCGCATAACAAGTATCAGCAGTTCGATGTCGATCAAAGAGGTGCCATCCTCAACAATTCTGCGGTGATGACGTCCACTCAGCTGGCCGGCATGATCCAGGGCAACCCCCATCTTAATCCCGATGCGGCACCGGCGCGGGTGATCCTCAACGAAGTGAACAGCAATAATCCCAGTCAGCTACGGGGCTTTCTGGAAGTGGCCGGCGGCAAGGCGCAGGTTATTGTGGCTAACCCTGCAGGCCTGGTGTGCAACGGTTGCGGCACTATCAACGCCGGGCGTATGACGCTGACCACCGGCAAGCCGCAGATGAACGCAGACGGCAGCGTAGCGGGGTACAGGATTGAGCGCGGCGTGGTGCGCATTGAGGGTGGCGGACTCAACAGTGACGTCCGTCACGATACCGGATACGTCGATATCCTCGCCCGTGCGGTCGAGGTCAACGCCGGTATCCGGGCTAAAGAGGTCTTGTCAGTGGTAGCCGGTCGCAACCGCATAAGTGCGGACGGGAAAACCGTAGAGCCGCTCTCTGATGACGGCAGCACCAGACCCCGGCTTGCGATAGATATGGGCCAGATGGGTGGTATGTACAGCGGCAGTATCCGTATGATAGGCACCGAAGCCGGCGTGGGTGTGCGTAATCAGAATGCGCAAGTTCAGGCAGGTAAGACGTTGATTGTAAGCAGTGAGGGCAGGCTCAGCTGGCAATCGGATGCGCAGGATACCGTCACGCAGGCTGGCGGCGATATTCGCCTCGCGGCCAGAGATGCTGTCGACTATCAGGGTAAATTACACAGCGGCGGCCAGCTCTCCGTGCAGAGCCGTGAGGGCACGCTGACGCAGACAGGCACCCTGGCTGCGGCGGGTGATATGCACCTCAATGCCGCCCGTGGCATTGAGAGCAGCGGGCACCTTCTGGCAGGCAGCGATACCCACAGCCAGATTGTCCGTGATGCCAGCCTGTACCTGGAAAGCCAGGGCGATATTCGTGCAAGCGGCAGCCTGCTGAGTAAAAAGGACGTCAGCGCGACAGCACGCCGGATTGATATCAGTAACGCAAAAGTGTCTGCCAGACAGGCGTCCCTGACCGCGCGGGAAGGGGGCGTGGCGTTGCAACAGTCAGTTATCGACAGCGAACAGTTGATGATGAATACCGCCGGCGATATTAATGCGCAACAGGCTCAGGTTAAAACCGGCCGCTGGGACGTCGAGGCGGATCACCTGTTCAATCAGCAGGCCGTCTGGTCCCAGACGGGGAATAGTGAAAGTCGTTTCACGCTGTCGGGACGGCTTGATAACACCGACGGCATCATAGAAAGCCGTCAGCTCAGTTTCAACGCCGCGGAGCTGATCAACCAGCGCGGTAGCCTGTTGGCTCTCGATAACGTGGCACAGCAGTGGCGGGTCGGTAACCTGCTTGACAATGCAGGCGGCGAAATGGGCAGCAACGGCGACCTTCGGCTTGATGCCGGCAGTCTGAACAATCATGACGGTACGATAAAAACCCGGGCGGCGCTGGTGGTGAATACCTCGGGCGGGATCAACAACGCGGGGGGGCATCTGCTGGCCGGCAATGCCCTGATGCTCCGGGCGGGCGGTGATGTCAGCAATCAGTCCGGTACCCTGAACGGGGGGCAGCTCATCCTGGCGGCCGGGCATCTGGATAATACACGGGGGCAGGTCATCAGCCAGAGCGGCCTCAGCCTGACGGCAGACCGGTTTGACAACCAGTACGGCTTTGTCGGCGCGGGCAAAGATCTGAACATTGACACCGGCGACTGGGATAACCGGGAGGGCACGGCGCAGGGGGAAACGTCACTGATGGCGGTGGCGGCTACCGTCAACAATAACGACGGCAAGCTGCTGTCTGGCCAGCAGTTAACCCTCAATGTCGCAGGGAACACCTCTAACCGTGCCGGCGAAATCAGCGGCACAGTGCTGGCGGTAACCGCTGACAGCCTCGATAACACGCAGGGCAAGGTGGTGGGGCAGCAGACGTTAGACCTGCATGCCCGGCAGGGGCTCAGTAACTCCGGGGGGGGCATTGGTGCAGGTAAAACGTTAGCGGTTCACACCGACGGCGACCTGAATAACCACGGCGGAATGATCACCGCCACCGGGCAGGCTACCGTAACCGCCCGGGACGTGCGTAACGATGCCGGTAAACTGCTGGGCGGTGAGCAATTCACCCTCATCGCGGCGGGGTTACTCGCGAACGGAGAGGGCGAAATTAGCGGTGAGTCGCTGGCGCTGACAACCGGTAGTCTGGATAACGCTCTGGGTAAGGTTGTCGCTAAAAACGATGTCTCCCTGACGTCGCAGCAGGGGCTGAACAATGCCGGCGGCTGGCTTGAGGCAGGTCATGTCCTCTCGATAAACGCCGGAGGCGACTGGGATAACCGTGGCGGGACCACACAAGGGGGCCGGGAGGTGATTGCGACCACGCGCGCACTCGACAATACCGGCGGGTGGTTACAGTCTGGCGGAGACATGAGCCTTGACAGTGCAGGAGACATCCTTAACCGGCAGGGCAAACTGACTGCGCAGCAGACCCTCCTTGTCAGCGCCGGTGCGGCCAGCCAGTTTGACAATGACGCCGGTTCGCTGCAGAGCGGTGGCGATCTATCCCTCAATGGCGGACGGCTGACTAACCGCCAGTCAGGCCAGGTTTTCAGTCAAAATTCGCTGTCCCTCAGCCTCGCCGGGGAGTGGGATAATCAGGGCGGCCAGCTTACCGGCAACGGGGCCACGCGGGTTCGCGCAGCAAACCTGCTCAATGGCCGGGGAGCTATCAACGCGCTGGACAGCCTGGACATGCAGTTCACCGGGGTGCTGGATAACAGCCAGGGGCGTATGTTCAGTCAGTTGTCTCAGACACTGGACGCGCAGGAGATTGTTAACGCCGGGGGCTGGATGGGCAGCCAGGGTGGCTGGCAGGCCGTCAGCGGTAGTTTTGATAATGCACAGGGCAGCGTGCAAAGCCAGCAGAGTGCTCAGCTTTCAGCGAACTGGCTGGGCAATGCCAAAGGAGTCCTGCAGTCGGCGGCGGATCTGGTGCTGCACATTGCGCAGGATATCGATAACCGCGACGGTAAGGTTTCAGCACAGGGGCTGCTTACCGTGCAGGGCCTGGCTCCGGAGCCCTTCGCTGGCGCAATTAACAACGCGGGCGGTCAGTGGCTGGCGGGAGAGGCGCTGAACATTAACGCCCTGAGCCTTAATAATACCCTCGGCGGTCAGCTATACAGTCAGAAGTGGCTTCGCCTGAATCTGAACAGCGATCTGGATAACCGCAACGGCAAGCTACAGAGTGGTGAAGACTTGTCGCTTGATGCACTGGCGCTGAGCAATGCCGGCGGGACAATAGATGCTCAGCAGACGCTTACGCTGCGTATTCTTAACCTGCTGGATAATACCGGGGGGGCGGTACGCAGCAACGGTGACCAGCGGGTGACGACGGGAAATATCTATAACCGACAGGGCGTGTTCAGCAGCCGCGGCGACATTGACCTGACGGCGACACAGCTGGACAACGCGGGTGGCACGCTTATCAGTCAGGGGGCAGGCACTTATTACCTCGACGGGCTTAACAACCTGCAGGGCAGGGTTCACAGCAATGCATCGCTGACGCTTGACGCTACGCAGGTAAATAACCAGGGCGGCCAGCTCGTGGCCACCCAGGGGTTGACGCTTAATGCGGTCGCGCTCGATAACAGTGATCAGGGAACGCTCAGCAGCCAGGCATCGCTTGACGTACAAACCGACCAACTGAATAACCGCGACGGTGGTCTGATATTGGGTACAACGCACACCGGCATTACCGCGCGTGACATCGACAACGCGGCTGGCCGGTTACAAAGCGCGGGTACCCTCACCCTCGCAGCGGTCTCCCGGTTAGACAACCGGCAGGGACGTATTCTGGCTAATGGCAGTCTCGATATCAACGCAGGACTGTCGCCGGCTGACTCACCGCTGGTCCTGCTCAATCAGAGCGGACAGATAGAGAGTGCCGGTGAACTCACCCTGCATACGCGCACTCTGGAAAATCAGCAAGGTACCCTGCTCGGTCTGCAGTCGCTCACGCTGAGCGCGCAGCAGGACTACACCCGCACTGAGGGTGAAACTATCAGCAGCAACGGCACGGTCATCTTCTCTCTGAGCGGCGTATTTAATAACCTTGCCGATTGGCTGCTGCCGGGTGAACTGGTTCTTAATGCCACGGGGATCACTAACCCGGCGACGCTGGCGGGTAAAACGCTGCGGCTGATCACCGGCGGCACCCTGCAGAACAGCGGGCGTATTGAGGCGGACCGGATGACTCTCAGTGCCGGGACGCTCGACAACACCGCCGCGATCATGGGGGACGAGATCACCGTGCACGCAGGCACGATTGAGAACCACGACCCGATGGCGGTCATAGCGGCGACCCAAAGCCTTCAGCTTGCCGCCGGTGAGCGTCTGAGTAACCGGGACGGTGCCCTGCTTTACAGCGGCGATAGCCTGTTCCTTCACAGCGATGACCTGATGGAGAACCGGGCGAGTTTTATAGAAGCGGATGGCGATCTGACTATCGAGGCCCGCCGGCTGGACAACCTGCGCGAAGGGCTGGAGATACAGCGCGATGCAGAAAAGAGTAACTATACGTGGCACCGCGCCAACCTTTATTGGCGTTCTTTCGGCTCTGCGGTGAATACGGATAAGAGCACTATGGCGCCGACTACTCAGCAGCTGACTTTCCGGGATGACGCGGCGGCGCAAAGTAACCGCTACGGCACGCTGCTGGCCATCGATGCCTCCGGCAAGCGTGCACGGGTGCGCGTGAAAGACAATCAGGGTCAACTGACTGACCTGTGGGTGAACTATCTCGCGCTGACCCCCAACGCTGATGGCACCTACGCCATGACGTTTTATGAGACCCGCGGCCCCCGTCAAAACGACGTGCCTACGCCGTACCAGAATACGTTCTGGTACGAACACGATAAGGGGCGCCTTGAACAGTGGGACCCGGATCGTCACATGGATATCGACAGCGCGCCTTACGTCACCGACTACAGCAACCTGCGAGAACGCACTGCGACCGGCACCGTCACGCGCGATACGCTGATAAGTGAAGGGATCGGTGCGCGTATTCTGGCGGGTGGCAACATGCTGCTGCGCATCACCGGCCAACTGTTGAATGACGCCAGCGTCATCACAGCGAACGGTAACCTGACGCAGGACGGTAGCGGCAGCGTGGACAACCGGGGTTACTCGGTCAATGAGCGTCGTCAGGAGGTTATCGTTGATCATTACGACAAAGACACCCGTCACTGGTATCCGACCTTCAGCAATGACGAAACCACGGCACTGGCGACCATTGACGGCATTATTACCGGCAATGGCAGCGTCACCATCAACGGAGTCAGCATCACTAACACCACGGTAAACCAGGCGCAAATCAGCCGGCTTGAGGCCGCGCTGAACGCTGTGGATGCCGAACGGGCCGAAACTGAGCGCAACCCGCTGGCCTTTACGGTAGAAGGTATCGCCCGCCAGGACGGAGATATGGCGCTGGCCCCGGGGAGCCAGCTTACACCGTCCGGCATCACCTCAACATCGCTGCCGGAACGGCCACTGCTGCCTTCGGAGCTGGCGCTGACCCGGATGCAACACCTGGAGAGCGTGGCGACCGGCATTCCTGATAATGCCCTGTTTACGCAGCATACGGCGGCAGACAGCCCGTACCTGGTGGTCACCGATGAACGCTTTACCAGCCGCGAACAGTTTATTAGCAGCGATTATCTGCTCGACCAGGTGAATTATGACCCGGCCCTGGTGCACAAACGCCTGGGCGACGGTTTTTACGAGCAGCGCCTGGTGCGTGAACAGGTGCTGGCACTCACCGGGAAACCCTCCGTCAGAGGTGAAGACGCGATGGCGCAGTACCAGCAACTGATGACCGATGGTGCGAAGGTTGCTCAGGCGTTCCATCTGGTGCCCGGAGTGGCCCTGACGCCTGAACAGATTGTTGCGCTGCAGCAGGATATTGTCTGGCTGGTCAGTGAGACGGTGCAAACGGCCGACGGATCGCAAACGGTATGGGTGCCGAAGGTCTACCTGGCGCAGACCACATTGCGCCTGACCGGTGATGGCGCAGTGATTGGCGGCGGCAATCTTCAACTCTCGGCCGACAGTATCACCAACGCCGGCAACCTGTTTGCCGGCAAGGCGATTTCCGTCGACGCCGGGCAGTTCCTGCACCAGGGAGGTGACATTAAGGCCGGCAGTATTGACGTGCAGGCCGACACTCTGTCGATGAGCACTAACCTGCAGGATGCGTTGCGCCAGGCGACGATGAGCGCCGACGATATCAGCCTGCGTGGTACCGACATTACGCTTGCAGGCGCCAGGCTAACCGCGACCGACACCCTCAGCCTGAGTGCGCGCAACGACCTGACCATTACCACGGCCAAAAGCAGTCATACCGCTGATCTTGAGGTTATTTCAGGCTCGATGGGCAACCGCAACAGCGCCGGGGTGGAGGATGCAGGCAAGCGTATGGCGCAGGTCAGTGGCGAATGGCAGCAGGCGCTGGACAGCACGTTAAGCGCTGACGGAGACTTCAGTCTGACAGCGGGGCGGGACGTGGCACTCACGGGCAGCCAGGCCCGGGCCAGCGGTCAGCTGAGCGTGCAGGCCGGGGGCGATATCACTCTCAGGGCCGATACCACCACCAATACGTCGCACCTTGACGCCGGTAGCCGAACCTCATCTGTCAGTAACCGCCGCGAGGAAGAGCGCCTGACGCTTAGCACCCTCGGCGGTGACCTGGGCGTCACTCTGGTTGCCGGCAATCAGCTGCTGGCTGAAGGCACTCAGGTTGACAGTAAAGAAGGTCGCATTGGTGTGAGCGCACAGGATGTGACCATTAAGGACGCGCGTACCCACACGCTGGCTCAGGACAGCGAAAACAAGCGCGGGGGCAAGACGCGCAGCCACCGCGAAGAGGAAACCGAACGCGAGACCAGCACGGGCAGTACCTTCAGCGGCCAGCAGGGCGTGACGGTCATCGGGCGTGAGGGCGATGTGACGGTTACCGGCAGTACACTGCACAGCGAACAGGGCGCCATCGCGCTTCAGGCAAAAAAAGACGTCCTGCTCAATACTGCCAGCGAAAGCGAGTCCCGATACAGTGAAGAGCGTTCACAGAAAAAAGGCTACCTGAGTAAAAGCAGCAGCCACACTGTAACCGATGACCGCAGCACGCAGGAGAAAGGCACCTTGCTCAGCGGGGAGAACATCAGCATCAGCGCCGGAAACGACCTGACGGTGAAAGGGTCGGCGATTGCCGCCGACCGTGACGTCAGCCTGCAGGCTGGTCACAATGTCGGGATCGTTGCGGCCACCGAAACTGTGTCCCATTACCTTCTGGAAGAGAAGCAAAAAAGCGGCCTGCTGAGCAGCGGCGGCATCGGCTTTACGATAGGCAAGCAATCGGGCAGGCACGAAATCGACGAGAAAGACACGACTCAGAGCCAGAGCCTCAGCACCGTGGGCAGCAGTCAGGGGAATGTCAGTATCTCGGCGGGCAACCAGCTGCACATCGGCGGCGCCGACCTGGTGGCGGGCAAGGATCTGGATCTTACCAGCGACAGCGTGACCATTGATCCGGGCTACGACCAACGCACCCGGACAGAAACCTTCGGGCAGAAGCAGAGCGGGCTGAGCCTGGCGTTGTCGGGTAGCGTGGGCAGTGCGCTCAACACCGCCGTGAGCCCGGCGCAGCAGGCCAGAAAAGAAAGCGACGGGCGCCTCGGCACGCTGCAGAACATCAAGGCGGCGCTGTCCGGAGTTCAGGCAGCTCAGGCTTATGCGCGTGACAGCGCACTGACCGGGGCGGCGGATGCGAAAAATGCCGCCGCCGGCCTGCAGGCGGGTGATAAAGGTGCCGCGCAGGGGGCGACTAACACTCTGGGTGTCACTGCCTCCCTGGGGAGTCAGTCGTCGAAGAGTGAAAGCCGCACTGACAGCCGCCAGTCGCAGGGCAGCACGCTCACGGCCGGGCAAAACCTGTCGATAACGGCGACCGGAAAAAATAATGCCGTGCAAAGTGGCGATATCGCCCTATCCGGCAGTCAGCTGAAAGCGGGCAAGGACCTGACGCTTAACGCAGCGCGGGATATTACCCTGCAGTCTGCGGAGAACACCGAAAGTACGGACGGCAAAAATGAGAGCCACGGTGGCAACGTCGGCGTGGGCGTCGGCATCGGCTCAGGCGGTTACGGCATCAGCGTCTCTGCCGCGGGGAACGCCGGTAAAGGGCATGAAAAAGGCAACAGCCTGACTCATACTGAAACCCTGCTTGATGCGGGCAACCACCTCAGCCTGAGCAGCGGCCGTGACACCACCATAAAAGGAGCGCAAGCCAGCGGGGAAAAAATTACCGTTGCTGCGGGGCGTAACCTGACGCTTGAAAGCGAGCGGGACAGCGACAGCTATGATATGAAACAGCAGAACGTCAGCGCGGGCGGCAGCGTCACCTTCGGTCCGATGGCCGGCTCCGCCAGCGTGAGTGTGAGCCGGGATAAACTCAGGAGTAACTTCGACAGTGTCAAAGAGCAGACCGGGCTGTTTGCGGGTAAAGGCGGATATGACGTCACGGTCAGCGGGCACACTCAGCTCAACGGCGCGGTGATAGCGAGCACCGGAGATAAGGACAAGAACCATCTCAATACCGGAACCCTGGGCTGGACGGATATTCACAACCAAGCCGACTACAGCGCAACCCATAGTGGCGTTTCTCTGAGCACCGGCGGGCCGGTGGGCAAGGATCTGCTGACCAATATGGCCGGTGGCATGCTATCGGGGGCTGACAACAGTGACCACGCAGAGGGGACGACGAAGGCTGGCGTCAGCGAGGGTACGCTGACAGTCAGGGGTACGAACAAACAACAGCAGGATGTCACCACCCTTAACCGGGAGACTGATCATGCTAACGACGGCAGCATCAGCCCGATATTTAACAAAGAGCAGGAGCAAAACCGGCTAAGACAGGCACAGCTTATCGGGGAAATCGGTGGTCAGACGATGGACGTTATCCGCACGCAGGGAGAAATCGCAGGGCAGAAGGCCCGGACAGACCCGGACGCGCTATCGCAGGCCAGGGAGCAGCTGATCAAAGACGGTAAACCGGTCAGCGACGCGGCGGTGACGCAGCGGGCGTACGACAATGCGATGCAGCAGTACGGAACCGGCAGCGACCTGCAGAAGGCAGCGCAGGCGGTCACGGGTGCGCTGACGGCGCTGGCGGGTAACAATCTGTCCGGGGCGCTGGCGAGCGGCGCGTCACCGTATCTGGCGACGGAAATCAGGAAGCTGACAACGACCGATGGTGAGGTGAACGTTGCGGCTAACGCGATGGCGCATGCGGTGCTTGGTGCGGTGATGGCGCAGCTGAACAACCAGTCGGCAGTGGCCGGCGGGCTTGGGGCTGGCGGGGGCGAACTGGCGGCGCGCTACATTGCCGGTCAGTTGTTTCCGGGCAGGACGGCAGAGCAGCTGAGCGAAAGTGAGAAACAGCAGGTGAGTGCGCTGAGCGAACTGGCCGCAGGACTTGCAGGGGGGCTGGCGACGGGCGATACTGGCGGAGCAGTGACGGCCGCTCAGGCGGGCAAGAATGCGGTTGAGAATAACTCGCTGAGCGGTGACCAGGCGCGTGCCACGGTGAAACAGACCGCCGAATCCCTGAAAGATCAGGTGAGGGATAAGCTGGGCAACGGTGCCACCTCTTCCATCGCTAACGGCATTATCAATGCCCTCGCGGATACCGGCGATGCGGCATTAGGCGGGGCTGATTATGTTGCGGACGCGGCGATGGCGCTGGCGGCGTGTGCAGCGGGAGACAGTTACTGCTCCAGAGCCATGAGCGACCTGTCAGGTAAGAATCAGGCGGTGGCAGACAGCGTTACGGCGCTGATGAAAAGCGAGACCTGGTCAGCGATGGCTGATACGATCAAACAGGCTTCGGAAGGTAATCAGCTCGCGCTGGAAGCCACGGGCGGGATGCTGGCCGGGATTATACTGCCCGGGAAGAAAGTGCCTGGTGCTCTGAAGGCTGTTGACCCGAATATTAAGATAGCTACGGGCGCAACTGTTGGTGATTTTGAGGCTAGTCTATTTAAATTACCGCCAGGAGAACGAGTTGCTATAGTCAAACAAACTGCGGCTAAAGTTGTTGCAGAACATGGACTGATTAAAGACAACAAGCTGACTAAAATGAATAATCGCGATGTATATCGTGGGACGGATGGAAATCTTTATGCTCTTGATACGCAACATGGACGTTTTGAAGTAGTTACCCCACAGGGGAAACATGTCATGGAGGTTAACTTTGCCATGAAAGAGATTCCTGATAGCAAAGATAAATCTGGCGGACATAATTTGAGGGTTAAATGATGGAGCATATTAAGCTATTAAACTATCCAGAGAAGTCTATTCGGCGAGGAAGGGTTTTTAGATTGCCAGCGGTATGGCCTTATGAAGATATTGTAGATTTTATGGTAATTGACTTAGCACATACTCATGGCTTGGTTGTATCCTCTGGATTTAAAGCAGGTTCAATGTTAGTTGAGTTACCGCCAGAAAGTGCTTCTTCAGAAGGCCATGCTTTAAGTACCGAATGGGTGATTAATAATTGGACTAAGTGGATTTATCCCGAATGTGCTGTTGAAGACGTTTATATCATCGATCAGTATGCAGCAAAGGCCTTTGACTAAATAAAGTAAACCAATCTGTAATTAATCCCGGCCTTCTGAGCCGGGATTAATTATGTGTTAAAACTTAAACTCCGGCTCAATCACCAGCCGTGGTGTAAGCAGACCTGTTTTAGTTCCAGACACTTTTTGAGGTTTCCGTTTTTTTGACCCCTCCCCAATTTCCGTACCAGGCTAAATCAGAGATCTGGGCCTTT
>ERZ794936.439-NODE-439-length-20183-cov-32.997615_pt1 | contig 20183 bp, 13 predicted proteins | sample MGYA00511083_ERZ794936 | MGnify/ENA primary metagenome ERZ794936 (study PRJEB30137, sample SAMN04331409) | food metagenome | isolation source: Y2 must sample point D1 replicate A | place: Australia: South Australia | collected 2014 ... | reverse complement strand
GTGGATTTTGCGGAGCTGGAGCTGGAAGAGGCAGATGTCATGTTCATGCTCATGTCCATGGAGCTCATGTCCATCGAGCTCATAGAGTCGTCGCTGGCAGCAACAACGGTGGTGTAAGTGGTTGGCACTTCCATAACCGAGGTCATAAACATGCTCATACCCATTTCTTCGGTAACGGTGCTTCCACCTTTGGTGTCAAGCATTGGCATGGTCATCCACATGGTCCCGGTAGAGGTGACTTCTTCAGTGGTGGTCACCTTTTTGGTGACGGAGCTTGCGTCGGCTGCTGCGGCAACGGAGGTCAATAGGGCAATGCTTGCAATGACTTTTGTGTACATATTTATTAATTTATGTGTATTTATGACGCGATTTGGAGATTTTTGTCTTTGTAGGGTTTGTTCTTACTTATTTTGGAGACCAACAAACAGAATGATTTGGTGGTTTCCAATTGGCAAACACGAAATCTATAAAACCATTAATATCAAAACAACACACTTGGCATGTTTATATACGCCATTGTGTTGAGTTTTTTTTTTTTAATTGGGTGCATTAAAGTTTAATTTCTCATCTATAAACGACCTTTCCCCAAAGGAGGTTGCAGCAGCAACATTTTTGAATTATGCTCTTTGCTAACTCCTAAAATGACGCAACTCACGTGAAAAAAACGAGGCATTTAAAATTTCGGCCAAAAATGAGCAAAATTAAGAGAGTTATTATCGGCCGCTTCACGACTGGAAAGAATTATTGCGAATAAATGCAGCCAAGGGTGATCGGCAATGAATGGAACTTTGAACCGATTGGCAATGTCTTGCAGGAAGTCTGACTCCTCAAAGGAAGCTGTAGTAGAACAATTTTTTTTTTTTTTATTTTTTTATTTGGAACTATAAATTATAAATTATAAATTTGTTATAAAAAATATTGGTTAGACACAGTATAATATTCAGCTGTTGGTTTGTAATGTGACTACAATAGAGCTGCGGCAGCTAAGACAACTAATCCAGAGTTGACCAGGTTTTGTCCAGCAGCACCATTTTTGGATTGTGCCGAGCTTGCAGTTGTGTTAGAAGCAGAGCCTGTAACAGTGCTGGTGACAAAGGTGGCCGAAGAACTTGCTTCGCTGCTGTCAGAATAAGCGTACGAGGAACTTGTTTTGTTGTGACCAGTGTGCGAAGAACTTGCTTCTAAACTTGCTTCGGCACTTGCTTCGGCACTTGCTTCGGCACTTGCTTCGGCACTTGTGGAGTCAGTTGCAGCAGCTTGAGTAGCACTTGCGGAGTCAGTTGAAGCAACGTCAGTAGCACTCGCGGTAGCACTTCCTCTGTGGCCATGTGATCTGGAAGCAGAGGTGGTTTCGTCAGCAGCAGCGACAGCGCATGCAAAAAGGGCAATGATTGTAATGTGTTTGGTTTTCATCTATCTGTTATGTTTTTATTGTTGGTATTGATTTTTTTTTAATTTTTTTTTTTTTGGCTTCAACAATTATCTTTTTCCAAGACATTCGTCCCGATTAACCTCTTTATATATGCTTACAATTTGCGGCAATCTTGGTCCTTGAACTTTCAGTTATTATTTGGTGTTTCAACTCCTGCTATGTTCTTGGGTGCAGCTGGTCATGAACCGATGATCTTGAAAACATTGTTTGATTAATTGTCAGAAATGACACAGTTCTCGCTGAAACTTATGGGTGTCATCGCGCGGTAAAACAAGCACAAGTCACATGATATATGACTTTCAAGTGAAAATAAGCACCCTGAGGAAAACGCATCAACAATGGAAATTAAACCATTTTAAAAGTTGCACCCCCTCTCAATAGCCGATTTGTTGCCAAAAAAAAAGGATAAAACTGGGTCAATAAACCAGGTGCACTCGAAAACAAAAGATTATCAGTTAGCCAAATCAAGGGTCTTGGTTAAGGTTTGAGCAAAAACTCTAGGAACACTCGCAGAAAATCTCGGCAAAAGAATGTCCCTTCACAAACAAATCAGTACTAGCAAAGACCACGTCCCAGAAGACTTTGGTGAAACCACTAATGCAGTAGAATTTTTGGAAAGACAAGAAAAATTAGAAAAACAGGCATTGGATTTGATGCCGTTCAATCCAGACACCTGCACATACACCATGGGGCCCCTTAGACAAGAAGTTTATGCATGCTTGGACTGCGATAACATTGGTGTTTGCTATTCTTGCTCGATCCAGTGTCATGCCGATCATAACTTGGTGGAATTGTTTACAAAAAGAGATTTTACATGCGATTGTGGGACGGAAAAAGTTTCAAATAAAGAAAGAGTCTCTTGCAATTTAAGGAAAAATGATAAGGCAGACATCCCGTCATACACAAACCGCTACTGCCACAATTTCAAAGGTTTGTTCTGTGATTGTAATCAGCCGTATGACCCTGAAAATGAAACGGGGGAAATGCTTCAGTGTGTTTTGGGTCTAGAATGTAATGAAGATTGGTACCATGACTACTGCATCCTGGGAGTGTGCAAAAATTTCGAGCGTACAAAACAGGTATGGCAGCGCTTTCCAAAACTGTCTGAGTTTGATGCATTTATATGCTGGAAATGTGTGGGAAAATACGATTCTTATTTTGATGAGTTCATGGGTGTTTTTGAGGAGAAAGTTGCCTTAGCCAAAGTATATCATGAATACAAAGCAGGTGTTAAAAGACCAATTTGCGAAGTTGACACACAGTTGAACCACAATGTACAGGAAAATAAAGCTTACTCTATATTTTTGGTACCAAATTACGATAAAAAGTTGAAAACTTTTCTTCAGGACCCAGAGTTCAGTGCTCAGTACCTTTCGCTTTGCAAATTTTTGAACACATTAGCCAAAAACTTGATCATTAACCAACCGGTGTATCAACCTCCGGAAGAAAATGATGCAGAAAAGGAAAACACTTTTGAGCGTGCTTCAAAAGCATTGAACACACACATCCAGAGGGACATTGCCATTGACGGTTTGCAAAAATTGGAAGAAATGAAAGAAAGCTTGAAAGTTTTTTTGAAACCTTTTGCCGATGCAAACAAAGTTGTATCAAAACAAGACATTCAAGATTTTTTTAGCACAAGATGAAAAAATGTTTTTCTTGGGTGCAAAGGAGTAAATCTAGGAATAGTGTTTTGAATTCAAAAATATAGATAAGGGAATAGTATGTACACGAATCATAGGAAATAAAATCATAGATATATTTAGTACTCATAAACCACGGACTTCACCTCCGTGTAATCTTCAACACCGTAAAGAGACCCCTCTCTGCCAAAACCGGAGTTTTTCGTTCCTCCAAAAGGTAGTGCAGTGTCACTGATACTGCCTGAATTGACACCAATCATACCACATTCCAACTGTTGGGTCACTTTGTGAATTGATTGCACGTCTTGACTGTAAAAATAACTGGCCAACCCAACATCACTCTTGTTGCATTCTTGTATCACGGTATCAATGCTGTCCGAATATTTGATCAAAGAACACACGGGACCAAAAATCTCCTCGTGGTAAATCTTCATGGAATCGTTCACATCAGTCAATATAGTAGGATGGTAAAATAAAGGCCCTATGCTCGAGGCCCTTGTACCTCCAAGAAAGATTTTCGCACCTTTGACTTTGGCATCTTGAACTAAAGCTGCCACTTTATCAATCGCTTTCGAGTGAATTAAGGGACCATGTGTCACCATGCTGTCAAAGCCGTCACCTAGTTTGAAGTTTTCCTCAATGTACGTTTTAAGCATCTCAGCAAACTTGTCATGAACATCCTCATGAACGTAAACCCTGTTTGCACATATACACGTTTGACCAGATTGCCTGAATTTAGCATTAACAAGTCCCGATAGCGCTTTGTCCAAATCAGCGGTCTGATCAATGATAAAAGGAGCATTACCTCCTAGTTCCATAGAGTATTTCTTCAAAGTGTCATTGTTGTCAAGGCTCATTCCCTGTTTCAATAAAAGCTTACCAATCTTGGTGGACCCTGTAAAACTAACTTTTTTAATCAGATTGTTTCCCACAATCAACTTTCCTATGCTGTCAGCGTAAGTTGTAGGCAAAATGTTTACTAACCCAGCTGGAACATTAGCTTGTTTTGCCAACCACCCATAAGCAAGTCCACTCAGGGGAGTTTCTTTGGCTGGTTTGATAATACAACTGTTCCCCGTGGCTAAAGCCACCGATAGCTTACGAGCAATCATGGCACTTGGAAAGTTCCAAGGAGTCAAAATCCCAACTACACCCAGTGGTTGTCTTCTTGCCTGTATTTCTTTGAAAGTTGATCCTGCAGTTTGCAAAGAAGACAAGGGCGACGAGCTAGAAATGATTGAACCGTATATTCTTGGTGCCTCCTCCGCAAACCACTGGAAGTAGCTTGCCGAATAGTCAATTTCCGAAAGAGAATCTTTCAAAGTTTTCCCATTCTCCAGTGTTATAATTTTCGCCAAATCCAATCTGTTCTCTTTCAAAAGCTCGTACATGCTGTAAAGCCATCTTGATCTATCCCTAGGTGTTATGTGGTATCTTGATTCTTCAAAAGCTTTGTGTGCGATATCAATGGCTTTGTTATAATCGCTCACCCCCATATTGTGGACCTTTGTTATTGATTTCAACGTGGACGGATTGAGCACGTCAAACATGTTATCTTCTGGATCATTGAAGGTACTTGAACTTCCAACATACTCGTTGTTGATGAATGCCTGTGTGGACGGTAAGATATCTTTGTTTTCTAAAATATCCAATACTTTTTTAACAGAAGTGTTTGTTGTTGACTGGTGTCTTTTAAGAGCTGAGCTCAATGGGTTGACTTTGAATCCTAATCTATATTTAAGCATGATGCTAGACTTTGGATGGTTTTCGATAACTTTTTTTTCTTAGCCTTGCATGATGATCGCTTGAAAAGATGTCAAATCGCCGCCATTAACAACGATAAGCTTTTCGGAAAATTAAAAAAAAAACGGAAGCGCGAACCGGACCAGCACGGCTCCAACTTTTGAAACCCCCCTCTAAAAAAATTTGAAACGAAATAACAAACGTAGATCATCCCAAGTAAGCCAAGAATTACTAAGAAAGAAAAAAAATGTTTAAAAGTAAAATCATTAAAATGAGCGCTTACCACGAATCTCAAAGTCTATATACAAAATCACCTCATCTACCAAATATTCAACTAGAAAAGATAAATACATTAATAGATCAGTTCAAAACTATCTGTTCTCAGTTTTTTTTCCCTTTTTCCTTGGCATCAATCTTCTCAAAATCGGTCAGCCATACTTCGTTTCCCTCTTTCAAGCTGATGTCTGGGAACAACTTGTCGTAGATTTGACCATACCATTCAGCAGGTAACGGCTCCAAACCTTCTTTGACCTTTTCAGGAAGATCCTCCCAGTCCGACAAATTATCGATAGGGAAAATAATGGTTTTTGCACCTGATCTCTTGGCAGCAATAGCTTTTTCTTTCAAGCCACCAATTCTCAACACTCTACCTGTCAAAGTCAACTCCCCAGTCATGGCCACTGTTGGTGCAATAGGTCTGTTAAGCGCTAAAGACAAAAAGGAAGAGGCCATAGTAACACCCGCTGAAGGACCGTCTTTTGGAATAGCCCCCTCTGGACAGTGCAAATGAATGGAAGCTTGTTCGAAAAATCTATTTTCAGGAAATTTTTTGGACAAAAACATTTTACTGAAAGAGTACGCTAGCCTAGAAGATTCTTTCATGACGTCACCTAGTTGACCTGTTCTTTCAAAAGATGGATGCTTGGTGTTCACCAATGGTTGCTCCAAAACACTTTCCACGTACAAAGAGCATCCACCCATGCTTGTCCAAGCCAAACCCATCACGACACCCGGCGGGGTGACTTCGTATAGTCTGTCTTTGGTATAGATTGGTGGTCCAACATAGTCTTTCAAATTGCTGTCATCAATGTCAATTTTAACTGTTTCGGGAACAACCAAAGGCTTCACCTCAGCTATTTCTGATGCATCAATAACTTTAGGATCTTCTTCCTTCGGGGTGATAGCTTTATCAGCAACTTTGGTTTGCATTTCTTTTGATTCTGAGGATTTCGTTTCTGGTACGGTCTCAACCTCTGAAATACCCAAGTCGTTCACGATTTTCAATGCAGCCTTTCTGTAAATTTTTTCAACATGTTTTTTCAAATTTCTTACACCACTTTCTCTACAGTAATTTTTAATCAAACTCAAAACAGCTTCGTCGCTCAAGTTGACGTGAGCGTTTGCCAAACCATTAGATTTCTTCGCAGTAGGAGACAAATAGTTGTTCACGATTTGCAACTTTTCATCCTCAACATAACCAGATACCTCAATGACCTCCATTCTGTCCAATAGTGGTCTAGGAATGGTGTCCAAAGTGTTTGCTGTACAAACAAATAAAACTTTTGACAAGTCAATTGGAATATCCAAGTAGTTGTCTAAAAACGCGTTATTTTGCTCAGGGTCTAGCAATTCAAGTAAAGCTGCACTAGGGTCACCATGAACACCACCGTGCCCAATTTTGTCGATTTCATCGATCAAAATCAAAGGATTTGTAGTTTCACATTTTTTCATAGATTGAACAATTCTACCTGGCAAAGCACCAATATATGTTCTTCTGTGCCCTTTGATCTCAGCAACGTCAGTCATACCCCCAACAGAAAATCTAGAAAACTTTCTATGTAAAGAAGAAGCAATGGATTTACCAATGGATGTTTTACCAACACCCGGTGGCCCAACAAAACAAATAATTTTCCCACTTACTCTTCCTAACAATTTAGACACAGCGATGAACTCCAAAATTCTGTCCTTGACATCTTTCATCCCATAGTGGTCTCTATCCAAAATCTTCTTGGCCTCGTTAATGTTGTACTGTTCCTTTGAAGTGATTCCCCATGGGATAGAAGTGATCCAGTCCAAATAATTTCTAACGACCCCGTATTCACTCATTGATGTTTCCAAAGTGTTTAGTTTTGTGATCTCGTCGTTAAAAACTTTAGCGACATTTTCTGGCATTTGCAACTTGGCAGCTTTGTCTTTGAACGACTGGATCAACTTGTCTCTTCCATCGTCAATTCCTAGTTCCGCTTTGATACCCTTTAGTTGCTCCATCAAATAGTACTCTTTTTGTCTTTTTTGAATTTTGTTTTCAACATCTTTAGCAATTTTGCTTTGCAACTGTGCAGTCATGTACTCTTTTTTCAAAACCATTAAAGATTTCAACAATCTTTGTTCAATGTCAAGCTCTTCCAAGATTTCTTGTAGTTCAACATCTTCACCTGCAGAAACTGCAGCAGCAAAATCAGCCAACTTGGCTGGCTCTTCAAAAGCATTTGGCGACGAAGCCCCAGCACCTTGAGCAAACTCAGAAATTTGATCTTTGAACAAAGCGTTATAATTAGCAATATCTTTGAAAACCTTCAATATTTCTGCAATCGTGGCATTGACGTTAGGGGTTCTTTCAACAACTTGGTCTTTCAATCCAGAAACTTTGACCAACGTTACATTGAATTTTTTCAAAAAAGCAGTTGGTTCAGGTGTGTCTTCAACAATGTTGCTTTCGGAAGCTTCGTTTTCTTTGTCAGAGGTCTCAGCTACTTTCGTAATTGGTTTTCCAGATTTTTTCAAATCCTGTTGATTCTCCTCGGGCAAAGCCGTTGCCGCATCGTTGTCACTCTTCACTGTTGGCACTTGTGTGATCTCATCAAAATGCACTCTTCTGTGTGGATAGACAATGATGGTAACACTGTTATCGTTGTGCTCGATGAATTTTGTAATTTGAGCCAAGACACCGGTTTCGTAAACTTCGTCTTTCGAAGTGATGATGTCCGTATCCTTTTCGCTATTTTTCAAAACAAAACAAGCTATGTACTCTTGCTTTTGTTCGATCATTTCTTCAATTGCTTTGATAACCTGGGGATCTCTCACCGTCAATGGCTTGTAAAAACCGGGAAACAAAGGTCTGCTAACAACTGGAACGGCCAAAAGCTCAGGGAAGTTTTCAATATTTTCTGGTCTGATAGGAGGTTTCCCATTGGCCCCACTGGAGCCACTGTTTGTGGTTGAAGAAGAAGAAGAAGAAGAAGGAGAAGAAGCACCTGCAGTATTTGTCTTTGCAGTTTCATTCTTTGTTTGCTCCTTCTTGTCTTTGGAAATCTCTTCTTTTTTTTGTTCTTGTTTGTCCTTACTCAAAGGTTCCCCGTCGTTTTCCTCTTTTGCATTGTCTTTTTCAGTATTTTCTGGAGTAACATCTTGATTTTCTTCAGACTTTTCGCTTTTTAAAACATAACTTTTGCCACCTTTTGCAATAGTGCGTTGGATGATCGATTCATACTGAGCGAAACTCTGTTTCTCCCCATAGTGAGGCTTTCCAGCAGGGTCAGCGCTAAGCAAATGCAAAGGCAAAGGCACTGAGCTTTGCACAGAGTTTATCAGCGGCACCACCACTTTAGAGTTTGTGCTTGCGAATCTGCCGAAGGAGCTACGGAGCAACCTTGGATTTTGATTGATAACACGCTTCATTGTTTTTTTTTTGTACCTTTAATACGTAGCTTAAGGTTCTCACAGCTGCTACTTCAAGCGTGGTTGTCTACTTGTCAAGGCTTTTGAGTTGCTTTACCGTTGAGATTCATCCAAACAAAGCGCCAACCACAAGTGGCAAAGATTTTAAGTAAGCTTCAAGACTTTCAATTCTTGATGCACACTTTGAACCCAAAAAAACGCAGAGGAAAAGAAGTTCGGAGATAAAATTTTGTTCGCTTATCCGGAATATGCACCTTTTTTTTTTTTTCAGATCGGACTACATAACCGGAACAAAACTTTGATTAAACATTTCAATTGAAGTAATAAATATTTGTATAAGTGACTAAATGAAGAACAGGTGGGAGCTCAATGCATAGCTGAAACTCTTTTGACACCAGTGCCTATACTTTGCAGTAAACAGGTTTTGTGGATCCCTTTCGTTTTATTGTATTTGGAAACCTGTGCTCATATTCCGAGGCTCACAAGATAAAAATGAACCCATGAGCGATCTCCATCATTAGCTGTTAAACAAGTCTTACGAGAAGCGTTTTTTTTCGCCCTCAAACCTAACTTGTTTTCGTCTCCTGTTTCGGTAGATCCTACATTTAGTTTAAAGAACCGCAGAGACATTACCAGTCTTTGTCAGTCATGCTCTGAGTTATCGGAATCCACTTCACGATTGGCGTGTGTCATCTGCTCCTCTTTTGTTCCATATTCCACATCATCATTTGTCTCAGCAAATTGACTTCTCGGCTGTGCAGGCATCGTTGCCTCCTTGCTCACACTATAAGCACCAAAAGGTTGTTGCGACGCATGCTGCTCTTGATCGCTCATGTGCTGTTTGCGACCATTTTCTAAACTCGGCGAAGAGTTGTGTTTTATTATCTGATATTCTCGATACTTGGCTAAATAAATTTTCAAGACTTCGGAGTAATTTTCAAACCCCAAGTCTTCCAAGGCTTTCAGTATATCCTCTCCATTGACTGTCTTTCTGTTGTCCACGAGACACCGCTCACTAGCTTCACTGGTCACAAAGGAAATAAGCTCACTCACACACTCTTGTACACACTCCTTAGCTTCTCTAGACACTTTTGCGCTTGGCGGCAAGACACTTTTCATTAGTTTGCTCACATTGTTTATTGGTAATAATCGATCCTGCTCGGTCAAAGACCTCAGCATTTTCGAGTAACTTTCGCTGACATGGTGGTCTTCAGTAGGCTCAGTTTGATCGTCTGGGTTACTCATTTTTTTCAGTTACACTTTTGTTTAGTAAAGTCCACTAGTGTGTGTTATGAGAAGTTCAAGTATAACGCTAAAGCGAGGGGAGCAAAACGCCGAGTATTGAATATGGTAAATGTTTTTCAAAAAAAAAAAAGTAACTGACTGGGCCTTTTGATTGATGACGACTTGACTTGACTTGTGATGCAGTATGTCTTTTTCAGGAAATGAATGGTGTCTTAGTAGTCATGCCTCAAGCTCTGCCTAGCGCTTAGTAAGCCTTTGAAGCCCCTTGACGTTACAGGCCTGACCAATGAAATTGCAAGAATGCAGCGTAGCGTAGGCAGAGCAAGACCAAGACCGGGTATTCTAAAAAAAAAATATTATTATTACACGTGACTTTCTTAAAAGTTGATGCACTGTTGTGGAATGACTGACAACTACAGATGTGAGACGGACGTCACTGATCTAAGACTTCAATGGAAACTCTAGTTTAAGACAGGAAGCTAAAGAAACAAGCAACTTTTGCATTTCCAAAACATTGGGAAACTGTAGCAAGACATTTTTTGCTATCACTGTGCGTCCCTCATGTCAACGGAAAGCATTTTATCCAAATCCACAAAAGGGGTAACCTTTTTGATGTTCACTCAGTTTTTCACTAAAATTTTGAGCTTCCTGTTAAACAGTATGCTTATTAGGTACTTATCACCCAAGATTTTTGGTATAACTGCATTTTTGGGGTTTTTGCAGTCAACTGGTCTTTTTTTCAGTAGGGAAGCCATACGGTTGTCAACTCTAAGAATACAAAAGAGCTATAATCAACAACAACAACAACAACAACAAGGAGATGTTGAAGAGAAGACTGAAGAAATCCTGGGCACCGAAATACCAGAGGATGTGAAGGGCTTGAACGAAAAATCAAATGCCGATGACAATGACGACGATGAGTACGACCAAAACGTTCTACAGAGCATCATAAACTTTTCGTATCTTCCAATTTTGCTTGGCTTGCCACTGTCTTTGGTGTTGTTTGTCTGGCAGTACACCAAATTGAATGGATATTTTACCGAGTTGCCATTTTTTGGTTTTAGCATCATTGTGTTATGGTTGAGCATAATCATCGAATTGCTTAGCGAACCCTTTTTCAACATTCACCAGTACTTATTAAACTACAAGATCAGATCACAATTTGAAGGTAGTGCGGTGACTGTGTCGTGCTTTGTCAACTTTTTGATTGTGTACCTGCATGAAACTAGATACAACGGGCAAGATGGTTTAGAATTGCACAATCAGTTCAAGGAAGAAGGAATTGCCATTTTTGCTTTTGCATGCGGGAAATTTTTCTATTCCTTAACTCTTTTGTTATTGTACTACAGAGATTATATGAGAAACTTTGCTCCCATGAAGAAAACCCAGCTAAAAATTACCAAAATTAAATCTGTTCATAGAACACAAAGTTTCTATTTTCAAAACGAAATTTTACAGCATTTCAAGAAAGTTTATTTCCAAATGTGCTTCAAACATTTACTTACTGAGGGTGACAAATTTATCATTAATGCTTTGTGCACTGTTGAGGAACAAGGTATCTACTCGTTGTTGTCAAACTATGGATCTTTAGTGACAAGGTTACTTTTTGCCCCAATTGAAGAAGCATTAAGACTATTTTTGACCAGACTATTGTCTAAAAAAACCAATGCCAATTTAAAGTTATCAGTGGAAGTTTTGATCAATTTGACAAAGTTTTATTTGTACTTGACCATCATGATTATCATTTTCGGACCAATCAACTCTTCTTACTTATTGAGATATTTGATAGGGTCTAAGTGGTCAAGCACTTCTGTGTTGGAAACCATAAGAATTTATTGTTTTTACTTGCCCTTTTTATCATTGAATGGTATTTTTGAAGCTTTTTTCCAGAGTGTGGCCAATGGTGATCAGATTTTGAAACACTCTTACATGATGATGTGTTTGAGCGGGGTTTTCCTTTTGAACTGCTACATCCTGATTGCCAAGATGAAATTATCTTTGGAGGGCCTGATCTACAGCAACATCATCAACATGATTTTGAGAATCTTGTACTGTGTTGTTTTTATCAACGATTTTTACAAGAGACTGTTCCATGGGAAATCGTCCATCATTGTGAACTTTCACAATCTAAGAGTGGCATGCTTTTTGAGCTTGCTGGTTTGGGTGCTGGACTGGTTTTTCTTGGGGGGCTATACGAAAAACTTGAAAGAGTTGGCCATCAACTTTTTGTTGGCATTGTTTTTACTTTCCGTGATGATCTACAGCGAAAGGAGAGTCATCTATGGATTTATCAGATCCAAAACTGACAAAATCAAATGACCAGAAAATATTTATATATATATATATATATATATATATATATATATGTCACTTTTAATAATTACTGCATTTTGCGTTTGACTTTGTATTTGGGTACTGCTTTGCCTGTACCAGAGGACTCGCACTTTGTTGATGACAATCACGTGAACGGAGAATAGTTGTTGAAGTTTAAGAAGTCTTTGTTTCAAAAGGAGCATCGCGAAAGTGAAAAGTGGGACGCGTGAAACTGCATTTACGGATAAATGAAATGGGGTAGTCTAAAACAAACCAAGCAAGGGGTTATATCGAAACTATATAGAGCTTTTCATAAAACGACATGAGCGATGCGAAATTTATCATACCGGAAAAAAAGCCAGAGGACCAAATCAGATTTTTGAGCTTCAACGTAAATGGGATCAAAACTTTTTTCCAGTATCATCCATTTAACAAAACGGGAAACTCCTTAGATAAGGTGTTTGAAGCGTTTGAAGCGGATGTTGTAACTTTCCAAGAACTGAAAACTTCAAGAGACACTATTCAAAAGTATGGCAAACTAAATAATTACCACTCTTTCATCACTCTTCCGAGAAAGAAGCTGGGGTATTCTGGTGTAGGCTGTTGGGTCCGAAAAATTACTGATCCACAAGACCCTCTGTATCAAGGCATGCAGGTTTTGAAAGCAGAAGAAGGCATCACGGGATACCTCGATGCACCAAAATCGTCAATATCAAAATCCGGCCCTCTTTCCTCGTCTGCCTTTTCTAATCAAAAGTGTTACCGTGACGATCATGCTCAAAGCATCGGAGGGTATCAAGATATGGATATTATCTGGGGAAACGACTATGAGAGAGCACTGGAACTAGACTCACAAGGAAGGTGTATCATTATTGAGTTATCCTGCAATCTTGTTGTGTTTTCTTGTTACTGTCCTGCAAACTCAATGGGCACTGACGATGGCGAGCTGTACAGAATGCAGTTTATGAAAGCTTTGTTTAAACGTGCACGCAACCTTTACCAAATGGGCAAAAAGGTTGTGATTATGGGCGATATTAATATTAGCAAAGATCTAGTGGATAATGCGGAATCAATGGAAAGCGATTCTGAAAATGGATGGAAAGGTGTTCCTTCCACTCAAGAAATGCTACACTTTATACAAAACACAAGACCATCAAGGCTATTGATGAACCAACAACTGGGCGACTCTACAGACAAAGATTGCGCAAAAACTGGGTTTTTATTCGATTCGACAAGAAAAATTCAAGGATACAATAAACCACAAATGTTTACGGTGTGGAACACTTTGCTGAACACCAGACCGATGAACTATGGATCAAGGGTGGATTATATTTTAGTTTCTGAGGCTGATAGCATAAGAAACGCCGATATCTTACCAGAAGTGCAAGGTTCAGATCATTGTCCAATATATACAGATTTGCAAATAAAAGTCAGTGGAAAACTAAATACCGTTCCTGGTATCCCAAAATTCGAGTGCAAATTCCACTACAAGTTGATCTCGCACAATATCCTGGACATGTTTAGCAAAAGAAAGATTTCTGATGCTTTTTCGGAAACCCAAATCCAGAAAGCTCCACATTCGAAAACCGACCACGAGACTGCTTTAAACGGACCTGTGAAGAAAAAGGCAAAAATTGACAGTTTTTTCAAGCCTGTTTCAAGACCAGTGACGCCAAAGACAATTAAGATAGGTTCATCAAAAGGTTTATTTGTTGAAGACGATGATGATGATGATGATGATGATGAGGAGGAGGAGGAGGAAAACGTTGACGTGGTTCAAAGAAAAAGTCTGCAACCAAGTGCCAGCTCTAGGATTCAACTCTTGAAAAGCAAAAATACAGACAACGGTAAAAAATCTTTAAATGGTGGTGATACACAAGTTGCGGTAGTGAAAAAAAGGGCTTCAAAGTTTACCATTGAACAGTCAGAATTAGGTAAAAAAATCATTGCCGCTTTTGGGAACGTGCCTAAGTGCAAACATGGCATTAATGCAGTGCTAAGAACATCTAAAACGCAAAACAATTTTGGTAAAAAATTTTGGGTTTGTGGGAAACCAAGAGGTGCAGATCTAGAGGACCCAAACACTTCTTGCGGGTTTTTTCAGTGGACGTAACCTTTCAAATGGCATCTTCTTCTTCTTCTTCTTCTTCTTCGCACTCCCTTTTCCACCAAAGTTGATCATCTTTCCGAACAGAAAGAGTTTTTATGTCGCTTGTTTCTTGCTCTAGCAAGGCTACCAATGGATGATCATACAGGTCTTCGGTGGATACGTAAAGAGTGACAGCTGAGGCAAAACATGATTTGTCGATTTGCGATACCTTGATAAAGGCAGTTTGGTTGTGGTGATTCATGATGCTATACTCTATTCCCTGGCCAAATAAACCATGATATTTTTGTAGAGCCATTGAAATAAACCGTTTCAGTGTGATTGTGTCTATTAAAGTTTCTTTGTCCAACGAGGGACTTTGTGACGTGATTTTCAACTCATAATAACACCATTCCTTGCTCATATTGTCCTGCAAAGCTCAGTGTAGATTATTTTTTTTTTTATTGGTCTTTTATCTTGCTTTTTGATGCTTTTGACAGCTTGTACAACAAAATGAAGAGTAGAGCAGTTTGGGATTCAAGCATTGTGTTTTTTTGTTTTTTTTGGTTTTTTTGGTTTTTTTTTTTTTCTCTCCGTTGGAGCTTAAAGTTTTTTATGCGTATTTGAGCTTTAGAGAAATTCAAAAGTGTTACACAGCCAGGGCAAAAGCAGCAAGAATACAATAAATGAAATTTCATTTACTTTCAAATTATAAAAAGTCATTACTTCTCGAAATACCATTAAATACAAATCAGCGGTTTCTTTCATCTTCGTCATCTTCTTCCTCTTCTTCTTGGTCACCTTCATGTTCTCCGTCTGAATACGGCGCAAAATTAGTGTCTTCCTCGCTAGTGTTGGCTACGTCGTTGATGTCAAAATTGATGTCGCTGCTGTTCAATGTAGCTAAATCATCAGCATCTTCATCGTGCCCACTTAACAAGTCGTCGGCATCATTCATAAACTGATCTTGTATCAAAGAAGAATATCTTGGACCGTTTTGAGAGATCCGCGAAATACCGGTAAACCCTGTCACCTTGTTTTTCAAGGAAACTAGTGGTTTCTTTGCATAAAACCATAGTGAGCTCAAACCATGGAATGATGCAACCCCCAACATGACAATTCTATTAACAATGGCATCGCTCAACGTATCCTCAACCAAGTCATCTTCATCATTTAGCCTGATTTCCCCAAATCTTGAAAATCCCCCATTTCTTCTAATCCCACGATCATAAACGAACCACGTCGCAAATAACATAACACAAAATGGTATAACAAAAATAAAAAATTTGGACATGAACCCCATACTATGCAATGCTTTGTATTCCTTCTCTTTACCAGGACAAGCTTTTGGTGCAGAGGAACTTTTGTCTAATTGTTTTCCGCCTTGACAAGTTGAAAGCGGGATCTTTCTGTATCCCGTTGGCATGAAAAACTCAACTAGTTTCTCGTCTTTAGCACACACTTCTAGTGGATCTAATGGCGATAACCCTTCAACCAATTTACATGTTCCATCGTCACTTCTGTAAAAATTGTAGTCACATTCAAAATCGTCTCTTGTACAAGAACAATTGGAGGTAATTCTGTTAGCCTGTTTCAATGGCGCCATACCGATATAACAGTCGTCTCTGATCTTTTTCAAATATTCAACTTCGTGCCCGAACAAGCATTTAGATTCTGGGTGACGCAATGGGAAGTAATCGTAGTCGTCAGTTTTTGAGTCTGCAAAATCAAAGTGACATTGTCTTTCAAACACTTCTGAGAAATCCAAAGCCACTGTTGTTGGAACATTTGAGTTTGTATTCTGTACGAGCAAGAAAAACTTCATCGAGGCATCAACAGGATGGGTCACAATATCCAAAACGGTCACTGGGGTAGAGGAAAATTTGAAATTTTTCCACGTTTTCCCTGAATCAACCGAGTAAACAATAGAGTCAGTTTCTTTCCCCGCTTTCACCAAGACAATTATGGACCCCCTATCACCATACTCCCATTGGTAAGGCTCGCTTAGGAGTTCCTTCCAGGTGACACCCGCATCCACAGTCATAAACGTGCCACACTCATTAAATGGTTTTAGTTCATCTCCAACATTACCAACACCAATCATCATACCCACTGCTGAACCTGAAGAAAATGTGTCTCTGATATCAGTTCTTTCAGTAAACCCGTGCAAGTTCAAAGAGCATTTAGCAACATCGTTAACATTACATGAATACTTTCTATTTTGAGAGTCTTTTTGAGGTGCATTTAAGTAACGAAACTCAGCTCCGTCATTGAACGTAATTTGAGATCTTAGCTTTTTTTTAGAGTCTTTTCCATCAACAAGTCTTTCAGAATTGGACACGATGTTGGTAAAAATTATCCCTTCTAAGCCACTGACATACTCAAAGTCAATAAAACCAGCCGAGTTTCTATTGACTGCCCTTTCCAAGTTGACAAAGCTAGTACCGTTTGAGTTCGATTTCATCAACGCCCCAAACTCTTTGCCTTTCTCTTGGTTTGTAGTTAAATGGAAAAACAAGGCGCCATTAGAAGAACCCAATGCTGTGAATGCCTTTTGCTTCAACGACTCAAAAACTTTAGGCATCTTAGTTTCAGCGATTTCCTCACCATCTGTGGTCACATAAGCAACTAACTCATCGTCTTTAGTGGTGACAGCAAAAAGAGTGTAGCCAGAATAAGATGCAAACCCAACAGCGCTATCAAACAAAACTTTGTAATCGTTTTTGAAATAATCTTTAGATGAAATAATGCTGCTTGTTATATCTCCTGGCTTTCTTACTTCACATATAATCAAGTTTTCGTCAACAGATTTCGAGAAAAGAGACCCAGAGTACTCACAATGTAATGCATTTTCTAAAAGTTTTTCAAAGGTTGCACCGCCATCTTTTGTATAGTAAGCAACTGCGTGGCAATTTGGATCTCTTAAAGACTCACAATCTTTTCCACCATAATAGATAAACTGATCAGAGTCTTTTGCATGGAAATCCAATGGAAATCTTAGCTGAATAGAGTCAGTCGGAATCGATTTGTACTGGTTAAATTCAAAAGCGCTGTCAGTTGTAACAAAAAGTGAGTTTTCAGCACCTAACATGTAAGCAGTGGAACGGTTGTACTTATTAAAAATAACTTCCACAATGTCCTCGCCACCGGAATCAAATTTTTTCAACGAAACACCACCGTCTGTCGAGTAAAAAACAGAATGCGCAGACGTTTGGATAAGAAGAGAGTCAGATTTCAAAGAGCCAAAGTACTGGTAAGTGAGCGGTTTTCCGTCAAGTCTGTCATTTTCATACACAATAATCTTGCTGTCGCCATCACTGATACCTAATGCTCCACATGTATACTCTTCCATATCAATGTTCACATTCGAAGGGTTTTTGCAAACGTCATTGCTTTTCAATCTTCTTGTTGGTAATTTCAATTTGTCTTTTGGAGATTTGCAACTGATGTCGGTTTGTTTGGCTAATAATTGGTAGTTTAACTCGCAGGCACCGCTTGAAAAGTCTCTCAAAAACCCAGGAGCACACTCGAAATCTTTTTCGGTACACTCGCAGACAGATGATTCATCTTTCAAATCTTCAAACAAAGTTTTGATGGAGCATTTGCTAAACTGTTTTCTTCTTTTGAAACTATGCTTGACACCATCAATGCATTCCCCGTTGTTGAGTTCCCATACTTCCAAATCTTTGTCCTGATCACATTGTGAACCTTCGAAAACGTCAGAAAAGTCTAAAATGAATCTGACGGATTTGGATTTGATGAAACTGTATTTATCATCAATGTTGTCGTATTGCAACCCCTCAACTAAAAAGTGGAATCCCGAACCGTCCATCACCACGGACTGCACGTTCATAGGAGCAAAAGCATAATCTAACTGGTATTCTTGCCAAGAATAGCCTTGGTCCAAGGAGTAATAAATTTCAGCATTTGGATCACCATCACTTTCAGCATTGAAAGGTATAGCCACCAAAATGTTACCATAATCACCATAAACTATGTTGGCAGAAAAGTTAAAGCAAAAGTCAAAGGACAAACCACCGTCTCTTGTAATAAATGTTTGCATTTCCTTTTTGTCTTCATGCAGATAAGTGTTTCCCTTTGTGACTATCCCATTCACCGCAAAAATACCTGGAGTCGTTAGAGCTGTTTCCCTTCCTCTAATATAATATGGCGTACCATAAGATTTAAAGGTGCAGGATCTATCGGTTGACGGATCACATTGGGCATCCCAGTTACTTAATAATTCATCTCTTACAGCGTTGATCTTCACGTTGGACCAAGAGTAACCATCATCAAAAGAGATTTTATCGCTCAAAAGCGTAGAGTTGAAATGAATACTGTTTTGTCCATTCTCTTCAAACCGAGTGACCTCAATTTTATTTGTTTTCAAGTAAAAAGTCCCTTTCAACCCATGCACAGACTCCACTGACGAAAAAGCCTCATCAATTGCTTCTCCTTTTCCGTGAGCCACATGGTCCAACGAGTAAAATGTTAAACCTGTGGAGTCACTGATAAATGTTTTTTCTTTGGGCATTTGGAAGAAATCGTCTTCGCTATCAGAGGAATCCGGTTTTAATTGGACATGCAGTATAACAATATCATCAACCACTTGAACATAGTTGGATGACATTAATCCTTTTTTAAACTCACCGCGAATTTCTCCGGCAATAACAGCTTTCTTGAATGTTTGAGCATTGTCTGTGGAGACATAGATATCAACGGATGACCAAGGGTTGAATGCGTCTTTTGAAGCATAGGCGAATACGTATATGTCAGTTACCTCAAAATACAAAACATTCACATCTTTCAAACTATCAATCATACTCCAGGTTTTGCCAATGTTTGAACTTTTAAACATTTGCCCAGTGACTTTGTCGGTCGCTTCATCTTCCACTTTTTTTTCTTCTTCTTTTGCCAGCTCCTGTCTATTGCTTACAACACAAAGAATGTCATCATCGTTAGCATTTGATTCTGAAGAAGATTTTCCAAACTCACAAGCATTCTCAAAAGCATTTCCTTGGATTGCAGACTTTGGTATTGGTGTCAAAACCTTCCATGATTTTCCCAAGTCGATAGAAAGGCATTCAAAAGAAGCATAATAATCATGCTTGTAATCGGATAGTGAAACAGTAACCATCAAATGTTTTTCGTTGCCAGCGGAACTTCTCACATGGTAAAAATAAATTGACTTTTTCTCAAAGTTTTGAACTTTTGATGGTAAATATGAAGAAATTTGAGAATCAATCAAAGTACTAAAATCCCATTTTTCCCAAGTTTTCCCAGCATCATCTGTGAAATATAGAAAATAACCCTTTTCGCTGTTTGGATAGATGTATGCTCTGGAATGTTTGTAAATCCTGTCCGGAGATAAGTAGGGGAAAGACTCGTAATTGTTTTCTTTATCTTTTCTTTCATCATACAAAGAATCCAACCCAGTTGCAAGTTTCCAGTCAGCCCCGTAGTTTTCCGAAAACTTGACTTTGGCATCTGCATCAACAAATAGCAAATTGGGTGTGTCGTCAAATCTGATTAAATCTTGAAAAACATAAAAAGAGTTCGATGGAGGTGCTTTATCTGGCTTGGCGTCAATTGGATATAGTTTTGGTTTGAACGGCTCGCTCGTGTCCGCAGAGATTCCTGTAATGCGCGAGAGTATGTAAACACAGATACTCCATGCATAAACGCCTCTAATTATCATATTTGTTTTGGTTTGCTTGATTTCTCGATCCTTTGCTTTTTATGTGGTTGACTGGTTCCTAGTAAATGATATTCAGTTGAACCAAGAAATCTGTTATTTTGTTCAAAAAGACTTTAATACTCAAAAGCACACACTGTAATAACCTTTCAATTAGTGGGATCAAAACCTATCAATCAAATGTTTTTTATTCACTTTAGTAATTTCCTTTTTTGCATCCTTGAATGCTTTTTTTAGAAATTTGAGCAAAATTTGAACAAAGCCCGAAACAAATAGGAGGAAATGTTAAAAAAAAAAAAAAAGAGAAAAAAAACAAAAAAAAAAAAAAAAAAAAAAAAAAAAAAAAAA
>ERZ794936.438-NODE-438-length-20194-cov-33.682705_pt1 | contig 20194 bp, 14 predicted proteins | sample MGYA00511083_ERZ794936 | MGnify/ENA primary metagenome ERZ794936 (study PRJEB30137, sample SAMN04331409) | food metagenome | isolation source: Y2 must sample point D1 replicate A | place: Australia: South Australia | collected 2014 ... | reverse complement strand
GACATGTCTAATGAATTTCCAGACCACTTGGTCTCTCTTTTAAAAACTTCCAAGTATTTGCATTTGGCCACTGCCTCCAAAGACTTGATTCCTTCATGCTCGATCATGCACTACTTGTATGTCAACCAGTCCAAAACGTACACCAAAGAAGGCCACGATTTGATCATTTTGGCTACTCCAGAAGACTCGAGCAAATTCCAAAACATGCTGGAAAACCCAAATGTTGCTTTGTTGATTCACGATTGGGTTACCGCAAAAAAAATATCTTTGGCAAAAAACTCTACTTCAGAGGTTAACTTGATCGACAAAGAATCCGAGCAACACCAAAAGTTGCAACAGTCTGGTCAAAACAACAGATTGCTGAACTTGTTGCAAGAAATGAACCAAGCAGAGTTGTCCCAGATGAGTGCCACTTTGAACGGACAGGTGTCAATCGTGGACTGTGCCAAGTCGCCGGAAGAGTACGGGTACTACAAGGATTTGCTCTTAAAAGATGATCCAGACGCACACGCCTATGTAGACAACGAAAATGAGCGCGTTGCCATCATCAAGGTCAAAGTCAACAGTGTCAAGATCTCTGATAACGAAAACAACACCAAGACTATTTAATGATTTTTTTTTTTTTGCTGGAAAACAGAATCCAAATGGTTCTTTTTTTGCTAATGATCATATACTTTCTCTCTCTCTCTCTCTCTCGCTCTCTCTCTAAGGTGCTAGAGGTTTTGATACATAACGTTGAGTTAATAGTAAATTATTTTTTGCTAGTAACAAGCCTCTCACTTCTTTTGTCATAATTATTTTTTAAAAAAAAGAAAAATAACATTTTTTCACAAATTACACAATTTTTACAAAGCTCAGTTCCCTTCTTGGCCAAAGTCTTTAGTAAATTCTAATTGTTTTGTTAGGTCTTGCTGGTTCACCGTTGGTCTCGAGTTTTTCACAGCTTTGATGAAATCTTTGATGGTCAACTCAGGTTCTTGCAACTCATCTCCTTCGATCTCAGTCCACGACATCTCAATAGCATCAGGGTCCCCCGGTGAGCAAGGGGTGAATTTCCGTGGAGCATCAGGATCATCTTTTGGAGTGACGTTTTTAAAGTGGGTAGCCATTTGGATTTTTCTGATTGGCTCCATCAATGCATCTTTCACCACAACACTGATATCACTCCCAGAGTAACCTTCAGTTAGTTTCCCCAAAGTTCTGTAATCTTCCTTTGTCAAAGAACAAGGTGTGTCTCCAACATTTAATTGAAACATCTTGGTTCTACTCTGTGCTTCTGGCAAGGGAATGTATATTCTTTTTTCAAATCTTCTTCTGATGGCAGAGTCCAATTGCCATGGAATGTTGGTGGCTCCCAAAACTAGCACACCGGAACTGTCGTTCCCGACACCGTTCATCTGCACTAGTAGTTCCGTTTTGATTCTTCTGGAAGCCTCACTTTCACCTTCTCCTCTTTGTCCAGTCAAAGCGTCAACCTCATCAATGAAAATAATGGAAGGTTTATTTTCTCTTGCCATGTTAAACAAGTTTTTAACCAATCTCTCGGACTCACCCATCCATTTCGACACCAAATCAGAGGAACTGATACTGAAAAAAGTCGAGTTGGCCTCAGTGGCCACAGCTTTCGCCAAATAGGACTTCCCTGTTCCCGGTGGCCCATACAGCAAAATCCCACTCAACGGTTTCCTCTTTCCCGTGAAAAGCTGAGGGAACTTGACTGGCAAGATCACCGCTTCTTTCAACGCCTCTTTAGCCCCGTCCAACCCTGCAACATCGTCCCACTGGACATTTGGCTTTTCCGTTAAAATTGCTCCACTCAATGCGCCCCGTAGTTTCTTGTCGCTGTCGTCATCTTCGTTGGAATTGTTGTTTGTGTTGTTTGTTCCTTGTTTTTTCTTTGCACCTCCATTTTTGTTTTGCTGTTCCTGTTCTTGTAGTTTTTCCAAATGGTCTTTCAACTGCTCTGCCCTGTTCAGATACTCGGTGAACTTGGCTCTTATCAAGTCTTTGGATTTTGGATTTTTCTCGTACTTCAATGCCAACATCAAGTAGTCCAACCCGTTGTAATATGCTTTATAAGCTTCTTCATATTTTTTGCCCGTGTCCAATTCAATGGCTTCTTGCACTAGCTCTATACCTTTGGTCAAAAAATCACCGCTCCCGCTTGCACTCATAATTATGGTTACCAGGTGTGGGGCTTTCGTAGTTGTCAATGATGTAACTTTAAAGCAGCTTGCCGTGGATCCTACTCTTATCAGTTTGTTGTGAGATTCATTTTTTCACAAGTGTGCGGTTTCGGTTTGTCAGTTGTGGCGGAAAAAAGAGCAAACAAAAATACAATACACGTGATCAACGCAAACTGGAAATTTTAAAACAGTATTAACAAGAAACATGCGAAGCTCAACTTGTGGTTTACAACGGTTTGCATTGAGTATAACAAAACGTATTGATTACAAAGAAAATTCAAATTTGTATATATTAGCTATGACGTGTGGCTCGGGGACGAGGAGTATTTGGAGTAGTCCACTCGTATTGGAGACAGCTCCGTGGCATTGTGCAGTCCGTTTGATAAATGTACGTTCTCTTTGTCCAGTTTACGAGAAGTTCTTTCATCATTTTTTTTAAACACATTTCCATTCTCATCACTGTCTTCTTTGCTCTCCTGATCAAAATCTTCAATATCCCCTAGAGTGTAGGGCTGAAGTTTGTTCCCGCTAGGTTTCCTTGTTGGGCTAGAAGTGAAGAGCGGTTCCTTCACCGGCGACAAGTTTGGGGGTAGTGTGTCTAAAACAGGCACATGGGCTTCAGGTAAATTTGTTATTCTTCTTCTTGACTCTACCAAATTTTTCTTTATTTTTATTCTACTGTTTATCAACTCGCTGTCTTCTTTTTTGTTTTCCGTATTGTCGAGTTTTGAGTTACTAGACATTTTTGCCAAAGGTTTTTTCTCGAAACCCAAAACAGTATTTTTATAGCCCGTTTCAAGACCAAAATCCGTGCTTTCATCGATATTGTATTCATTATCCATATCCGTCCACTTACTCTGCGCTGCACTAGTGTTTTCAATTCTGGAAATGTCCATGTCATCAATGACTCCCTCGAGAATTCTGATTTTATCTATTGACGTTTTGAGCTGTTGTTCTTTCTTAGCCAGCTCTTTTTTGTAATGCGCTATTTTTTTTTGCAGCTCAAAATTTTCCTTTTCAGCCACACTTTCAAATTCTTTACTGCTTCCAGATATATCTTTTTGGTAGTCGAAATTGTCAGAATTTAGGTTGAAACTGCCGTTTACTCGCGCACCATCATCAAGTTCCCCCTGCTGAGCAAAAGATATTGTGTTTTTGGCTATTTCCCTTGCATCCGAGTTTTTGATGCTTTCTTGCAATTGTTTTTTCATCATTGCGTCGTATTTGGATCTCATAACAAATTTTCTAAATTCTTCGTTGTTGAGCATCATTTTTTTATTCTGTTCTGGTCGCATGTATTTGGATCTTTGCTTGTTTCTGAAATCAAGATTAAAATCGCCAATGTCTTTGACCACATATTCGTTGTTCATTTCACGCACTTCTTGCTCCCTTGTCGTGAACACATTTCTCACAAAATTCACAACATTTTTGGCAATTTTGGCAGGCACAGTTCTTTTGTCTTGAATCTTGGGGATACTAGTGGTTGAGCGCAGTGACGCAGACCCACCACTCTTGCCCTTGCCTGTACCTTTTCTGAACTGAGTCGTATTTTTACCAATGCGATTCCGTATAGGACTGCCATGCTCTTTTCTTTTTTTCATCAAATACTGCTTCCTGGTAAGCCTCGTGGCAGAAGTCTCTTTGTTTATCAGGTTTTCAAATTTTCTCTTGTTTAGGTCGTCTAGTTTATTATTGTTATCAGTATCCTGATCCCTTGAGCCCTTGTGTTCTTCATCTGTGGAATAATCATCGTATTTTTTCAAATGCTCAATTTGTTCCTTTGGGTCATCCTCTTCGTTAAGATAATCTAAAAAGTTGTTCATCTTACCCTTTAACTTGGAAACAAAAGACATTTTTTTCGAAGCTTCGGTCTAATGTGTTAACGATGCTAGCTGGATTCTGGTTTTGTTTTCTTTTTGTAAACACTCCGAGGTAAGCGCTGTGGATCAATTTTTTAAACATGTAGCTCCGTACAGATAAACTTCCCAAAGTTAACATTTCTTTGAAACCTCAAAACCGTAACGGTTCTCAATGATCTCAAATTTCGTAATCTCCAATTTTGATCTATAGTTTTGTTGACGTTTATCAAATTTAAAAAAAAACAAAAATAAAAAACGACAGACAGACAAGCGTCAGACGCCGACGCGTCACAGATCTGGATTTCCAAGCTCACCACGAAGAGAATTCTATCAACGCGTAAACACGAAATTTTGATTGGGGATTCCTACGTTGCATCGGTGTTGCATGTTGAGCTTCCTGTTTTCACTGTTTCAACTAGGATCAAAATTGCATTGTTTTCAAAATTACCTCTAGAGAGATATCTCGACAGACCCGTAAAAAAAAAGAAGAAGCAGCAAAACACCCACCACCATGTCGTCCATCATTATGCCTGCGGAAATACAGCCTGGACTGCTGAGACCATTGGCATACAGGACTTTGTCGAAAAAGTATGGTCTTAACATCAAATCTGACGGTTTGAAAGAGCTGGCCAAATACATCGGAACCACTTACGGGATTATGTGGAAAAAAAATAGTGCAAACACCATATCTTTTTTGGAAAAATTTGCTGAAATGTGGTTAGAGCAGGAGAGAGGGTTGTTTATTGATGGCGAAGGGGTGAAACAAATTGTGAAAGAGTTGAATGAAACACAAGTTGTACCAAAATCTGTTGGTATTTCAAACGAAACTCCAAACAATAATCAAAAAAAGAAAAAATCCAACAATTTGGACGGTTTTTTTGCCAGGGCACAACAAGGTCAAGATTTAACAAACCCTAATCTGGAAAACACTGGTGATGGTTCTGACGATTTACCAGTGCAAACTGGATCACCAATCACAGAAAGAGAGCCAGGTATTGATCACTCAGATAAAGATGTCTCCCCGCAAGTTTATTCAAACCACGAGATGGAACAAAGTGATGATGAAGAGGCTGTAATACGCAAGTCCATTGAAAGCATGCAGTGGACCGACTATTTCAAAATTATCAGCGCGTTTGATCAACAAAACTTCCAATACGATATCAAGAAAAAAGTTTACATTCTCAAACCAAGGGTTGACAATGTGATATGCTCGCCGTCTTCAGCCCCACAGAAACAAATTACGAGGTATGAACTGATCAAAGAACGTATTTTGAGAAACGAAGACTTTAACAATGATCAAGAAATGTACAATCCGCTGGCATCAATCAAAAATATCGAACTCGATTTGCAAAACCGCAACGATACTAATGGGTCGGTGGCCAGCCACATGCAAATCACGCCTATTAAAAATTTGATTGGTAGAAACGCTCACAATTTTTTGCTTTTAGGGTTGCTGAGAATTAACTCAAAAGGAGATTGGTGCTTGGAAGACCCAAGCGGATCTATCACAATAGACCTTCAACAAACTATTCCAACCCCGGGCACGTTCTACTTCCCCGGTTGCACTGTGCTAGCAGAAGGTATATACTACACGGTGGGTAACAAGTTTTACGTCACATCTATGACCACTCCACCGAGCGAAAGAAGGGAAAAGACGCTGAAAGTCATTGGTGATCTTGATCTGCTGGGCGTGCATGCTTTTTCCACCAACTCATACTACTCTCGTATTAACGATGACTTGAAACTTAGACTGCATTACCTCAACTTGGAGTTGACAAATCACAAATTTGTGTTTTTGGGTGGGGATTTGTTTTTGGACGAGTTGAAAACGTTTCGAGCTCTTTCAAAAGTGCTAGAAATTTTAAACGAGAATCCGCCAATAGCCATAGTTTTCAACGGATCATTTTCCAGTGTTCCTGTTTACCCCTCCCTTTCTAGTAAGCACAACAGTTTGTCTGCCGAATACAAAAACAACTTTGACGCGCTGGCGTCGTTGCTTTCTGAGTTTAAGAACTTGACCAATTACACAGAGATCATATTTGTTCCTGGGCCCAATGATCCTTGGGGCACAATGGCCTCGTTGGGATCGAAATCAAACACATGGCCACAGCTGCCTATCCCAAGTTTCTTTTCAGAAAAAATGAAGAAAGTATCAAAAAGGTGCAGGTTTGTTACCAATCCTTGCAAAATTGCATACTTGTCGTTAGAAATGTTAATCGTTAGAGATGAAGTGTACGAGAGAATGAGAAGTCAAGATATAGTGTTCCCGTATCCCGAACAGGCATCTGAAAGAGCCAATCGCGAGGCTGCGCGAGTAACCTCCACACAAACTCCTGCAAAAACAGCTTTAGATTCCGATCTTGAAGACGACATTTCTTTGGAATATCTAACTGCCGGTTTGCAAATTAACAATTTGATTAAAACCAGTGACCAAGCTCCTGTTAAAGTGGCAGAAGCAAGAAAAGTTGTCAAGACTATCGTAGATCAAGGCCACATATCGCCATTTTTGCCTTCTGCAAGACCCATCAACTGGGATCTGGATCACACCATGCACATGTACCCATTGCCTTCCTTTATTTCTTTGTGTGATACTTCGGCAAATAGATTTGATGTCACGTACAATGGGTGTAAAGTTATTAATCCTGGAACGTTTTTCGGCGAAAGAATGAAGATCCACTACACGGAATATATCCCTTCTCTAAGAAAGGCATATCAACAGGAGGTAAATTATTGAATTTTTCTTTTGATAGCATTAATTGCAAATATCTATATCTATAAACTTGGTTATTGATAGTCAACACTATATTTTTTGAAATTTTTAGTAACTGCACAAGGCATGCAATAAATTGGATCTATCGGCTCCAAGTTTTCGTAATTCATCAAACTCAAACCAGCAACCCCGAAAACAGTATGGAAAACATCTACTTCGTTATCTGGTCGATCACTAATACCCCCATTATCAGGGTCTTGTGCTTTCAATATAAAGTCGCGTAGTTTTGCAAAATCTATTGAACCCAGTTTCCCAAGAATTGCCAAGCTGCTCAACACCCACCAACTGTAGCAAACGTCAGGCAATTTGCTGGGTCTTCCGTTCAACCCGCCTGACTCAAGTTGCCTTTCAGCCAGATACCACTCCACATTTTGTAGTTGTTCAGGACTCAACACTTCGTGTATTTTGTCCGCAATTGCCAAGGAGGCAAGACACGTGAAAACTTGGGCCGCGTGAGACTCAGAACCAGGACACAAGCCAAACCCTCCATCAAAATTGTAGCATCTCCCTATAAAATCCACCGCTGGATCAACAACCTTTTTCGATAGTCTTCCCAGTATTGAAAGAGTTGCCAAAGCGTTCAAGGAAAATCTGGTATCTATTTCACCAAACTCATCGCCCTGAAAAGATCCGTCATCGTTTTGGTTGCGCTCTACAAACTCTACAATTCTGTCTATTTTGGGTTTTCCCAAAACATGCAAGCTGTCATACGTTGCCAAGATTTGCACGCCTGATAGAGTTGTCAATAGATGCGCATCATGCTTTGGAAATGGAGCAAAAGAGCCGTTTTCTTCATCCCAGCAGTCCAGCACAAATTTGATCACTTCGTCTTTATCAAAAGTATCTTTTGACTTCAAACAACACAAGGCCGTCAACCCCCAGTAAACACCATTTAATCTCAAGTGTTCGGTAAGCCAATATTCATAGTTTTGTGTTTTCGTATCTAAGCTTTTTACATATGCAATATGTTTTTCCCTGAAAAATGGAGGTGTAGACATGATTGTGGGAGAGTTGTTGTCCTGGCTGTTTTGTTGTAATTGTTTCAAAAACGGTGGTTTTTGATGTATTGACTGTTGTATACTTGAGTTTTTTGGATCATAGAAAAAAAGACGAACTCTTACATTATCCAAGAAAAGCGATACGGCAAAAAAAAAAATATAAAATATAGAAAAAATAAAAATGCTTTTGGGTAATAGCATAATCATTGCTGTTTAGCATTTTCCAAAAGCAAAGAATGATACACCATATGCCATGACCTCTATCGGTGACTTAGAGACCAGTTTGCACCTCCAGAACTATGAAAACTCAAAGATATTGAAAAGTGAAGCTGAAGCGATCAAGTTGCATTTACCCACAAACGAGCAAAGCGTCGATGAGTTGTTTCTCGCCCTGCAGGTGGATAGACCTCAGGGATTGAACTTTTATGAACAAAGAGAGCATTTGTCGAAACAGATTGCTTTGTATCCGGCAAAAAAGCAGCAGCTCGAAACCTTGTTAGTTGAAATGAAAGACCGTTTGAATACTGAGACAGTATCTGCCACAGAAGAGACAGATTTCTACACCCCAGCATCTGATGCCCTTGTTAGTTTTAGGTTACAAGTGATGGCAAAGCACCTTGAGTTAAAGAAAAGGGTTTTAGATACTCGCAGGGCTTATGTAAGAACTCAATCAGTTTCACACCAGATCCAGCAAAGAAGATCAGTTTTATCCAAGTTGGACAACTACAGTCTCAACATATCAGCAACTGGCTCGACCAGACCCATATCTGCTATCAAGCTACAAGACCAACACGTTTATTTTAGTACCTGGAATGGAGAAGTTAAAAAATACGACATTGCAGATGATACAGTAAGTTTAATCTACGAGCATGCAGGAAAAGTAAGTGCTTTAGATGTGCATAAAAACATGATAGTTTCCGGATCCACTGACAACAACATCAAAGTGTGCACAATGTCAGAAACTGGATCGGAGCTTCAAATCATTTCCGGCCACCTCGGCAGGGTTTCTAAAACCAAGTGGTTGAAACATTTTGAGAACCATTTTATTAGTGCATCATACGACAAGACTTGGAAACTTTGGGATTTAAATAGAAAAACTGACTTGCTGACACAGGAGGGGCACGACTCGGAAATTTCTTCGTTGTCGAGCAATAAGTATAACTCATTGGTTTGCTCAGGCTCCCTTGACGGTGTGGGATTAATTTGGGATGTCAGGTCTGGGAGCAAGCTATGTCAGCTGCAACATACAAAAGCTATACACTGCTCGGCATGGACATGGAATGACAGTCCAATTACGGGGAGTGCGGACGGATCCATTCACGTGTGGGACTTGAGAAAGCCAAACGACCCATCCTTCACAATACCTGCCCACACAAACATAGTGACAGATTTGGTTTTGGATGCAAACGATCAATATTTGGTTTCGACCTCATATGATAAAAACATTAATGTATACAACTGTGGCAACTGGGTGAAATCTTCTACTTTGGAAGGAAGCTTGGATAAAAGTTTGTGTCTTGATGTGAGCGACAACCAAATCGTTGCAGGTGGTTGGGACAGGTCTGTTAAAATTTGGTCATGAAAAGTTACTTTCTGTGGCGCCTTCTAACAGTTTGGGATCTTATGCTGCGTTTCACCGGCATTTCTTTGACGATTTTGTTCAAAGAGGTCATTTCATTTTCAATCTGAGTTTTCCCATCTTTGAAAACTGCAATTTTCTGCTTGAGTTTTCCGCATTCCTCTTTGAGCTTTATAGATGTTTCCTTGTCTAGCTCTATTTTAGAGTTGATATGTAAATTCGTGTTTTTTATTTCAGCCTTCATAGCAGTTATTTGGTGATTGTTCTCGTCAATCGTTTTGCTGGCTTTGGCGATTTCTGCAGACATGTATTCCTTTTCTGTGCATTTCAATTCAAAGGACTTTTTCATTTTTTCCAGTTCTTTCTTTAGCAGAATGAGTTTTGGAATATTTTGTTTTCCAAACTTTTCAATCTGAGACCGCGTGTTGTCTTGAACTCGAAGAAACCTAGACACGGTAACATTGTCATTTTTTATTTGCTTTTCAGCATGAGCAACTTTAGAGTTCAATTCTTCAAACATTTCTGTCAAAGATTTGGTTTGGAGTTCAATTTGTGGGTCGTATAAGGTGTATGAATCCAGCTCTGATTTTTCAAGCTGAAGGTATCTGTATGTGCTTGACAAAGCGTAGATAAGTTCATGTGTAACAAATGCATTATCCAAAAAGTACTTTTCGTCTGTTGTGGAAATACCGGTTAGAGTGCTCATGTTTTTTCTCAGTAAAGGATTTGATCTGTACTCGTTTTGGCAACGTTTTGCCTGATAAAACGCATCATCGGCTGAAGGATTTATGGCTCTGTACATTTTTTCAGAAATATCATTCTGTAAATAAGGAAGTGTGCCTTCGTCGGCTTTGGAACTATTGATGCTTTTGCATTTCAAATCAGCTAAAGGACTTTGTGCTTTGTTCGGATTGAAATTATTAAATTTGGTCAATAAAGACCGTTCAACATCAAAGCGCTTGAACTCCGGAATCGCGTACAATTTTGGTAAAGGCCACGCAAGATCCGGGGAAGCAATCCAATCACTCAAAAACTCCAAGTTTGTTTCGTAAACTGGCTTCAATGCAGGCGGCAATATTCCGGCCTGGTTCCTTAAAACAACACTTGTCGCAACAACATTTTTCAACACTTTATTGTCTCTCACAGCTAGATTTTTTGTTTCGAAATTGGGCCATTTTGATTGGAAATACAACGCAGCGTGGTCCATCCCGTTGATGGAAGCAACTCTGATTATTGGTGCAGGAAATTCCCTATTCATTGTTAAAATCTTCTTTATGCCTGGGTATTTGTTTAGTTTTGTAGAAACGTTTGCCGGCACGCTTGAGTCAATGCAGATCATTAAATCAAAGTATATGGACTTGTCTAACTTTTTGTGCACTTCGTCCAAATTCGAGCTGGAAAAAATATGCACAGTGCAAGGTCTGCCTCCCGAGTTATTTGATTTTGATGCACCAGTAGATCCGGTCTCTTTTTCCTCAGCAGGTTCTGAGTCATGGCTGTTGAGGCTTTCTTTGGAATTGGTGCTGCCGCCACTATTGCTCTTTTTGATAAATTTCCTACCATCATATCTTTTAATGTTTACTTTAGAACCCAACAACAAAGCTTCCAACATATCAACCATTTTATAGTTGTTAGCGCTGTTGTTGGAATTTGTGCTGCTTTCAAATGTTGCATTGGAATCAGAGGTTGGGCCATCCTTTTTGGAGGCAGCAACACTGCGTTGACCAAAACTCCAGTCATTCAAAGAAACATCACCTCTGCAAACAATTGCTGTGTTGGTCTCATATTTGCTAACCAAGTTGACAAGGTCCCTCAAAACTTTGCACTTCCCACTCTGAGTGCACAAACTGTTTGGTGTGTCTTTGGTTGTTAGCGACCGAGGCAGATTGTGAGTGAGCAGTAGGTAAGGGTGGAGCAAGATTGTTTCCAAGTTGAACAGCATGGTGTCCAAAGAGTGCTTTATCACGTCCTCGGGAAAATGTGCTTCGTTTTGCACAGAAGCTTGCTTGTCAATTCCAACAGAGTCGCCTGAGAAGTACTTCAAAATATCACTATAATGCAATGAGATAATTTGATCATAGATCACACTTTGTTCTGTTGACAGCGGTGTCGGCAACCAGTAGTCTCCGGACGTGTCCTCTGTCTTGTTGTGCTTCACATCGTCATCCACAATGTTTAGTTGCGGGGCAGCGTCTAAAATCTTGGACAAATCCATCGTGCAATAGTAACTTTGACACTGACTTGCGCGTTTGTTCGTTTGCTTTGTTTCATTCACTTAAAAGACAAATGGATATTAACGTGTTGAGTTGAATTTTTTCAAAAACCTGCTTTTTGGAAAATGAGCCTGGGTCAGGAACAAAAATGTTGAGCAATGCTTTGAAGCGTTCCAAAAAAAACGACGCGCGTCGCCTGATTAGAGGGTTGTCTTCTCTGGCATAACAAGTTCATGTTTGATTTTTATGGCGTCGAAAACGCTTTTTTCCCTTGATAATTTATGGGAAAACAGGGAGTTGATTTGATTCTGTGTGACGTTTATTAAAATTAGTGCAGTTTATTCGTACTTGAAGGCAAGCAAAAGATCAACACAAAAGCCTCAAAAGACACTAGCGAACATGAGCGATCCAGACGCCGTTAAACTTTCTTTGAGCAAAGAAGAAATCGAACTATACGATAGGCAAATTAGGTTATGGGGTATTTCTGCTCAACAAAGAATAAGGGCATCCAAAGTCCTTCTTTATAATTTGGGTGGATGCGGGACCGAGATAACCAAAAACTTGGTTTTGAGTGGTGTTGGCTCTTTGACGATATACGACAGTCATTTGCTTAGCGAAGACGACCTATTCAATCAGTTCTTCATATCAAAAGATGACGAGCTAGATGTTCCAAGGTTGCAGCATGCAAAACCCAGAATTCAAGATATGAATCCAAGAGTAGAAGTCAATTGTGTGAGCAGTACAAACCTGTTAAATGATTTGGACGCAATCAAAAATTATGATATGGTCATTGTTACGGAGTGCAATGATGCTCAAACAATTGAAGCCATAAACAATACATCAAGAGAATTTAAAATTCCGTTTTATTTATGTGGTGGTAATGGTTTGTATGGTTATTGTTTTATTGACTTGATTGAATTCATAAGTACTGACGAAAAACTGAAAAACGGTAACATACGTACAAGACCTGGGAAACTTTCAGAAAACAAAGAGATTTTGGAGGTGGTTGAGCGCACTGATGAGGAGGACCACGGCAAAGTATACGAAGTCATTAGAACAAAAAACATATACAAGCCATTCTGCGATATGTTGAAGTTTGATCCTTTGACGTTGTCACAACAGATGACTAAAAGACAGTTGAGAAAAATCACTAATGCCTTGCCCCTGACATTGGCCAACTTCAACGCAAAAGGAACTAATATTTCTGCTGCTACTGCCCAACAGGTTGCGCAAGAACTAGGTTTGCCTGTTTCAGATTCATATAATTTGAGTGCAGACTTCATAGCAACGTTCAACAGAATGAAAAACATTGAGTATCCCCCAGTCAACGCCATTATCGGTGGGGCCGTCGCCCAGGACGTTATCAATGTTTTGGGTAAACAAGAGTCACCTTTGAACAACTTTTTGGTTTTTGATAGCAACACTTTGGAGATGCCAATTCTTGAGTTGTGATTGACTTTCCAGCTTTAATCTGCAGATAACTTATAGCAACAAAGTTTTTTTGATTTTTGCATGTTACGGTGAGTGTTTCAATTATTAGTGTATATATATATATATATATATATATAAAGTTTTCGGCTGGCTCAAAAAAAAAAAAAACTCAGCCAAACTCGAACAACGTGAAAAAAAAAAAATTGTGTGTTTACGAGAATCATTATGTCTGACCATTTACTGTAACCTGTTGCAAATGTTGCATAAAACTTTGCAAAGAAACATCATCAGTCAAAACAATGGTGGAGCCTGCTGTAGCTTGTTGGTTGGTGTAAGAATCTGATGGATTCAATTTGGATAACAAAAATCTGGCTTGAGAACCACCGGCTTCGGTATCAATGAATCTAGGTAATGGGAATCTGTCCACCAACAACTCTGCTGCTTCTAGTTTAGGTTCTTGTAGTAAAGCTTTGAAATCAGCGTATTGAGGATCGTCTTGGAAACCGGCTTTTCTCCATTGAGCAATTTGTTCACCGTGGTAAATCAAAATGTAGAAGAAAGTATCTAACAACAAAATGGTGTTTGGTTTAACAGAAATAGAGTCCAATAAAACGGGTTGAGGGTCTTCTTCCATGGAGTATGAAGTTAGTGTAGGTTGAATCATGATCAATGATGACGTGCAATCTTCTCTTGTGAAAACGTGTCTATAAAATGCAGTTTCATCTGGGGAGTTGTTGAAAACACTCAAAAATTGTGATCTTCTCAAATAGTACATAAACTGTGGATACAAGGAAAAGTTTTGAGTTAATCTAAAAGAAGATGGATCACCCTTGTTGTAATCACTGTAGCTTTGACACAATTTGATCAAAGTTCTATCGACCCATCTAATAACATCTGCGTCATCGTCTTTTTCAGCTTTGTAAACTGCAATTCTTGCCATCAAAACTGCTGCAGTTTCTTGGTCAAAAGAAGATGCAATCAATGGAGACCCAAATGGCAATAATTGGTTAGCCACTGTTGTCACTCTAATTCTGTATGTACCGGAAGAGTGTTGGTAAGAAGTGACAAATTGGGTGTATGCCAATGGGCCAGGTTCGTTTGGATTCATCATACCATTGGACATACCGTTACTGTTTGGATTGTTGTTAGCAATTTCAAAAAAAACGGCATATGTGTGTTGAGGAGTTAAAGAAGACATCTTCCAAGTGGATGTGCCGCCCAACCCAATAGAGTTTTCACTGATGTTCCATGCATCCGTTTTCTTTTCTTGGCTGGCGTGGCCAATTAGACCTTGTAATTTCAAATCTTTAGAAGTCTTGACACACATGGACCCGTTGAATCCCATGGTCAAATAGCCTTCCACATCTTTACTAAACAATCTCAAATACGATTGTTTGAAGATGGCTGTTGAAAACGCATCAGTCATCAACAAGACACCACCTGTGGTATCAGTCAGGTTTTGCATTTCAGAAATACCAACTTGATCATAAGAACCAGCAAAAATATCAACTGTGTGACCGTTTTTGGCTGCTCTTTGAGCCAGATTGGTGTAAAATTTAACAGCTTTTTTGTAATGTTTGGCATTATCAGAATCGATATCGTGATGAGATCTCAATGGATCTTTTAATTCGTCAGAAACAATCAAACCTGGATCGATTGTTGCTGGACCCGAAGAAAACAAGATAATTCTAGAACTGCAGTTTTTGTAACAGCTTTCCAATAGCAGAGTGGCAATGTTCATTGCTGACCCTGTAGATCTCAATGGTCTTTTCCCTGGAGCAACATTCCAAGGATCCGGTTGCAAATTTTCCAAGATTTGGGTCAATTTAAATTCGATTTCTTCCAATGGTAGAAAAAATCTGTTCAAAGAGTATGGTGTAATTTTGGACATCCCATTCATCATAACGTTGTTTAACCCAGCAGCACCGGTCCCCGAGGTTGCTGATGTCTTTTCACCGGTCAACAATTCGATCAAATGGTTCAATTCGTATTCTCTGTCACCTCTGAAAACATTGCATTTGTCAATGGTTTTGCAAGAAAGATCGTGCAATTGAACAGTGTTTCCATAAGTGATCAAACCAACCAAAACATTTGGAGGCAACAAACTCAACGAAGTAATAATGCTTTCTTTCAAACTGGTCAAGTTTTCCACTTCAGTGGTTAAATCAACAACAAAGAAAAAAATTGGGGGAACGTTGACTTGTTTGTTGGTTAAAATGTACTCCATGGTCGTGTTACTCAATTCAACAGGCAAGTTTTCTTGAGTGATCCCAGTGTAATGACTTGGCAAATGGTTTCTATTTTTACAAATTGGACAGATCCAGGTGTTGGATCTCATGTCGACTTGGCAGTATGGATTCAAAACCGCTTTACATTGAGGACCGGTACAGAGAACGGGATTGTAGTTGACAATGGCCAAATCTTCTCTTTCTTTCAACGGGGTGTACAAACACCCAATAGGAACAACGTTTCTGTTTGCATCGGACTTGGTTGCTGGGAAACAGTTCCAAGAGAACCTGACCCCGTTGATATCTTCGTTTGTGTCAAAATCCATTGTTGCAGGGCGGGAAGCAGGATGTTTTATAGGTAGTTGGCTATTGTTGATTGTGTTTAAAAACAAAAACAGGTGTTTCAAAGTGCATTATTGTTATGAGGAATCAAATAAAAAAAGAGATAGGCTCTTTGTGAAGCAGACTGATACTGCGAAGAGGATATTAATTGATTACATGCAGACTTCAGGAATGAAACAGCGAAAAAAAAAAACAGACTGATTGACGTTAAAAATAATCAATTATAACATTCCAACTTTGCTTAATTACGACAAAACTTTTAAATTTCACTCAAAAACAACAATTTGTTTCGTTTAAAGTTCCGGTGAGAAGTTTTGTTTTTTCATTCTTTCATAGATTATGCTTCCAAAAAAGGTTAGACAATTTTTTTTATTTTTATTTTTTCCATGAAAGATATAGTCACATGAGTGTATAGTAAAATAGGTATCAAGGTCGGGTAGCGTTAGTGGATCATGACTTGATGTTGTTTCAAAAGCCAGTTTTATGAACTGTAAAGGACGATTTACAAGCAGGAATTCAAATATCGTTTATATTGAAGTATTTGGCATGGTGTGTTTAAGAGAAGGTCTAAAAGGCATGAGTAATGTTATAGCAAATCTTGAAGCTTGTGATACCTTTGTGCCAGCATTTAAATAATACTTCATATAGCTTACCCAGCCTGTTGCCTGAGCTATTTCCGTATTTTTGAACAAAGACTAAACGCTAACAAACAAATGTCAATGCGTGACAAGATTTAAGCTTACGTGTTAATGTTCAACAATGCTGAAAAAGAAAAACATCAAAGTTAACTCACCAAGCAATTCTGTCCCAACGCTAAGTATGAAACTGCAAGTCATACTGATATACTTGGCACTATGTTTTGTTTCCAGGTACACGATCTTCCAGATGTTTCCGTCGTTGAGTGAGACATTGGACAACACTGTTGAGTTTTCCACACCGATCAGCTCATTCAAAACTTTGAGAGAGGGATGGTATTTGATCAGCAAGGGGCTGCCCCTGTACTACAAGAAAAACGGGGGTATAATCAACCAGCCCCCATTGCTAATATACCTGTTGAAACCCTTGCAAAGAAAAATTGATGTTGTATTTTGTTTAATGGACTGTTTTATGATGTTTTTGTTTATACAAATGGTTAGTGTTTTCAACAAGACCAGCGGCAATTTCTTGAAAACGAAAAGTCAAGGATCGGATGAAAAAGCACCAAACTCATTAATGGAACAGAAAATTGCCATATGGTATTTGTTAAATCCACTGATCTTTTTAAATTGTATCAGCAAATCAACAACGATTTTCAACCATGTTTTCATTTTGATGGCCGTGTTGGCAGGAATGAAGAAAAGTTTTGTGCTAAGTGGACTATGCATTGCCATTGGTGGATATATCAATGTGCACTCTTTATATTTGATCTTTCCCTTACTCAATTTCACAGTTTTTTCGAAAAGTGGTGGAACAGCCAAGACACCAACTGTACAAGTTGACAAATCACATATCCTCACATTAGTGTTTTCATTTTCCGCAACGGTTGCTCTGCTGTTATATGCGAGTTACACTGTTTGCTCAAACCAATGGTGGTTTCTTTACAATGTCTACTTTGTGAATCTATCCTTTGACAAGATATTTCCAAACATTGGGATCTGGTGGTATTTTTTCATTGAGATTTTCAAATTTTTTAGACCTTTTTTCAAGATGGTCTTCAATTTGTTTTCAGCAAGTTTTATTATTCCGTTTACTATAAGGTTCCACAAATCACAGCAGACGTTGTATTGTTTTGTGATTTGTTTGGGCTGGTTGATTTTGACCAAACCGTACCCAACTTTTGGGGAATTGGGATTTTTCGTTCAGTTTTTGTGTTTCTTCGATCCAATCAAATGTTACTTTACATACTCCATAGTATCTGTTTTGATCTTTCTCCACACACTGATTTTGGCTCCCATCTTTTATTATTTATGGATTTCATTGGGTTCAGGAAACAGTAATTTCTTTTATGCAATCACTTTGGTGTATAGTGTCGGATTGGCAAGTGTGTTGGTGGACATGTTGTGGGCAATGCTGCGGTTGGAATTTGACAACGGTGAGCCACAACCAGAAAAGAAAGTTGTTCAGCAGTAAAAAAACCCTGTACTTTTGAATCGCTGTATTTAATCTTTGGTATATAGATGTATCTAGTTTGTAGCTTCAAATAGATCATGTTGTCAGTTTTTGTACCCGGAACTGAGTTTTTATGTAGGTTCTTTTTTTTTTTTTTTTTTTTTTTTTTTTTTTTTTTTTTTTTTTTTCCTAGTTTGATATACGTTTAAGAGATATATTCAAACTATGTTTCGCATGCTCCAAGTAAATTGTGTTAATGCGAAATCAATGACCTGGATGTTAAAATGTGTGTTCACTCTCGAATCGAACACAAAAAAATCAACACATTTTTGACCAAATCAAGAAAAACAGCAAAAAACATTAAAGCCCAATGAGTACTGCAGTGCAACCGATCAATCCAAAACCGTTTCTTATGTCAATGGCGAACAAGCCCGTTGAAATAAGGTTGAAATTCAACAAGACCGTGTACAAGGGCATATTGGTGAGCACGGACAACTACTTCAACATACGATTGAGCAAGGCTGAGGAGTTCATCGACGGCAAACCCAAGGGCCTTGTCGGCGACATCTTCATTCGGTGCAACAACGTGTTGTGGATTTCGGAGGGCCGCCAGTGAGGTGCGGAAGGGCGCTATCAATTATTGCGTGACCTTGATCAAGAGTGAACTTGCTGAGTTTAATTTACAGGGAAAGCGGTGGCTTTTTCGACACGATTCCAATAATAATCTGCACTTGGAGCTTGCGTGTAATACTGTTCCGCCAAAGAAACTACTTTCAAACCTGTATGTTACCCTCCCGCGGATATTTTTTTCTTTCATCGGATTTTTACTTTTTGAAAGGGGTTTTTTTTTTGTTTTTTCTCAGAGCGAAATGAAAAAAAAAAATTAAAAAACGCAAGTTTCGGGCCAGTTTTTCGATTGTTCACGATATTTAACAACAATGCACTGATACTATTTGCTTTACTGATGTATATTATATAAAAAGGCAATAAAGACTTTATTAATTTTTAAAAAATTTTAGAAGCAGAAAGAGAGAGACACAAGTAGCACTTGCTCCACATACTCTGTCCTTTTCCCCATCACTTAGGTCCTCATCCATCATCATGTCCACTCCTATTGAAAACTCTGTTATTGTGCCAGCATACCATGAAAAATTGAACATCAAACCATTGACCACCAGATTATTTGCTGCTTTGGGTAATGAAGAAAGCAAAAAAACGGAATTGATTTTTGTTGATGACAATTCTCAAGATGGAAGTGTTGAAGAAGTGGAAAACTTGCAAAAACAAGGATACAATGTTCAAATTATTGTTAGAACCACTGAAAGAGGTCTTTCTTCTGCTGTTTTAAAAGGTTTTTACGATTCGAAAGGTCAATACCTTGTTTGCATGGATGCCGATTTACAACATCCTCCAGAAAGTGTTCCGCAATTGTTGAAAAGTTTGAGAACACATCCATTTGTTTTGGGAACAAGATACGCTCCAGGTGTTGGAATTGATAAAGATTGGCCATTGTATAGAAGAGTGATTTCCAGTGGAGCCAGATCTTTAGCCAAACCATTGACCGTTGCCAGTGATCCAATGTCTGGATTTTTCGGTCTACAAAAAAAAGAGCTTTTGGCTGCTCCACAAGGATCCGTCAATGCCAAAGGTTTTAAGATTGCTTTGGATTTGTTGGTGAAATTGCCATTTGATGACAAGTTGATTGGAGAAGTTCCTTTCAGTTTTGGTGTTAGAACAGAAGGTGAAAGTAAATTGAGTGGGAAAGTTATCATTCAATACTTGGTCCAATTGAAAGAATTGTACGTTTACAAATTTGGTGCCAACAATTTGATGGTGTTTTTGTTTATCTGGGCTATTTTGGCTTTGTACGTTTTGTTCAAGTTGTGTCAATTAGTCTTTTAAGACAACGAACAAAGTCAAGACAGCGAACAAAGTCAAGACGAACAAAGTCAAGACAAACGAACAAAGTGAGTCTTGGCTGAGTGAGGCTGATCATTACGTTTTGCTTTTATATTTTTCCGCTATCATTTACTTCTATAATTTACTTCTATGATTTCCACCATCCTACAAGGAAAACTTTATATACGTATATATATATTTACATTTATTCCTCCTCTTATTGACTTTACAGTTCAATACGCATAATTTATTTTTTTTTGCCAAATCTTTTCCTGTATTTTTCCTAGTCGCCGTTACTTGCAATACTTTTGTTTATCTCGAGTTGATCAATAGTTTAACAAATACTAATACACACAAGGCCTGAAACGTGTGTTTGTGGAACGTCTAGATAACTCAATGGGGGTTTAGCTCATGGAACTTCACAATATATCCATTAATTTGTCCTTGTCTTTGTCCTAATTGTTGTCCTTGTCTTTGTCTTTGACCTTTGCTTAATACCCTTTGTCTTTGTCTTTTGTCTATCTCCTTTGTCTTTGTCTTTTGTCTATCTCCTTAGTTTACATCCACACCCACACCTTCCAAACTTTTAATGATTTTCCTC
>ERZ794936.437-NODE-437-length-20276-cov-6.287671_pt1 | contig 20276 bp, 11 predicted proteins | sample MGYA00511083_ERZ794936 | MGnify/ENA primary metagenome ERZ794936 (study PRJEB30137, sample SAMN04331409) | food metagenome | isolation source: Y2 must sample point D1 replicate A | place: Australia: South Australia | collected 2014 ... | reverse complement strand
AGATCCAGAAGGAGGATATCGGAGTTAGGGCTGTTGATACACAGACATTAAGATCTAGAAGAAGGGTATCGGAGTTAATGCTGTTGATATACTGAGACCAAATCTAGAAGAACAAATATCGGAGTTAAGGCTTCAAATGCACTGTAAACAGGAGCAGCCTACGGAGGCAGACAACAACAGCATTGCTGGCTCTCAAAACCAGATTCATACAAAATTTAACAAAAATTAGCGTATATCTATATATTCAGGCAGCTATTCCTTGGTAGGAACAGTTATTTCCCAGATCTTTTCTCTAACACCTATGGCATTCAATAAGACATTCAACTTCTTTTTGCTAGTATCTAATTTTTGCAATTTTTGTAGTTTAAATCCGCTTTCTTTCATTAGCTTTTCTAAACCAAATTCAAAGGAATATGTTTTGAATACTAAGGTATCAATTAGTTCATTAGCGTAAACAGATTGACCCTTGACCTTGTTTGTTTCATTATAGATTGAATCATTCAAGTCTAAACATCTTTTTTTAGCCCAATTTATCAAGTCTTCTAAAATCCCAGATTTTAAATAAACTCTTCTGCATGATAAGGCTGTAATGAAAGCCTTCTTTTCAACAATAATAACATCATCATTTTCGTTTTCAACATCTAAAGTAGGAGTTTTCAATACAACAGAAGCAATTGGGGTGTTTCTATAAACAATTATATTCACATTGTTTTTCAAAATCATCTTGTCGCTCAAGTATTTACTGTTAAGAATGTACTTGGAAACATCGAACCCAAAGATTTCTACACCGTTTTCTTCATTAATCTTTCTAATGTTTTCTCTGAAATAATCTTCATTCAAAATGGCCAAGAACTTAAACAAAACTGTTCCAACAAGGAACACCCACATGAATCCACCACCCAAGGTTTCTTTATTTTTCATACCGTTCTTCCAAAGATAACTCCAAACACTTTCTTCCTTGACTTTTGGCAATAAATCAAGTTGATTTTTGCTGAAATATATTGATGCCACTACTGCAGCGATAATCCCGGAAAATGGATGCCAAAAAATATATTTGTTTCCCAAAGCTTCTGTTTGCTTTAAAGCATCCAGACTCAAAGACAACGCAGCTTCGCTGTATTCATGTTCTAAAGGTATGGATTGTATCACAGAAGGAGCATCTTTGTCAATAGGTTTGTTGTAATCGACTTCAATCTGACCTAAATTGTTTTTATGTGGTCTTGAAACCTCAATTGATTGCTTGAATTGTTCTGCTGGAGAAGGCATTGTTTTTATTTTTAAAAAAAATATATTATTTATGGTTTTTACGGAGTTTGTCTTTACTTAAAATTATTCAGTCAAGAAATTCATCGCTTGTTTATATATATTAAAAAGAAAAGGTTAATTATTCATTAAGCCGTAATTTAAAATGTACTAGCCTAATGTTTTTTTTACTCCGCCCACACCTTAGATTAGGCCTAACTCCACCCTGGCCAAAAAAAAAAACAGCAAGCAGCGGAGTGAAATGAGCAATATTCCACTCTAACGTTTTAATTGCAATAAGAGACACGTGCCCCTCCATGTTAATTACAAAATATGAATGACAATGAATACTGCTTTAATAATTACATTTTCAGAATAAATCTTGTTTCATTGAGCATGAATCTTGAATCGTGTTATGTCTGCTAAGGAATGGAATCTTCTAGAAGATAGTCTCATCGTATGTTTTGGAAACATCTGGGAGGTATAGTCCGTGCTTGGTCTTTAGCTTCCTATTAAGTCCTGTCTCTTGTGGTTAATCTAACCTTGTTTTTTTTGCAGTAGCGTTTTTTCCCCCTAAAGTACATCTTGAGAACATCTGTCAATTGATTGTTGGTATGTGTCGTTCATTTTGACTACATACAACTTTGTTGTATATTGTGTATATATATGGAGAGAGAGAGCTTACCACTGTTTTTAACCGTTGCTCTGATTGCATACAAAATTTTGAACAAATCAAGGGGTTCTCTTAAATCACTCCAGCTTTAGGTACTTTATTGAAATATCTATGAACAATACATATCAAGGGTCCAACTATGGTTCAGGTTTAATTACATCAGTTGATGGTTGTGTTTCTTTTTTTTTTTTTTCAAGCAATTCACACGTTGAATTGTTCGTCATTCGTATACGGTAAATCACCCAAGTCTAAACACTTTAAATACAGAACTTGTTTGATCAAAGTCTTTGTATGTCAACAATTTGTTTAAATTACTGACTACTTTTTCAAAACCTTAACAACAATTTGCTTTTAAATCTTTCATTTACACTTCATTATTTATTTTTTCTTCTAATAGTCCCTTAGAAGTTAATATATAGTATTATGTCCGCACATACTTATAAAGAAAATCTGTCATTCATTAAGGAATTGTTCTCACTATTTGTTTCAGATCTCAAGTCATTGTTTCTATCGTAAAAATAGTTAAAATGACTAGTTGTAGTGCCAACACCGCTGAAAAGAGAGACTATAGTGTGATTATCGCTGGAATATTGTTCAGATTGATGATTAGCATTTGTTTTAGGGAATAGTTTATAGTTTTTGACACTTTGAGATGCCACAGATGCAGTAGTAATAGGTAATCTATGTGTTGTACCCGTATTGTTAAATCTTCTGTTATCTAAAATACTTTGAGGAGGTATACCTACTAAACTGGAATTAATAGTTTCTTGTCCAGTTATCGAGACAGCACCATCGGAAGTGACAGAATTTTTATCTGAAAATCTTGATGATTCTCCAACCTGGAATTCATGGTTCTCGTCAATTTTAGAAATTGGATGGTTTCTTGTAGATATAGTTGCTGCTGATACTTTAGATTCTGTATCTAATTTTTCAAAGGTTATATCCTTATCAGAAACGTCACTTCTATTGAAAGTATTCTTCTGGTCATCCTTCTCATCTCCAAATTTGGGATATTCACTCAATGAAATTCCTTGTTTTTTCCCTAGATTAGCAGCTTTAACTGAATACATTCCTCTAACAGAAAAGTTATCTGATGCATTATCTTCAATCCACTCAGGCTCATTTTCGTGTAGTATATTAGTATCAACCTGCTTAAAGCCACCACCTTTAGTGCCACCAGATGCTATATTTGCTGGCCGTGGCTTTATATACTGCCTTGTATGATCACTGTGGTTTGGTTGAATTAACCTTTTCATCCATCTTGAGAACTTTTTCTTTTTAAAAGCTCCTTCTGGATTATAATGGCTAGAATCTAAGCTTTTGCGTCTGTGATTGTTATCCATGGTAAAAAAAAAAAACTTATTGGTGTATTATAACATTTTCTTATTGCTTCTATTTCAAAATAAACACAAGCTTAATGCAGTTCTACATTTTTAAAATATATATATACCTTAATTATCCGCATATATAACTTATCTACTGATAACAGCAAAAAAAAAAAAGTAACTAATTTACCCGACCACAACACATGAACTTGACTATCTTAACTCCGTTTTCTTACTCGCCAAGCAGTAAATCAGCCGCACGCACAAATAAATGCACGTGACTTGTTATATCCGAGTGTCGTTTCATTTTTTTTCTCTTGAGCTCTTTAAAAAAACACACACACACAACAGCAGAAATGCTTAACAGATTACACGGGTGGCAAATGTTACTTACTCAATACTGCTCTAGTATGGTTATTAGGTATAGTTACAGATAACCAAAAAAAAAAGGAGTGATCAGTATATAACACTTAGGCGGCAATATATTTCTATATAGTAGTACATTTATTTTTCAATAGAACACATTTGCTAGAGAAAATAATAATAATAACCAACTGGCCACCACTTTTTAATAAAAGATCAATATACAAACCTTAGGATAAGAGCTAAACAGATATGGACGCGTTATTTGGAATCAAAACAGAAAATGAAACTATTTTAGTGACTTCCAGAAACTTTGCTAGAGGTATATCTATTATGAACCATCAGGATAGAAAATACATAATGATAAGTGATAAGATAGCCATGGGAATAGTTGGAGAAGCCGGTGATACAGCCCATTTTGCTGCGTACATCAAAGCCAATGTGAAATTATATGAAAATAGTTTTGCACAATTGCCTACCATATCTTTCAAGGATGGAGAAGTTGCTAGTGATGCTGATGAAAAAAATGATGAAGAACATGTTCTATCAACAAAAAACATAGCCAATTTTGTAAGACTGGAACTAGCCAAGTCTTTGAGATCTAGAAAACCATACCAAGTCAATTTAGTTATTGCTGGTGCTGATGGAGATTTGTATATGATTGATTACTTAGGTACCATGGTTAAACAGCCTTATGTTGTCCAAGGTTACGCTGCTTTCTATGCCATGTCCTTACTAGATCATCATTATAGAACAAATTTAAGCGAAGAGGAAGGTATAGAACTAGCTAAGATGTGTTTGAAGGAAATCAACTTGAGAATGCCAGCTTCTGTTGGTGATGTAGATATAGTTGTTTTGAGTAAGACTAAAGCTCCAAGGCAATTTATTATTGCAGACAAGGATCTAAGAAAGTCAATCTAGCTTCTTAGTTTTGTATATATGATTTTGTTTAAATGAGATTATTAAGACTGATTTTGTTGCCATTACTCGCTGTGGATTGGTTTTTTTATTATGGATCATATTTAATCACGTGATAAATGCGTTAAATGCAAGAATATGATAATCATGTTTCTTTTTCTTTTTATTACTTTTTTTTAAAACATTATTGTCTTTCATCTTGTCTGCCATTTTATTGAAAATAATCAATAGCTTCTTTTCTCCAGCTCCCCCAGAAGAAAATTCAATCATCATGAAGCATTACAATCAAAGTTTTAATAGAGCAAATGGTAGGTTTCAGAAAAAAAACACCAATAATTCATACCAGAATAACAACAGTAACAGTTACTTTGATGATGAAACTTTAAGTTTGGAAGAAAAATTACTTAGATTTCTGAATTTGAAGCATAAGTTAAAAACAACCAAAGAAACAGACCTAGTTTTGAAGTATATAAAAACCAAGTTTATGGACTCGCTGAAGGCAAATGCTTATGATAAAGAGGCGACTGTCAAATTGTTTAGTAATGGCGGATTAGATTTACAAAACAATACATTGCCTTTTTGGAAATTACAAAAATTGGGTAATCTTTTATACAAGGACTATGAATCCACAAACGATATACAACTAGAAAGGCTAAAAGCAGTGCTAGAAAGCAATCAAAATTTGAAGAAGAAACTTGAGTCTGCGGAAGACAACAAATTAGAGAAAATATGCAAGTATTTGATAGCTAATGCTGGAAAAAATTCTGAAAATATGTCAAAATGGTTAGGTTCTTTTGGATTGGGAGATAATATGAAAGAAATAGAAAGTATTATTTTGCCTAAATCTGAAACTATTAGGACTAAGAGGGAGCAAGAACAAGATGAAGAAGAAGTTGTAATACTTAAAGATAATGCTCAAAAAAAAGTCATACCAAACTTTTTGAAATTTAGTCATCTAAAAGAGTTGAAAGGTGACAAATATTCTTTAAAAGAAGATGATGATAAAAAGGAGTATCAGCCAAAGCTTCCAACATTTAGTAAAGACACTCACGGTTTATTTACTAGAAACTCAGCAAGAAAATCCGGATTACTTGAAGACAAACAACCTAAAAAACAAATTACAAATGAAGCTATTGATTATGAAAATTTAGATACAGATTTACTAAAGAACATGGAATACTTGAACAACACTAGAGTACAAAAGAAATCAAAAAACGAAAAGAAAACCGAAATTTCTGAACTGAGAAAGAAATTACCAATCTTTCAATATAAACAACAAATTATAGATCTTATAAGTTCAAATCAAATATCTATTATTATTGGTGAGACTGGTTCTGGTAAAACAACGCAACTATGTCAATATATTCATGAAATATATGCTAATTACAAAATGATAATTACTCAGCCAAGAAGAGTGGCTGCCATATCGGTTTCTAAAAGAGTCAATGAAGAGATAGGAATAGCTAATAAAGTTATTTCTGGGTACAAAGTCAGATTTGAGGAACAAAGAGGACCAGAAACCAAAATCTTGTTTATGACTGATGGTATTCTGATAAGAGAATTTTTGAATGATCCACTTTTGAAGAAATACAATCTTGTGATTATAGATGAAGCGCATGAAAGATCATTAAACTGTGATATCATTTTAGGTATTTTAAAGAAGATCACTGCAATTAGACCAGACTTAAAAGTCTGTGTAATGTCAGCTACTTTGAATGCAGAGATGTTTTCCAATTTCTTTGGTGGATGCCCAATTTTAAGAATTCCTGGTAAGACTTTTCCTGTAGAACTAACTTACCTGAACTCGCCTACCTATGATTACTTAACTTTATCAATTGATAAAGCAGTTGATATTCATTTTAATGAAGAATTGGATGGGGATATCTTGATATTTTTGACTGGTGCTGAAGAGATTGAAAAGTGTGTGGAAATTATTGATGAAAAAGTCAAGATTATGAGTGAGTTTTTAGATGATGATGATTTAAAAAAGCAAATATCTGTGTTGCCAATTTATTCTTCTTTGTCCCAAGCAGTTCAAGATAAAATTTTTGTTGAGAGCAGCTTTAGAAAAGTCATCGTTTCTACAAACATTGCAGAAACATCTTTGACAATTCCTAATATTAAGTACGTTATTGATTGTGGATACACAAAAATCAACGTTTATAATCCCTTTTTGAAAATTGATCAATTGAAAGTAGTTCCTGTTTCCAAGCAGCAAGCAGATCAAAGATTGGGTAGAGCAGGTAGAGTCAAACCAGGTAAGTGTTACAGATTATTCACACAAAATACCTACGACCATGAGTTGCTGGATAGTTCTGTACCCGAAATACAAAGAGTCAATTTGTGTACTGTTGTTTTACAATTGAAAATGATTTTGACAATCTTTAAAAAGATGAGTGTAGATGTCGATCAAAGTGTTATTAAATTCCCATTTATTGAGCCACCATCATTGATTCAATTCAGAAATGCTTTGGAACAATTGTTTTATTTGAATGCTATTGAAGATGATGGCGAGGAAGGCTCGTTAACTGATGAGGGTAGAAAGATGGTACAGTTCCCACTGGATCCTTACTTATCTAAGACATTGTTAGAAGCTAGTAGTCTAAATTGCTTGAAAGAAGTATTAATCATTCTTTCATTTTTGAATCTGGGTAACTCAATATTTGAAATGGTAAAAGGTGATAAGGCGAGATTTGAGTTTAATAAGATGTTTGCAAAGACATTTAAGGAAAACGAGTACGAATCAGATTTATTGAATTACCTAAAGATATATGGGGAAATGGAAAAGAATAAGGAAAGTACAGATTTACGTAAGAGGAAGCCCTTTGGGAAATGGTGTGAAGAGTATTTCATTAATACCAAAAACATGCTCAAAGTTGTTGATATTTTGAACCAGTTGATACAAATAAGTGAAAGTTTGGATTTAAAAATCACTTCAAGCCAGCTAAAAAAAGAAAATGTCATTAGAGCATTCATCAAGGCATTCAAAGTAAACATAGTAGTCAAGCGTGAAAACAATGTATTTGAAAACTTAATGAATATGGACAACAAACCCAAAAGATCAAATTCCAGAAATGATGCTAGTTCTATAGAAGATGAACTGTTTATACATCCAACCTCTTCGTTGTTCAGAAAATCGATCAAAAACGGTGCTTATTTGATGTACATATCATTAGTCATGACCAAAAAGAATTACATGAATGTATTAACCGTTTTGAAACCGGAATGGATTCTTCAAGAAAAGGAGTTCAAACAAGATAATCAAGCCTACAAAAAGATTAAGCTAGAAAGGGTGAATATACCAAGAGATTAGCTTTGAATCGTTATATACGATTGTTATTACTATATACTGTATTTTCTTAGGGCTGGTTTTAAAAGCCTTGACACGTTTTTTTTTGGTTCTTTTTTTTTTTCACTATAGACTGAAAAGTCTACATAGGCAAAGAATCATAAACGATGATTACTACAAGAATAACAGGCTAAACATAGAGAAATAGTCTATAGAACCAAATATATATACATATATATAGGTGAATGAACGGTTTGAATAGACTGCCTAAGAATGGCTCTGTAGGCGTAGTAGGAGGAGGAATATCAGGGTTATTTTTTACGTACTTTTTGAATCTAAAAAGACCTGATTTGAAAATAACTATATTAGATAAGTCTTGTTCGAAAAGTAAGAGAGTTGGTGGATGGATACACACACATAGAGATGCAACAACGAATTTAAAGCTGGAAAAAGGACCAAGAACATTAAGAGGAGTGAGTCCAGGAACAGCTTTGATTCTACAGAGTTTAATCAAGATGGATTCTGAAACTAAAGAGCATATCATGTACATAGAAAAAGAATCAGTGGCTAACAGAAAATTCATAGTAGACCCAAAAAACTCAAAGTCACTAGTTCAAGTACCACCTATAACTTCAGCCAGCTTTTATGAATTTATGAAAAGTGGTGCTTCTGATGGATTTTTCAAAAGTTTAATATACGAATACTTCAATAAATCAAAGAACGTTGTTGACAGAGATGAGAGTATTTATGACTTTATTACAAGAAGGTTTGGAAGCGATAGTTTAGTCAGCAATCTAGCATCTGCGTTATTTTTTGGTATTTATGCTACTGATGTTAAAAACTTGAGTGCCAATTACTGTATCCCAAGACTAGTTAACTATGAGAAAACTCATGGTGGTATTTTTAGAGGATTGTTTTCAAAAAATCAGCCTAAACCAATTAGAACAAATGATCAAGAAATCAAGGATTTTGCAACTTTTTTGAATATAAACGAGGATAAGATGTTAGGTTACTATGATCACTTGAAGAAGCTGCCTTTGATTGCTTTCAAAAACGGTATGTCAACTATGCCTGATAAGGTGCGTGATCATTTGAGCACCATCCCCAATATTTCTTTCAAATTTGACTACGATGTAAAAAGTGTAGAAAACTTTGGAAAAAAGCTTAAATTAAATAATGATTTATCTTTTGATCATGTTCATTTATCAACAATCTCGAACAACTTTGATATTTCTAATGAAAAGTTCATGAAATATAACAAAAGTTTAGGTCAGGGAACAAACGTTCTACTAATAAACTTATATCACCCTAAGAAAAATATCATACCTTCCAAAATCGATGCTTTTGGGTTTTTGGTTCCAAAGAATTGTCAAACACCTTTATTAGGTTGTATATTTGACTCCGTTATTGAAAAGAATATGAAAAACTTTTACGATAAAAAATATCTAATTAATTCTGATGCTTTGAACAAAACAGATTATACAAAACTAACAATGATGGTTTCATACAACGGCAAGAAAATCGAAGATGTTAATATAAACGAATATAAAGAAAACTTTGTGTTTAAAATGTTAAAGGACCAAATAGGCCTAAATAAAGACCAAATTTCAAGCTTGCAAAAAGATGGCGACTTTTTAATAGAATTTACCTTTGCGGATAATAGCATTCCTATTTATAATGTTGGTAAAGGTTTTAGTAGTGATATGGAAAAGGATATCAGAACAGTATTAAAAAAAGACTTGCTAACAAATAATAACATTTCTGTAGGTGGATTCAAATTTGCAGATGGTCCTGGGATGCCTGATGTTGTAGTAGAAAGTTTAAGAGCAGTTCAAACTTTAGTTAAGTGAAATTATTTATTGAAAATGAAAATAACAAATTGAAAAAAATATAAAATTTAAAAAAAAAAAAACCAACAAATATATATACAATGAATATGGGTTTATGTTTACTTCTTTTCAGAATTTTCTTTGGCAGATTCTTCCTTCTTAGCAATTTCCTTCAAAGCTTCTTTCATTTCTTCATCTAAGTTCAAATCATCTCTGATCTTGACAATAGTACTTTTTTCTTGTTCGACTTCATCAGTCATCAAGTTTTCTTGTTCTTTCAATTGTCTTAATTTAGCCTTGGAATCATCGTCTTGTTTGATGACATTGATCTTGACTTCATGGTATAATTCATCTGGAATAGCTTGTAATACGTAACATAAAGAATCATATAAGGAATCAGTGTTAGTGGTCAAATCACCGTAGTTATGGGCAACAGCTAGTAATAACAAGGTTGATGGAATTTTTTCCTTTAATCTCAAATCTAACCAAATCTTCAAGTTTTCTCTTAAGTCAACATCACTTTGGTTAACAGTTCTAATACCTCTGTTCATACAAGCTAATCTTAACTCAGTGGAGTTCAATGAAGACAAACCTTCGTAATGAATTTGCTTATCATCGTTCTTCAATTGTAACATTTTGTATCTGATTCTGTATCTTAACATAACATCTGTACCAAATGGTTGAATGTTGATGTACTTGGCAATAGCAACTAAGTGAGATCTGGTTAAGTTGTCTAAAACAACATCATCTCTGTATAATTGAGCAACCTTGATTAATTGGCCAATGGATTCAGGCTTACCTGTCTTTCTGACGTGCATGTAGAACTTATTGAACAATACCTTTTGTTCGTTAGAAATATCATCAGGCTTGAAATGGTTCATGGTCTTGGCATTGGTGATGATATCGGAAACTAAAGTTCTAGTTTTCTTCAACCCCATCAACTTCTTTTCTTTATCTTTTGAAGTTTCATAAGTGGAAGGTAGTAGATTTGGGAAAATCTTTAGGGCAACAGGCAATAATAATTCAGCAAATGGGATAATAACAAAGGCGGAAAATGGAACTAATCTTACAACATCGGTGGTTGTTCTCTTTAACTGCAACATTTCTCTTCTGGTTAATTCATGACCAGTGGAGTATTTCACCAATAAGTGTGTGGATATCTTAATTTCCAAGGCTAATAACTTGGTACCATCCCAAAAGTGGGCAACACCTTCTTTAACAGCAACCCATAACTTTTGAGCTTTACTGCCTTGATTTTTTGAGGCCTTGTCAACCTTAGCAACAGTTGTTGGTTCAACTTGTTTGCTTGGAACCTCTAATTTAGCATTATTTTTGTCTTCCTTGTTTGTAGAGTATGATCTGTAATACTGAAGAGCAATCGGGCTTGTTCTATTTAGATTAAATATCACTGGTGATGGTCCACTATTTCTTATAGACTTTAAGATAGTAGCTCTCTTCTGAGCATTAACTAAAGTTCTATGTATCATTGGTACTATGTTATAGCTATTTCAATGTAGGGGGTAAGTTTTATTTTTTTTTTTTGTTAGTAGAAACAGTTGATATACTAAAATCAACAAGTTATACTATAAAGCCAATATGAAACCTTTTATATGGTATTAAAATAACAGCCGAGAGTATAGTCAAGTCCGCACTAAATGCCTTATAAAGGGCGGTGACCGCAGAGACAGAGCGAAAAAAGGCTCAAATCATCGTAGAGAAAAATTTTCATTGATGACTTGTTGCCACACCCGGGATTCGCAGCGGACAAAAAAAAGAAACTTTCATATTAGAGAGAGTGTGTGTTGTTTTTTTTTTACTTCGTGAAATCCGATGAGGAATTTAATATCCTTTCGGAATGGGTGTAAGAAAAGGAAGAAAAATGCTTTTAGCCGGCAACAAGAAAGAAGGAATGAATAGTTGTTTAATATGACTTCTGGGGTGTATGTGCATTTTGGTGAAAATAGTAGATTTTGTAGTGCTTGGGCTTCTAGAATGAGTACTCACGGTAGGTAAAAAATATAAAAAAATGCAGGTTTAATTAATTAAAACAGTTTTTTTGGTGTAATAGGACACGTGACAAGTAAGTAAGCACGTGACAAAACAGTGAGCACGTGCAGCTTGCCAACAAAGCAACAGTTCTGTGCTGTTCTCAAGAAAGAATCTACTGAATTCAGTAGTATCACAAAAAGATTTCAAAAAATACTGTACTTTGATCCAGATGAAAGCCTTTCGTCTCTATGGTACCTCTGTTGATCTTCGTCAGCAAAGACATGTTGTTGACTTCAGCAATCACGTGCGACACACACAGTTATACCATTGAACAGCAGAATGCAGCCGTTTTTTTTTCTTTTTACAGCATAATTTCTACTGTCCTTGTAATTCCGAATAACCCCCCATTCAATATAACACATTATTACTCTCAAATATATATATACTATTAAGCCCTTAGTTCTTCAGCTTGTAATTTGCTTTCCTTTAGCTTTTTTAGATTCATAGCCAATACCTTCTTGAACCCATTACACAAACTAATAACATTTGGATAGGTCAAGTTGAATAATTGATAACCTTTATTGGTTAACTTTACCTGCCATGTAACCAGCTTAGATCTTCCATTAACTTTGAACTTCAACAACACGTGCATCGGATTTTTTAAGTCTAAACAGAAGAAGTAAACAGATCTGTTAGGATTGCTACTGGAAAAGGTTTCAACTTTCTTATTGACTGCTTCTTCATTGGGTTCATTCAAGAATTTTTCGTTTAATCTCAAATTCTTTAACAACTTTAACTTAAATCTAACGTTGGACTCAATGATGTGGTCTAAATCGTGGTAGATGATGTTATCACACTTGTATCTAATACCACCATCAGCTTGCTTAATTTCCAAAACATCCAAGTGTTCACATAAAAACTTATCTATTTTAAAGGTGATTGTCAAGTGATCATTACCTTTGTTGCTTGGTCTAATAACAAATGAACCAATGGTCTTAGAATTCAAGTATTCTTCAGCTTGTAAAGAATTCATGGTCAAGAAGTAAGGGTGGTTAACAATCTTGATACCTTTATTAGCTCCAATGGCATTATTCTTCAAAGATTCATTCTTCATTCTTTCTTCTTCAATATCCTTTCTTTCTTGTAAATCATCCCATGGACCGTATTCTTCCTCATCGTTTTCAAAGGTAGATCCGTTGATTGAAGAATTGATTTCGGTATCAATCTTTAATAAAGAACCTGAACATTGGATCATGGCATAGTTGATACTCAAAACTTTGACCGGATAAGTCTTGTATTGATCATAAACGGATGATATGCTGGCATTTGGATTTGGCAAATCACACTTATTTTTGAAAACAGAACACTCGATACCAGAATTGGTGACTAAGATAACTTGATCTGGCTTGAATTTGATCACCTTCATTGAAACAACCTTACCAACATGGAAAGACATTTCATCTTCGTTAGTCAAGTTTTCAAATACAGCAGGTTCACTGAATACTTTGAATGTTTTTCTAGCTTCTGATGATGGTTCTATTAATTCATAATAGATGTTGACTAACAAGATGTATAACTTAACGGCCTTCTTGATTCTTGGATCAATCTTATTTTCATCACCGTTATCGGTTCTTTTGATGGCATAATCATCATCCTCATCTTCTTCGTCTTCTTCAACAATAGATTTCTTGGTTTCTTCTTCAGGTTTATCACGTTCTTCCCATTCCAATACATATTGAGCAAAGGTAAAGTTTTTAGCCTTGGCAACGTTGACTAATTCAGTTCTTTCAAATTTGTTCTTTTTGTAAAAGTCCAAAACATAATTGTACACTTTTTGTTCATTTTCACTGATTTCGTCTTCGGTTAGACCATCTTCTAAGAACAAGTTGTCAATTTCATCTTTGGACAAACCTAAAACAAATAACACATATTTTCTGGCTAAGTCATAGTCTTCTGGATGAATTGAAGAACAATCAAATACATCTTGCTCGGAGGCAATACTTTGAACCTTCTTCTTGCTCTTCTTACCAAAGCTGTCTTCATCAACAAAAGTAGATAATTCACCTATCTTGATGTAACCAATTGCATTGATGAAAATGGTCTTTGGCAAAATGTTTTTTGTGATCAATTGTTGTCTGCTGACCAATTCACTGTTCTCTTGTTCTAGATCTTCAATGAATTGCAAGGCCTTTCTTTTACCAAAGCCGGGCAAGTATTCAACTATAGGTAGGTAGTGAGTAATCTTCTTTTGTAATAAAGATAACTTAACTCCAGTGATACATGTAGAATCAACCAGTACTTGCTCAACTAATCTGGACATTAACTCGACAGATATCAAGTGTTGATAAGGATGGATTGACAATGAGCAAATTTCATTTATTGAAAGATTGACGTATTCTAATAAAGGATTTTGTATGAATCTACCAATGGATACTAAATACTTGATTATAGGAGCTTTGTTTGGATGTTCAAGTTTACCTCTTTCATTGAATTGATATAAAGTAGCAACTTGGTCATTAGCAAATACAACTTCTAAAGGAATGTTAATTTCTTCATTTGTTTCTTCTTGGAATACAACTTCAGATGATTTGATTTGATGGTATTGAATAACAGCTTTTAACTTCTTCATAAACTTCAAAGTTGAATTGTTAAACCCATTGATGGCAACCAAGGTTGGAGTCCATTTATTCACCAAGGCTTTGAATTCTTCATCAAAGTTGGTATACTTCTTTCCTTCTAATTCTTGGTTACCATTTTCGGAGCCATTGAAAGCAAATGGATTGTGGTAGAAAACATAGTCATCCAATAATTTTCCGTATTGATCTATAACTACAGCTACTATAGGTTCCTTACCAAAATTACCATTACCACAGGTAATACTTAAGACTTTGTGTGTGTAAGAACCAGCTTCTGATCTGTATGGGGCTTGGTCAACAAGGTTGGAAAATTGCTTTTTAATTTCTAAAGAAATCAAACTTTCACATTTCTTGGTCAAGTCAGATTTGATTTCCCTTGATAACTCACCTAAGATTTTGTGCATTGCTTCAATAAAGCATCTTTTTCTGAAAGCATTCCAACCTTCGTTAACTTCATCTTGTTTATCAATAGCAAAACATGTTTGGAACAAGTGATTCAAAAAGTTTTCTTCTTCAGGGATCTTTATCAAAATGTTCAAGTAGTGACCTTTTTCAGCTTCCAACATCTTCAAAAAGGTCTCAGGGTGCTTTAAAATCTTGGATTCAATTCTTTCTATAGCATACTTAATATCTTCGTATGGAGAACCCGGTTGAATTTCGTTTTTACCCTTTGGTAGCAAGTTAACATTGACAGTATAAATGTTTTTAAACTTGCTTCTAATAGATTCTCTGATCTTTGGAGAATTATAGATTTCAAGAATGAAGTATTTTGAAATGGTTTCCATGGCTAATCTAGAATCATTCTTGAAAATGGAATCGACAACGTTTTCATCTGATGTAACTATAGATTCTAATAAATCTTCAGGACTTAAATTGCTCTTTGGAGGTTCAATGTTATAAACCAAAGAATCAAACATAATATTTTGACCTAAACTGTATGTATTTAACCCAACTTCTTTTATGATTTCGTATAATGGAGAGTTTTTAAATTTATCATAACTACTATTCTTTAAGTGAAGTTTCTTCTTTTGTATACCATTTTCAGAGTCTTCTTGTTGTTTTTTCTTCATGACTTGGTTTATTTCATGAGGGTAATTGAATTCCATGTATTCATATAAATCTTGTAATAAGTTAATATCAGTAGATGAAATAAACTCTTCGACAACAGAATCAACAATATTTAAAGATTTGTAAAACTTCATAACGAATTCCTTCTTGGATATGATAGCATGGAATTCAAAATCTAGGTATAAAATGTTCCATAGATCATCATTGGTCAAGGTTTTCAAAACATGGCCAGAATCACCCCAAGACAAGAATCTTCTTTTATAGTTAATCAAGTAAGCCGGTTCTAAATTTTCTTTGGTGATGTATAATAGAGCTGCACCAACAACTTCAATGAATTCTTGTTGGAAAGGAGTATCTATGTTTTTCTCATCAATCAATTTCTTAGAGATCCATTGGATTTCTTGTTCTAAAAATTCGTCCTCAAATGGAATATAGTTTTCAACTTTTGATCTTAAAATTTGTAGTCTTTCAGGAACATCTTCGGTTTTGATTATCATATCTTCTTCAGTCATCATTTTAGTCTTCAAATCTTCCAAATCGTAAACATCTTCAAGACCAATTTTGTTTCTATTTTCTTCTTGTTCTTCTTCTTCCAATTCAGCTTCCAAAGCCCAATCATAATCAAAACCATCTCCAAAGACCTCCAACATTTCTTGTAAAACATCAGGTGACAATCCTGACTGTTGGTAAGCCTTTTTTTGTTGTTCCTTCAACTTCTTAGATCTTTCCTTCTTTTCAGCTAAAGAAACTTCATCGTATTCATTTTCATCATCCATTTCATCTTCATCAATGAAATCATCAAAGTTATCTTCATCGTCATCATCAACTTCTCTAGGTTGGTCGTCATCATTAAAGAAGTTGTCCATAATATGATTGACTGCTTTCTTGGTTAATGCAGGTTTTTCTTGTGTAGCTTCTTCATCATCATCAATTTCGGCAGCTTTTAATCTCTTTAATCTACCTTCGCTATTTTGGTTGTTATTTCTATTTGTAGTGTCGATACCTGCATTTTCCATAACCAAATCCAAATCATCTTCATCCAATTCATCGACTGAATTGCTTCTTTTTCTTTTTCTTCTTTTCTTCTTAGAAGATTTCAAATCGATGTCTTCATCTTCTTCGTCGTCATTGATTAATTCATCTCTCAATTGCATGGCTTCATCTTCATCATCTTCGGATTCTTCTTCTGATGAGTCCTTGAAAACATCTTCACCTTCGGACTTAGAAGAGTCTTCCTCTAGATTGTGGTTATTTTCCAATTCATCTTCATGAATTTGATCTATGGCTTGCTTGTTTTGTTCTTCAATATCTGACATTATGTAATATTATATGAACAAATACACTTAAAAAAAAAAAAAATAGAAATTATAAACTTCGATTAGTAATGGTTTTGTATTATCGTATTATTAAAAAGACTATAAAAGATGTGTTCTCTTTCTATCTTTTTCTTTATTTTTTTTTCCAAAAACCCCAATATATGATTATCTGCGTTTGTCTTAACGTTAGTTTTCTTTTGGTTACTTCATATATGATATTTTTTCCAACTAAATATTTCAAATATTCTTATGAATTTTAAAAAGAAAATTTTTCAATTAAGGTAAACACAGCTGAAAGAAGAAACAACAACCAGTGGGGAGAAAAGAACAAGAAGAAAATTTTTCACTACAAGTTTAGAGTTTGCACGTGACTGGCTGTTTTAGCACGTGATGTAGATGCCATTTCACTTATAAGCAACTCTATATACACCAACCTAACCATCATAATAAACAACAAGGTTTGCACGTATGATGAGCTGTTGCTTATTAATGACTGATATGAACAAATAATTTGTTTATTTACAAGTGGTATATAATAAATCTCAACCGAAAATTCTCTTTGATCTACTTTCTTTGTATTTCTTGATATCTTGAACCTTGACTAACCCTGTTTTTCTTTGACGAGATATAAATACAACTAAGGCAACACCAGAAGCAGCAGCAAGCAGGGCCCATGTGACCATGTATTGGAAGTGACTATTGCTTAAGTTCAAAGTTGCACTTTCACCTACAGGAACACCAGCTGATATGAATTGATTGGTATCGTATTCAACTGAATGGTTAGCGATGTCCTTTGTTTCTATTATCTTTCCTGCAGTTTCACTTTTACCTGTATTTTCAGTACTGATTTGCACAGGGGTTGTGTTTCTTCTCAACAACCAATTGAAGAATTTTTTCAATTTAGTTTGATCTTCATTAAAGTTAATGGTATTGCCTCCTGAAATGTCAGTGATCTTAGTTATCACATATTCGTGGTCATAAGCATCTGATATTTGTTGGCAATATAATGGAATACAACAATTGGCTTCACTTAACATATCAGGAAGATCCAAGACTTGCCAGTTTCTACTAGTTTTGTCATGTCTTCTTAATTGTCCATGAGATAGAGGTTTGGAAAACTTCATAAAACACTTGATTTTTACAATTCCTTCAGGACAACTCAAATGTCTCAATGACCTTTGGTAAGGAACAACATTTCTTTCAGAAACCCAACCTCTTTCGATGAATAATCTTTGACCATCATGTTCTCCACCTCTTAAGATCAATGGACAAAACAATCTATAACCTTTTTGTTGATTTTTGACTTTTGGACCTAAAAACAACTCTCTAGAATAATCCCATTCACCGACTAACTCCATGATTCTAAAAATGTGATTGTCTTCGATGTTTTTGTTGAATTCAAAAACATACTTTTCAAAGCTTTCAGGATCGTTCTTCATTAAGTATTCCAGCTTTTCCAAATCTTCACCAACCAACAAATTGTTGATCATCTCGTCTTGCTTAATCGGTGGCAGTTCCAATCTTTCTTCACAATCCGTGATTAATTGTCTTTTCCATTGTAATCTTTCATATTGCCAAATAGCCAAACGTAAAGATACTAAAGGCATCAAGAAAAGCAAAATCCAAATTATCCCACGCACAATCTTTGCAGCTGTTCCTTCTTCTTCGTCTTTTTTCATTTCTTGTAAGTAATTCTTGGTAGTTTTCATAGGTACCCAATCGGTTTTAGGCGTTATATATAGACTTTTCATGGATACATGGAAACTACGTCTAGGCTTCTGTATGTTCAATACATTTGATGATAATAAGGGCAATCTTCTAGAAAAACTGCTTAATTTAGTGTTTCTCAAAGCTATTTCATTCTTATATATGCTCTTTGCTAAGAATTTGTGTCCCAACATTCTGTTAGTACTTCTGCTGGTTCTAGTTATATACTGTTTAAACAGTGATTATATATCGGAGAAAAGCAAAGAAGAAAAAAAAGGCCTTGAAATGGAAGGGTAGAGAAATGTAGTATAAACTACTTAAGACGCTACCAATGGACCATATTGTAACTCCGAAAGCACTTGGTTATAACTACTCTAAAAGTATCAAATAATAAGGTTTTTTATATACAAGTACGATATATATGAGTATCTGTTTTACCCTGAATCTATTCAAAATAAGCCTTCTTTACATCAATTATATTACGACCTCTGATCATAGATAGTTCTTCAATGGATCTTTGTTTGGTTTTCAAAGCATCAACCAACAGAACAGCAGTATTCAAGTGGTTTCTACCTTTGAATCCTTTACTGATTATGTCTTTGATACCGATCAAACTACACAATTCGTAGATTATACCGGCAGCTTTGATACCTGAACCTGGAGGAGCAGGAGACAAGTTCAAGTGACAAGCACCTTTTTTGGCAATGACTTGATTGCTGATGGTTCTATTTTCGTATCTTGGGATGTACTGTAGGTTTTTAACAGCATTGATGTATCCTTGGACAGAGGCTATGTCCCCACTTTCTTTGGATCTACCAATACCTATACCAACCATACCGTTACCGTCACCAACGGCAATCAATCTCCAAAATGTGGCTTTTTTGGTTGAACCCTTTTTGTTTATGAATTTTCTAGCAGATAAGGTCTTTTCGGTTAAGTTTCTTTTGATATAACTCAAAGAGACATTGTTTTTAGTGGCAGATTCAGTTAACTTGATATCTCTAAGATGTTTTTTCAAGGCAAACTTTTGTTGATCTGGAGCCAATATGCTGACAGCTTCTTTGGCTTCTTGAATGATACCAACTTCACCTTTTCTCTTGGATTCCGTCAATGAGTATTTTTTTTCTATGAACAGTTCATTTGGTAAAAGTTGTTTATCTGGAGCCCAGTATGGATCTTTTCTGGATAATGTGTTGTTTACTTTGTTGTTATTTGAACCTGGTTTATAGTCAAAGAAATCATCTAATTTCAAAAAAGTATCGTATTTCTCAGGTACTTTTGGCAATACAACTTTAGATTTACCTTTGTTCAAGTCAGAAGTATTTATATGGGCAATTGCAGACAATTTAGCAGACTTTATGTATTGATGTAGAACATGTTTGTCTAAAACATCGGCTGCTTTTTTAGGATCAGAACTGTTGACAATCATTTTGACATCCTTAGGTAGGTTTTTATGTGGAAGAGCCTTTTTCAATCCTGAGTTAGAGTCAGAAGATTGAAACTTTTTAGATATACTTAAAACCACACGGTTATTGCTGAAAACACCAGAAGATTTTGCTGCTACTGAGATCATCTTAAAGTTGTGTATTGGTATTTCCTTTGAGTATTGGAGTATGTATATAATATGGTTTTATTTAACTACCTTTGTATTTGTTTAACGACATTCAGATATCCTCTTCAAAGAAAACGAAGCTGAAAATTTTTTTGTAGATGAAAAAGGAAAAAGCTAGAATTAAAAATTTTCCAAAAAATGTTCACGTGTCTCTTTTGGGAAATGTAGTAATGAAAGCGGGTAAGTATCTTTGGTAACCATAGTTGTTATTAGTGCATATATAGTAGATAAGCCAGAATGGCAATTAAAATTGTGTATTATGTTTTAATGTAAGAGGAATTACAAGAGCTCAGCAGTTTTAATACTTAT
>ERZ794936.435-NODE-435-length-20377-cov-68.961618_pt1 | contig 20377 bp, 7 predicted proteins | sample MGYA00511083_ERZ794936 | MGnify/ENA primary metagenome ERZ794936 (study PRJEB30137, sample SAMN04331409) | food metagenome | isolation source: Y2 must sample point D1 replicate A | place: Australia: South Australia | collected 2014 ... | reverse complement strand
TGTTGGAAGAACCGTAGGAATCATCGTTGTTAGAGCCATATGAATCATTGTTGTTGGAGCCATATGAATCATTGTTGTTAGAGCCATATGAATCATTGTTGTTAGAACCATATGAATCGTTGTTATTAGAACCATATGAGTCGTTGTTGTTGGAGTCGTTGTCATTTATAGAGGTATTAGAAAATTGTTGACGAACCTTGGACTCCATCTTATCAAATCTGTCCTCTCCGATTTTGCTTTTGAATTGATTGACTCTATCTTCGCCGATCATATTCTCAGCTTTGGTAACATAATCGCCTTGATTGTTATTGCCAGAATCATTGTTGTTATTATTGCTGTTAGCAAATTGCTTCACTTTATCAAATAAACCCATTGCTGTTTTTTTCGTTCACTTATAATACCGTATATATCAGTCTATTAAAGCCCTACTCTACAAAAGAAAAAATTAATTGTAAGACATTTTCGAGAAATTCTTTTTTTATTACATAAAAATTAATGCCTTCTTATATAATGGAAAGGGGGGCGTTGTTAAATGAAATCTCAACGTGGTTGTAAGAGTTCTTGTACGACATTCTTTTCCTTTTTCCCTTTTTCGTCGGTGCCAAGCTTGTATGGCCACAGCTAAGGGGCGATTTGTCATCCTCGAACCTTCGGAGTGGTTTTTTCACCTTCCCGAAGGTTTTTAAAATCAACCACGCCAAAACTGTGGTGGGCCAGGCCAGCACCGGAAACCGCTTTGTACGCATTGATTTACGTCATATGCACCCTTCTCAGAATAAGAGATGTGTATGATTCGTACTTTTCAATCTCAAAAAGAAAACAGCACTAACGATTTTTGTAGATTTACAGAATGTATTTATGTTACACTTGTTTTTTCCTTCCTTCCTATGATTGTAAACGATTATTTACTATCGTACGTGCCTATATTCCAGCAAGGCTCTCTTGCAACCAGCCAATGGTTCTTTTCTTTACTTCGCCATCCTCATCATCTTTATATAGCCTTTTGTTCTCTAAGGTTTCTATCATCTCTTGTGCCGTTTTACCTCTCTCCATACCGTTCAGAATGAACTTGTACAATCTTTTTCGCCTTGAAAAGGTCTTCTTATTTTTATTGAGCCTCCACTTGTTACCATACTTGGCCTCAAGATGCTTGATCGATGGCTTTCCTCTTATTCCAGTATCATACTCTTCCCATATAGTCTTTACGTCAGTGGGAGCCTTCAATATCCTATAATGTAAATCAGAGTTTATGTTGGGCTTAGTAGCCGACTCGCCGTGAAGCTTTCTTCTACCGTTTAAAGAGTTACTTTTTTTATGATGCAAGCTCCTCCTCCGCTTGTTAATCGAAGCGTTCTTCATATCTGTTTCGATTTCATCATCTACTTCATCTTCCTCAGCAGTGCTGTCTTCTTCATTATCCCTTCCATCACCTTCGTCATCACCGTCATCATCATCATCCTCTTGATAGCCATCATCGTCGACATTACTTTTCACTGTCATTGGTTTTGGGTACGACGGTAGAGTAGAAGCTCTGTTTCTATTTACAATATTCGTGTTCACCCCTGACTTACCACTCGGTAACAATTCAGATGTCGTGCTATCCTGATTGATCAATTGGGAAAATGATAGAGGCTGCTGGGTATTATTTATAATAGGGGGTATAACATTTTGATTTGGGGGAAAAGAAGCGTTATCTAGGGCTAAGCTGGGCAAACTTAAAGCTGTTGTCGTGCCAAAGTTATTCAATGAATTTAAGTCATGAAATGAATTTGAAGCACTGGTGACGCCTGAATGAATGGAAGAATTGGTATAATTCATGCTAGTTGTAGAATTATGAGAATTCGTTAATGGAGATAGGGCTGATATGGGCTTTTGTGCAGCACTAGCATGGTCATTTGTGCTCGCATTGTTGTTACTTTGCGTATTTCTTCTGCGCCGTTTAATCCCATTTGGGTTCAACTTGAATGGCTTGTCAGTTGAAGCGTTCGGGAAACTAATAGGCGAGCGATTTACCTGCTGATGTGTATTTGTGTTATGAATTAAAACCTGCGACTGGTTCTGATTGGCTTGTGTGTTTATAACAGGACCAAGTTGTCGGTTAGGGAGCGATTGGTTTATATTTTGGGAAACATTATTTCGATTATGCTGCTGATCAGGTAAGATAGTATTTAGTGCGTTAGAAAATTGGTTGTTTAGCTGTGCAGTATTCGTATTCACATCTATGGTTCCATTCGTAGTCCGATGCTGGTTGATACCAGAATGGGTGTTGGAATCTCCTGTACATAAATCAGCAGTATGCTGTCTACCAGAGCCATTATTCTGCATTTTCTGCAAGTAAGCACTACTAACGGCTGATATCGAATTTAGCAATTCGATAGCAAGCTTATTTTGGGCATTGTTTGTGCTTGGGCGCGCGCTTGGCTGCGCAACCAACTTAAGTAATATATTCAATTTGTTCATAACTTTATAGTTATCTTGTTTTAGGTTTAAAACCATTGTATTCTGTTCCGCGATCTTATTAGATAACTTGTTGAAGCTTTCCTCCATCTCAATCATTCGGGCACTCATTTCGTCCATTCTTTGAAAAATCTTCAACTGATCCGTCGATATTTCGTTCGACGGTGAATCATTAGTCAAGGATTGGCTTAACATACGCCCTGTACCCGCCGTTGTCGAGTTCGAAGCGGAAACATTCGAGTTCACCCGCTCTTCATTACTCAGTTTTTCACCAATAGTTTCTGTTGGTTGACTGGTACCTGTGGGTGCTGAAATCGCTGCTGAAGTCCTCAAAAGACCTCCATCTAGTGCATTTCCATCGTTGCGAAGTGTACTGGCGTTACTGCCACTGGCGCTCTCTGAACCAGTCGTAGGCGAAATGTGAGTGGGCAGTGAGAGGTCAAGATTGATACCTATAGCATCTTCATTTACTTGACTATTCATCCTGTACCCATCCTTTAATGTAGTGGGCATCATTAAGAATAAGAAGAAAGGGCTCATCAGTGTAGAATAATCGAAGCTGATGGTTATCCTATAAATCTTTGTACGTACGATGCAAAGAATCGCAATACCCATTCCAGACATTATGCTCCAGCCATATGTACCCTAAATATAATCTTTTTTGTATATAAAAAACCTAAAAAAGAGATAACTAAACCTAGCTCAATATTTAATTTGACCTAACCATCCGTCGGCCCTTTTTTTTTATTTTTTTCTTCGGAACGGTGCGCTATAAAGAAAAAAGGCAAATTCCAGGTTATCCATATAAACGCCATAACAAAATTTCATTGATACAGGCTTTAAGAACCTTGCTCTATTTACTACTGCTCTTTCTTCCTCTCTCAGGTTGAGCTATTTTTGAGAATAGCGCTTTACTGCTGCATGGAGGAGTGATTTTTTATAGAACATTGAAAAACCAAAGGACTGGTGCCTAACTACAAAATTTTCAAGAGTTGTTTCAAGTTATCTATATTGTCATTGGTTAATAATTATAAAAAATCTTAAAGTTTGGAGAGCCAAATTTTTTTTCTATATAAAAAAGCAAATGTCATTCAAGTTTCTGATAGAATCGCTGCTTCTCGGTTCAATAAGCGGACAAATACGGTGTGGTAGATCTTCGGTGATCCCCCGTGGCGATGTATCTTATGGGGGAGACGATACTGACGAACTTAACATGGATATAATGTTGTTTGCGTTTGGAACCTTAATCGTGGTCTACATCGTCATCTGTATCGTTTATTTTTTTACAAAACAGATAGCTACGCGGCTTATAACTGCATATTATAATGAGCATGGCCCTGGCCAAAGAATATCTTTATTCAGCGATTATGACGAAAATAATGCACACGTTCATAGCAGAAGATTAATGGAAAACATGAGTTTAAGGTGGCCCAACAATCTTGACGATGCTGATGAAGTAAGAGATAAGCTGGCACAGTTGTCACCTGAAGAGCAGTTTTATTATAAGCAAGGTGAGGAGTATATCAAGCAGAACCCACCATTTCTGCTTAACCAGGAACTTTTACAACAGTCCGAAGATAGCAATCCAGACACCACCCGTGAAGACCCTATTATGAACGAGCAAACAAGGCAATATATTCAAGAAGAGGGGGCTTATGCATGGGAGTTTAGCCCAAATCCTGATATGCCAAACCATACTGTCATAGTGGAAAATAAAACAGAGGTTTCTTTTCTAAATTATAATTATGATGCTTCTATATCCACAAATCTACCCATTCCGTGTATAAATAAAGTATATTATTGTGAATTCAAGATATTTGAAACGGATGGCCCACTAAACAGTGATGAAAATGTATCGAAAGGTGTCATCTCATTTGGTCTTTCCACACAGCCTTATCCATATTTCAGGTTACCGGGAAGACACCACCATTCGATAGCATACGATTCTAACGGCGCCAGAAGATTTAATGACTCCTTCAAACTAAATGAGCAATTAAGAACGTTATTTCCACAGTGTGAAAAGGGAGACATTGTTGGCATTGGCTATAGGTCACGTAGTGGAACAGTATTTTTCACCAGGAACGGAAAAAAACTAAATGAAAAATCTGTTGGTGGTCATATCCGCGGCTGGAAATTCCAATACCTATACCCGATCATTGGCTCCAACGTACCTTGTCAAATTCATGTGAATTTCGGCACTTATGGCTTTGTTTATATAGAAGCAAACGTTAAAAAATGGGGATACGCAAAGTCAAACGGCATTAAATTACCTCCTCCTTCTTACGAAGACTACGGTAAAGATACCCTATTAGAAAGCGGTGGTGAAGACAATGATTTCGACGAAGATTTTTCAGACGGTGATAGCGACAATATTGCGGCTGGTAGTACTACAAATCTCAATGATGATATAATTATAAGAAACGGTGAAATATTACCGCCACCACCTGGATTTGAATTCACTATGTCCCCTCCCACTGGAAAGAAGATCATCAATGAGGAAATTAATCTAGATTCCTTACCTATGCTACCACCAAGTTACTCGGACGATGAACATCATTCGAAAAATGATAAATCAGCAATAAGCGGACGAATTATTGGAACGAGCAGAAATTTAATTACTGATGAAGCATCTTTCGATAGTGTTGATAATGATAACGAAGATGAAAATGATCACGAGAGAGATCCCGAACAATTTTCAGAATTTGATGATTACGAAAGCAGGATGCATGGCATATAATACGAAAATGCATGAGATAGTAAGGCTGAAACACTAGCCCCGGTCAGTTATCTTTTTTTGCGCTGTGTTACGCAGAGCCACCATTTTTTAAAAACATTGCAATTTATAACGTTTTCTTCCTTATTGAGGGTTTCAACGCTATCACCTACTCGATATCGCAGTGCAGCATATAGATATTTACATACATATATACATATGTTTACGTACACTAGTAAGGGCAACTGGTTGACCCGCAAACTTCCTTCTTACTTTCCGTACTTTTGCCATCTTTACTTGCACCTCCGTGCTACCTCTTAATGTGTCACAAGAAGAACGTATGAAGTATTTGTCAGCGCTTCAGACATCAGCATGGGTTGCAAATGCGTGAGATTAAAATGAAGCGTTCCAGCTCGAAAGAAAATTTGCTTATCTTTCCCTTCTATCATTTTTTTTTTCTCGTTTTTTATTTTGCATTGCCTTATCTTTTGCCGCCAGAAGAAACAAGGTTGCCATTATCGTGCCATGCGTTTACTTGCTAACGCCCTATGATGTTCCCGGCGGCTTTTGGATACTAATAATAGCAATCATATACCCTTTATTGGTTACTCCTATCCAATGATGAGTTTTTTTAACTCGTTTAAACATTAGGGATGCAATCTTGTCGACACTCACTGATCATATCCCGAATTTTGCTCAAGAATGTTCATATAAAGGGAGCGAATCCTTAAAAATACTTTTGGCCCATTCCTATCATTTTTACATTGCATGTCCATCAAAAACAATCGTGAAAATAAGCCAAAAGGAAGATGCCTACCTTGTATACTGATATCGAAATCCCACAATTGAAAATCTCTTTAAAGCAACCGCTAGGGTTGTTTATCAACAATGAGTTTTGTCCATCATCAGATGGAAAGACCATCGAAACTGTGAACCCAGCTACTGGCGAACCAATAACATCCTTCCAAGCAGCTAACGAAAAGGATGTAGACAAAGCTGTGAAAGCTGCCAGGGCTGCTTTTGATAACGTTTGGTCGAAGACATCTTCTGAGCAACGTGGTATTTATCTTTCAAACTTATTAAAACTTATTGAGGAGGAGCAAGACACACTTGCCGCTTTAGAAACTTTAGACGCTGGAAAGCCTTTCCATTCCAATGCTAAACAAGACTTAGCCCAGATTATAGAACTTACAAGATACTATGCGGGGGCGGTCGACAAGTTCAATATGGGTGAAACCATTCCATTGACTTTTAACAAGTTTGCATATACTCTAAAAGTTCCTTTTGGCGTTGTTGCTCAAATCGTTCCATGGAATTATCCTCTAGCCATGGCTTGTAGAAAAATGCAAGGTGCCTTAGCGGCCGGTAACACGGTTATCATCAAACCTGCTGAGAATACCTCTCTATCTCTACTTTATTTTGCTACTTTGATTAAAAAAGCAGGTTTTCCACCTGGTGTTGTCAATGTCATTCCTGGTTATGGTTCCGTTGTGGGGAAAGCTTTAGGAACCCACATGGATATCGACAAAATATCTTTTACGGGAAGTACTAAGGTTGGCGGCTCAGTATTGGAAGCTTCCGGCCAATCGAACCTTAAGGATATCACACTAGAATGCGGTGGTAAGTCTCCTGCTCTTGTATTTGAAGATGCAGACCTTGATAAGGCTATCGATTGGATAGCAGCTGGCATTTTCTACAATTCAGGACAGAATTGTACCGCAAACTCAAGAGTTTATGTTCAAAGTTCGATCTACGACAAGTTTGTTGAAAAGTTTAAAGAAACTGCAAAGAAGGAGTGGGATGTTGCAGAAAAATTTGATCCGTTTGATGAGAAATGCATCGTTGGTCCAGTTATATCAAGTACACAGTATGACCGCATCAAAAGTTACATAGAACGTGGTAAAAAGGAGGAAAAGTTGGACATGTTCCAGACCTCTGAATTTCCTGTTAGCGGAGCTAAAGGCTACTTCATTCCCCCAACCATCTTCACTGATGTACCAGAAACATCTAAGTTGCTGCGTGATGAAATATTTGGCCCGGTTGTGGTTGTTAGCAAGTTCACAAATTATGATGACGCTCTGAAGCTGGCTAATGATACTTGCTACGGGCTCGCCTCTGCGGTCTTCACCAAAGATGTCAAGAAAGCGCACATGTTTGCTCGCGATATTAAAGCAGGAACTGTTTGGATCAACTCATCTAACGATGAAGATGTTACCGTTCCTTTTGGCGGGTTTAAAATGAGTGGTATTGGTAGAGAACTGGGGCAAAGTGGTGTTGATACCTATCTTCAAACAAAAGCAGTTCACATAAATCTCTCTTTGGACAACTAATGTGATAGTTATCATTATGTAAGTGCGTAAGTACCTAAATAGCTTAGCCTGACGACGGATGAATATGTTGACAGTCTAGCAAACAGTAGTAGTCCACTACTCGATATAAAACTGTAAGCACCATTATTTCAGCATGCGGAACAATTGTTGTTACTAGGTCCTAGAAATCCCTTAAGATGGTAAAAAAATAGAGCTATAAACTCAGTGAGATTTATTTTTGTGTCAAGAAATTATACTTGCGTGTTAGTTTTCTCTATTCCCACCATTACGTAGATCTTCCGTCTTTTTTTTTTCTTTTTCTGCATATGACGTCTGTTCTTCCTTCCCCCCCTGGAGTACAAGGAAAGTATCACTATTAGAACTCTACAGTACCTTTCTTCCACGCCCTTTAGTGCATTTAGGGATTTTCATTACTGCTAATCCAAGACTTGAACCGGATTGTTGATCAGCCCCCTTCTTAAGCTGATTGCTAAACTCCCTAAGGGTTAAGGAATTAGTAAGTTTAGGGAGGAGACAGGGAGATTGTTCAAACGAATAGCGTAGATTTAACTGATCATACCTCAGAAACTAATTGTATAAAATGGCAAATCTGGATGGGAATAAATTTGACTCATGCCAGGTAATTATACCTTGGACTTGTATCATAGAGATATAGATTATACACATTTAGAAAATTAGCCAAAAGAAAAATGCCTACCTTGTATACTGATATCGAAATCCCACAATTGAAAATCTCTTTAAAACAACCGCTAGGGTTGTTTATCAACAATGAGTTTTGTCCATCATCAGATGGAAAGACCATCGAAACTGTGAACCCAGCTACTGGCGAACCAATAACATCCTTCCAAGCAGCTAACGAAAAGGATGTAGACAAAGCTGTGAAAGCTGCCAGGGCTGCTTTTGATAACGTTTGGTCGAAGACATCTTCTGAGCAACGTGGTATTTATCTTTCAAACTTATTAAAACTTATTGAGGAGGAGCAAGACACACTTGCCGCTTTAGAAACTTTAGACGCTGGAAAGCCTTTCCATTCCAATGCTAAACAAGACTTAGCCCAGATTATAGAACTTACAAGATACTATGCGGGGGCGGTCGACAAGTTCAATATGGGTGAAACCATTCCATTGACTTTTAACAAGTTTGCATATACTCTAAAAGTTCCTTTTGGCGTTGTTGCTCAAATCGTTCCATGGAATTATCCTCTAGCCATGGCTTGTAGAAAAATGCAAGGTGCCTTAGCGGCCGGTAACACGGTTATCATCAAACCTGCTGAGAATACCTCTCTATCTCTACTTTATTTTGCTACTTTGATTAAAAAAGCAGGTTTTCCACCTGGTGTTGTCAATGTCATTCCTGGTTATGGTTCCGTTGTGGGGAAAGCTTTAGGAACCCACATGGATATCGACAAAATATCTTTTACGGGAAGTACTAAGGTTGGCGGCTCAGTATTGGAAGCTTCCGGCCAATCGAACCTTAAGGATATCACACTAGAATGCGGTGGTAAGTCTCCTGCTCTTGTATTTGAAGATGCAGACCTTGATAAGGCTATCGATTGGATAGCAGCTGGCATTTTCTACAATTCAGGACAGAATTGTACCGCAAACTCAAGAGTTTATGTTCAAAGTTCGATCTACGACAAGTTTGTTGAAAAGTTTAAAGAAACTGCAAAGAAGGAGTGGGATGTTGCAGAAAAATTTGATCCGTTTGATGAGAAATGCATCGTTGGTCCAGTTATATCAAGTACACAGTATGACCGCATCAAAAGTTACATAGAACGTGGTAAAAAGGAGGAAAAGTTGGACATGTTCCAGACCTCTGAATTTCCTGTTAGCGGAGCTAAAGGCTACTTCATTCCCCCAACCATCTTCACTGATGTACCAGAAACATCTAAGTTGCTGCGTGATGAAATATTTGGCCCGGTTGTGGTTGTTAGCAAGTTCACAAATTATGATGACGCTCTGAAGCTGGCTAATGATACTTGCTACGGGCTCGCCTCTGCGGTCTTCACCAAAGATGTCAAGAAAGCGCACATGTTTGCTCGCGATATTAAAGCAGGAACTGTTTGGATCAATCAAACCAATCAAGAAGAAGCTAAAGTTCCTTTTGGCGGATTTAAGATGAGTGGTATTGGTAGAGAATCAGGCGACACCGGCGTTGATAACTATTTACAAATAAAATCAGTCCATGTGGATCTTTCATTGGATAAATAATTCGTTACATAGTTATATAAATGTTTACATGAGATTCAAAGCTTCATATTCTATGAAATCTTTATTTTTTACGGCTTTAAATGAAGTGCGCGCAGCCATGTAAGCTAAGCGTAAGAGAATGAAATATTATAACCAACCTTCAGAGAGCAGGTGATGACAGAAGTTACGAACACGAGTTTGCATCCTAATAATAATGTTTAACCGTACCACTCAACTGAAATCCAAGCATCCCTGTTCCGTGTGTACGAGGCGAAAAGTCAAATGTGATCGTATGATACCGTGTGGAAACTGCAGGAAGAGAGGACAGGACTCCGAATGTATGAAATCAACAAAACTAATAACGGCTTCATCTTCCAAGGAATATCTCCCTGACCTATTGTTATTCTGGCAAAATTATGAATATTGGATAACGAATATTGGGCTGTACAAAACAAAACAAAGAGATCTTACTAGAACACCAGCTAATTTGGATACTGATACTGAAGAATGTATGTTTTGGATGAATTATCTTCAAAAAGACCAATCATTCCAATTGATGAACTTTGCTATGGAAAACTTAGGTGCTTTGTATTTTGGTTCCATTGGAGATATCAGTGAATTATATTTGAGGGTGGAACAGTACTGGGATAGAAGGGCAGACAAGAATCACAGTGTAGACGGCAAATACTGGGACGCACTAATATGGTCTGTCTTTACCATGTGCATTTATTATATGCCAGTCGAGAAGTTAGCAGAAATATTTTCAGTATATCCTCTCCATGAATATTTGGGTAGCAACAAAAGGCTCAATTGGGAAGATGGTATGCAATTAGTCATGTGCCAAAATTTTGCACGCTGCTCATTATTCCAATTGAAACAATGTGATTTCATGGCGCATCCCGATATAAGGCTCGTTCAAGCATATCTGATTTTAGCCACTACAACTTTCCCCTACGATGAACCGTTGTTGGCAAATTCGCTTCTAACACAGTGCATCCATACCTTTAAAAATTTTCATGTGGATGACTTTAGACCTTTACTTAATGATGACCCCGTTGAAAGCATCGCTAAAGTAACCTTGGGAAGAATATTCTATCGCCTGTGTGGATGCGATTATCTTCAATCGGGGCCACGCAAACCAATTGCACTTCATACAGAAGTATCCTCCCTATTACAACATGCAGCATATTTGCAGGATTTGCCTAACGTTGATGTTTATAGGGAAGAAAACAGCACAGAGGTCTTGTATTGGAAAATCATCTCATTAGACAGAGATTTAGATCAATACTTGAACAAGAGTTCTAAACCTCCCTTAAAAACATTGGATGCTATAAGGAGGGAGCTCGATATTTTTCAATACAAAGTAGATTCGTTGGAAGAAGATTTTAGATCAAATAACAGCAGATTTCAAAAATTTATTGCACTTTTTCAAATATCTACTGTTTCATGGAAATTGTTTAAGATGTATCTCATTTATTATGATACCGCAGATTCACTACTAAAGGTTATACATTATTCTAAGGTAATCATTAGTCTTATTGTTAATAACTTCCATGCAAAAAGTGAGTTTTTCAACAGACATCCGATGGTGATGCAAACCATTACGCGCGTGGTCTCTTTCATCTCCTTTTACCAAATTTTTGTGGAATCGGCTGCTGTCAAAGAACTTTTAGTAGATCTAACTGAACTTACTGCAAATCTGCCCACAATATTCGGTTCAAAACTAGATAAACTAGGTTACTTGACCGAAAGGCTCAGTAAATTAAAACTTTTATGGGACAAGGTACAGCTTCTAGATTCAGGTGATTCGTTTTACCATCCTGTTTTCAAAATACTACAAAATGATATTAAGATAATTGAGTTGAAAAATGATGAAATGTTTTCTCTCATAAAAGGACTCGGGTCTTTGGTACCGTTGAATAAGCTTAGACAAGAATCGTTGCTTGAGGAAGAGGACGAAAACAATACGGAACCAAGTGACTTCAGAACTATTGTAGAAGAGTTTCAATCCGAATATAACATTTCTGACATACTTTCCTAACTGCAACCATATTTCATATCCTTTGAAATCTCGCGGATGAATCGTTAAAGGAAAGGGCATACACTTTCAAATGAAACACAATCACACTCAGGAAATAAACAAAAAACTTTGGTATTACAGCCAAAACGTTTTAAAGTTAACACCTCTCAAAAACTTTGTATAGACCTGGAAGGTTGGCTATTTCCACGACATCCTTGAGAATGTGTCTAGGGGCCAGGAACCTTCGTTTGATACAAGGGAAGAGAACGTGTTCTAGTAATGAGGATATGTGTTCCTTTCTATTTATAAACTGGGCTTTTTCGTCTTCTGACAACGATGCATCAGATGTATCGACTTTCGGAACCATATCAGGTATATAGAGTAATGCAATCTCTCTTAAAATACCATCTAGACACTCTTGTTCATCCTCCCAATCAACTTCTTTACCCAGGCGATATATAAAAAATGGTAACTTGACCAGAGATGGAATGTAGCCTTTTAAAAGTAGTGGTAGAGATTTTAGCTTCACAGACTTTAAGTCATTATCTAGACCATCATTCACCAATTCTATGGAATAGTACTCATTTAGCATACTGCTCATGTCCCATATTTTACTAATTATTTTTTCTTTGGAAGCATCGTCATTGAACTCGTCAAATTCTGATAGGAGATTATACAAAACTATATCATCTGACACATTTGTACTCTGTAGGTTTATCTTACCAAAGTTTGCGAAGTCTGTCAAACCAATCTGATAGAATAGCTCATAGCACACAGATCCGTAATCTATTAAAAAAAGCTTTAAGTCATGCTGAATAGCGGCTAATCTTCTTTCCTCATCTACAACCCCAACGTAATTCAAATTTGCAAAAATGTCTGTTAGTTCTCGATGTATCGAATCATCTACTTTTTCACGCAATTTCTTGATACTCGTAAGATTAACATTAACTCGCTCCTTAGGTACTCTAATATACCCGTCTTTTGAAATCGGGAGTGCATTCTTTTCGTCATCGGCAATGCTTGGAACTTTATAATCCCCCAACTTTTGTTTCTTCTTAGGTTGATCCTTCAAGTCATTATCATTGATTGTATTGGCATCACGCGGTTGTTCGCCTTCATTTAGTGTCAGCTTTTCTGCCTCTTGGGAGTGGCTTACATTTGTTACCTTGGGTTCACTCAGTTGTCGCTTTGTAGACGATCCTTCAAAGTTGAACTGTTGACTTGAGGATAAAAATGACGTAATTTTAGCTTGTGAAGCATCTATTCTGACTAGTTTATTCTCTTGTCTTTTCGCTTTCCTTAGTTGACTATTGGCTGTCGTATATGAATTCTCTACCACTTGGGCTTGTCGGAGACTCTTCCTATTCCTATCACTTTCTATGGTGTCATTAAATGGTATCAATGACTCTGGCTTGTTTGTTGAAATTGAAGAAGCCTTGAAAGTACGTGAAGTATCAATGGCAGATAATTCGGCGTGCAATTGATTGGCGATTTTCTCTATGATCTCATCTTGGCTCAGGAAACGAACCTCTCTCTTTGTCGGGTGAACGTTAACATCAACAGCCGCCGGATCTATAACAATTCCCAAATAAATAAAAGGTCTGTTGCCCTTTGGCAGATAATTGGAGTAAACGCTGTTCAAAGCTCTTCTTAGAGGATCACATGTCACTAGTCTATTATTAATGAAAAAAATTGGTGAAATGGACTTTTTGGATATGAAATTCAAATTACACACCTTTCCATCAACGCTTTCCAGGTTTAAATCTTCTACTTTGCTGATATGAAAAGTAATTAAATTCGAAGCCACAGATTTATTGAACACAGTCCTAATCCTATCCTGGACGGTATATGAAGGTTTAACTGATAAAGAATAATTAGAGTCTCCGAACTTTTTACAAGAAAAGCCAATGTCCTTAGAATGAATGGCGTATCGCCCGACAACATCTAATATTTTAGAGTATTCATCATTATGGGACCTCAAGGCCCTTAATCTAGAAGGAATATTGAAAAAAAGGTCTTCAACTAGGATCGTGGTACCGTCTTTTCCAGCAACAGGTTTGGGGCTTTCCAACATCTTACCTTCTGCATATGAAACTCTCCATGCACATCTGTCTTCTTTAACTTTTGTCGTTACTGTGACTCTTGCCACATGTGAGATACTGGCTAAAGCTTCTCCTCGGAATCCATACGTTTGAATCTGACTCAAATCTTCGAATTTTTGTAATTTGGACGTCGTGAATCGCTCACATAAGATTGGCAGGTCTGCTTTATTAATTCCAGATCCGTTATCTGTTATTTGAAGTACCTTAATTCCTCCTTCCTTGACTAGAATATCAATCATTGTAGCATTCGCATCGATGGAATTCTCCATCATTTCTTTGAGAGCATTTACGGGGGATATTATGATCTCACCTGCAGCAATTTTGTTAACCACTGATGCATCAAGTGCTTTTATTCTGAGAGACATTGCTTATTGATAGGTCTATGTTATTTTTACCTTCCATTTACTATCACTATCGTATCAAAATTTTGCAGTTAAATTGTCCTAGCATGCTAGCGCGATTACTAAACACCGAAAACTGCTAATTTCTCGTCTTCGAGAACTCCTCAACTATAATGAAACAGCAAGCGGTCTCAAAAGTCTTTGGCAATAGCAGCGCCTCCTACACTATCTTTGCATGCAATAGAAGGTACCACATTCCTATTTTTCTTGCGATTGAACTCTAACTTGACATCTCTAGGACCCTACAACGATAGCGACTTCTTACATTGTGTTCATTAATTTGAAAAAACATCAAAGCAAGCCGAAAACAAACGCTGAGTATTCTAACGAAGCACGCATAATAATCTTCACTTCCAACCGACTGGTATAAAAGATAATGAACTCATGGAACCTGAGTTCTTCAATACCGATAATACATACGCCTCATGACCATCCCCCGACATCAGAAGGAACTCCAGATCAACCAAATAATAACCGAAAAGATGATAAACTGCACAAAAAAAGAGGCGATTCAGATGAGGACTTAAGCCCTATATGGCATTGTGTCGTCTCCGGTGGGATTGGTGGAATAATAGGAGATTCTGCGATGCATTCATTGGATACTGTTAAGACAAGACAACAGGGCGCACCCAATGTCAAAAAATACAGGAACATGATCTCTGCATATCGTACCATTTGGCTAGAAGAAGGCGTGAGAAGGGGGCTATACGGCGGTTACATGGCTGCCATGTTAGGCTCCTTCCCGTCAGCGGCAATCTTCTTTGGGACCTATGAATATACTAAGAGAACAATGATAGAAGATTGGCAGATTAACGATACCATCACACATTTGAGCGCTGGATTTCTTGGCGATTTTATCTCCAGTTTTGTTTATGTTCCATCAGAGGTCCTAAAGACAAGGCTACAATTGCAAGGAAGGTTCAATAATCCTTTCTTTCAATCTGGCTATAATTATTCGAATTTAAGAAATGCCATAAAGACAGTTATAAAAGAAGAAGGGTTTCGCTCACTATTTTTTGGATACAAAGCCACTTTAGCCAGAGATTTGCCATTTAGTGCATTGCAGTTTGCCTTCTACGAAAAGTTTAGGCAATTGGCTTTCAAGATTGAACAGAAAGATGGTAGGGATGGTGAGTTGTCTATACCTAATGAAATATTGACTGGTGCCTGTGCAGGTGGACTGGCGGGAATCATTACCACACCAATGGATGTTGTTAAGACTAGAGTCCAAACTCAACAGCCGCCCAGCCAAAGCAACAAATCATACTCAGTAACACATCCACATGTAACAAACGGCAGACCGGCAGCACTTTCCAACTCGATTTCGCTCAGCCTTCGGACGGTCTACCAATCTGAAGGTGTGTTAGGTTTCTTTAGTGGCGTTGGCCCTAGATTCGTCTGGACAAGTGTTCAGAGCAGTATAATGTTGCTTCTGTATCAAATGACCCTACGCGGATTAAGTAACGCATTTCCAACGGACTAAGAGCCTGATTTCTGGCTCATCTAACTCTCTAGAGGATAATTTTATGTGATAAAACTTTTCCTACAAGCGGCTACAATAAAGACAGTACAAGGGACCTCACCCTATTCGCCATCACTGCACATCACAGTGGGTCTTGTACTTATCATTTCACATACATAGATATAGGTTCTTCCGAATAAGTTTTGTATATAGTCATTTACGGCAAGAATACTCATCTAAGTTTAATACGCATTTCTCTCTTCGTTCGCAGTTCCTAACACTGAGCGTTCTTGTTTGGAGGGCTCGTTTAAAAAAAAGTCTAACAAATGTGACAGATTTGCTTGAACAGGGTCCAAACTCATCTTGTATATCATAACACTACATCACTGGGAGACAAAATCGAAGTGCCCACGTGCTGCTCATTCTCTAAACGGTCTGTCGCGGGCCCTTTTCGTCCTTCGGTTTCCCTCCCTTTAGACAATGGGCTCTCTTTTCTCTATTATCTATCTCTTTTTCTCGGCTTTTCCGGCCAGCGTTGAAAGCAGCGCACGGTGAGGGTAGAAGGAAGAGCAAGGACAAGTGAAGAGTAGGCCATCGTGGGGGCTTGTGTTTATAAAGAAAATACATTCAACAATTTAGTAAAACGTGTTCAGGAAGTGTTAATCAGACCAATTGGACACTGCACCTTCGTAATCACAGTTTTACCTTCTAAGAAACATACAGGGAAGACATTACTGAAGATAGACACATCGGTCGATTATGCAGTACGTAGGCAGAGCTCTTGGGTCTGTGTCTAAAACATGGTCTTCTATCAATCCGGCTACGCTATCAGGTGCTATAGATGTCATTGTAGTGGAGCATCCAGACGGAAGGCTATCATGTTCTCCCTTTCATGTGAGGTTCGGCAAATTTCAAATTCTAAAGCCATCTCAAAAGAAAGTCCAAGTGTTTATAAATGAGAAACTGAGTAATATGCCAATGAAACTGAGTGATTCTGGAGAAGCCTATTTCGTTTTTGAGATGGGTGACCAGGTCACTGATGTCCCTGACGAGTTGCTTGTGTCGCCCGTGATGAGCGCCACATCAAGCCCCCCTCAATCACCTGAAACATCCATCTTAGAAGGAGGAACCGAGGGTGAAGGTGAAGGTGAAAATGAAAATAAGAAGAAGGAAAAGAAAGTGCTAGAAGAACCAGATTTTTTAGATATCAATGACACTGGAGATTCAGGCAGTAAAAATAGTGAAACTACAGGGTCGCTTTCTCCTACTGAATCCTCTACAACGACACCACTAGATTCAGTTGAAGAGAGGAAGCTTGTTGAGCAGCGTACAAAGAACTTTCAGCAAAAATTAAACAAAAAACTCACTGAAATCCATATACCCAGTAAACTTGATAACAATGGCGACTTACTACTAGACACTGAAGGTTACAAGCCAAACAAGAATATGATGCATGATACAGACATACAACTGAAGCAGTTGTTAAAGGACGAATTCGGTAATGATTCAGATATTTCCAGTTTTATCAAGGAGGACAAAAATGGCAACATCAAGATCGTAAATCCTTACGAGCACCTTACTGATTTATCTCCCCCAGGTACGCCTCCAACAATGGCCACAAGCGGATCAGTTTTAGGCTTAGATGCAATGGAATCAGGAAGTACCTTGAATTCGTTATCTTCTTCACCTTCTGGTTCCGATACTGAGGACGAAACATCATTTAGCAAAGAACAAAGCAGTAAAAGTGAAAAAACTAGCAAGAAAGGAACAGCAGGGAGCGGTGAGACCGAGAAAAGATACATACGAACGATAAGATTGACTAATGACCAGTTAAAGTGCCTAAATTTAACTTATGGTGAAAATGATCTGAAATTTTCCGTAGATCACGGAAAAGCTATTGTTACGTCAAAATTATTCGTTTGGAGGTGGGATGTTCCAATTGTTATCAGTGATATTGATGGCACCATCACAAAATCGGACGCTTTAGGCCATGTTCTGGCAATGATAGGAAAAGACTGGACGCACTTGGGTGTAGCCAAGTTATTTAGCGAGATCTCTAGGAATGGCTATAATATACTCTATCTAACTGCAAGAAGTGCTGGACAAGCTGATTCCACGAGGAGTTATTTGCGATCAATTGAACAGAATGGCAGCAAACTACCAAATGGGCCTGTGATTTTATCGCCCGACAGAACGATGGCTGCGTTAAGGCGGGAAGTAATACTAAAAAAACCTGAAGTCTTCAAAATCGCGTGTCTAAACGACATAAGATCCTTGTATTTTGAAGACAGTGATAACGAAATGGATACAGAGGAAAAATCAACACCATTTTTTGCCGGCTTTGGTAATAGGATTACTGATGCTTTATCTTACAGAACTGTGGGGATACCTAGTTCAAGAATTTTCACAATAAATACAGAGGGTGAGGTTCATATGGAATTATTGGAGTTAGCAGGTTACAGAAGCTCCTATATTCATATCAATGAGCTTGTCGATCATTTCTTTCCACCAGTCAGCCTTGACAGTGTCGATCTAAGAACTAATACTTCCATGGTTCCTGGCTCCCCCCCTAATAGAACGTTGGATAACTTTGACTCAGAAATTACTTCAGGTCGCAAAACGCTATTTAGAGGCAATCAGGAAGAGAAATTCACAGACGTAAATTTTTGGAGAGACCCGTTAGTCGACATCGACAACTTATCGGATATTAGCAATGATGATTCTGATAACATCGATGAAGATACTGACGTATCACAACAAAGCAACGTTAGTAGAAATAGAGCAAATTCAGTCAAAACCGCCAAGGTCACTAAAGCCCCGCAAAGAAATGTGAGCGGCAGCACAAATAACAACGAAGTTTTAGCCGCTTCGTCTGATGTAGAAAATGCGTCTGACCTGGTGGGTTCCCATAGTAGCTCAGGATCCACGCCCAATAAATCTACAATGTCCAAAGGGGACATTGGAAAACAAATATATTTGGAGCTAGGTTCTCCACTTGCATCGCCAAAACTAAGATATTTAGACGATATGGATGATGAAGACTCCAATTACAATAGAACTAAATCGAGGAGAGCATCTTCTGCAGCCGCGACTAGTATCGATAAAGAGTTCAAAAAGCTCTCTGTGTCAAAGGCCGGCGCTCCAACAAGAATTGTTTCAAAGATCGACGTTTCAAATGACGTACATTCACTTGGGAATTCAGATACCGAATCACGAAGGGAGCAAAGTGTTAATGAAACAGGGCGCAATCAGCTACCCCACAACTCAATGGACGATAAAGATTTGGATTCAAGAGTAAGCGATGAATTCGATGACGATGAATTCGACGAAGATGAATTCGAAGATTAAAGATTCTTGTAGCCGAATATTATTTATAACGATCCATACTGCATATTAAGTAAAATTATGAAGTACTAAGTAACAATTTTTCAATTTTATTTAAGAAAAGAGAAGGAAAAAAAAAAGAAGAAAATTTTTTGATAGAAGAAAAAGGTAAACGATGATTGTTACGTACCAAGTGTTCTTCTGAGCTACTTGGTAATTACATACTTCTTCGAAATGTCAAGGTAAATACTTTTCTATACGCACACGAAACTCGCTTGCTGCAACAGGTATTACGTCAGGTGAAAAAAGCGGCCAAGAGGCAATGCCGAAATACAATGCGTGTATAACAGGAAGAGGAGGGGTATAATAAAATCACCATAGTAGAAAAGACCAGAAAGATTTCTATTGCAATCCTGTGTGACTCTTTTGGTTTTTCCCTTTGGTATCTCCCGGTTCTTTTGTCAATTTTTCGTTAGACTGCAGTGAAATAAGAAAAAGGTGCATGATAAAGATATGGATAACACGACCAATATTAATACAAATGAGCGCTCTAGTAACACGGATTTTAGCTCAGCTCCCAATATCAAAGGTTTGAATAGCCATACTCAGTTGCAGTTTGATGCGGATTCTCGAGTTTTCGTTTCGGATGCAATGGCTAAGAACTCTAAGCAATTATTGTACGCCCATATTTATAACTATTTAAGCAAAAACAATTACTGGAACTCTGCCGCAAAATTTTTAAGCGAAGCTGACCTTCCTTTATCTAGAATAAACGGATCTGCTTCGGGTGAGAAAACTAGCTTGAACGCCAGCCTGAAGCAGGGATTAATGGATATTGCATCTAAGGGTGACATTGTTAGTGAAGATGGGCTATTACCTTCGAAAATGCTGATGGACGCTAATGACACGTTTTTACTGGAATGGTGGGAAATTTTTCAATCATTGTTCAATGGAGACCTAGAATCTGGGTACCAACAGGATCATAATCCTTTAAGAGAGAGAATAATACCAATTTTGCCAGCTAATTCTAAATCTAATATGCCTTCCCATTTCTCTAATCTCCCACCAAATGTGATTCCACCAACTCAAAATAGTTTTCCAGTTTCAGAGGAGAGTTTTAGGCCCAATGGTGACGGTAGTAACTTTAATTTAAACGATCCAACCAATCGAAACGTCTCCGAAAGATTTCTATCGAGAACTTCCGGTGTCTACGACAAACAGAATAGCGCTAATTTTGCACCTGATACTGCTATAAACAGTGATATTGCTGGGCAGCAGTACGCAACTATAAATCTACATAAACACTTCAATGATTTGCAATCACCAGCACAGCCCCAGCAATCATCTCAACAGCAGATCCAGCAGCCTCAGCATCAACC
>ERZ794936.434-NODE-434-length-20430-cov-32.749742_pt1 | contig 20430 bp, 8 predicted proteins | sample MGYA00511083_ERZ794936 | MGnify/ENA primary metagenome ERZ794936 (study PRJEB30137, sample SAMN04331409) | food metagenome | isolation source: Y2 must sample point D1 replicate A | place: Australia: South Australia | collected 2014 ... | reverse complement strand
AAAAAAAAAAAAAAAAAAAAAAAAAAAAGGAAAAAAAAAAAAAAAAAAAAAAAACAAATTTGTAAGATAGCCAACACATCTGTGTGTCTAAACCAATTACGTGTTTGAATTTTTTACATTTCCACTTTTTTGAAACTTACACGTCTTTAGAGTATTTTGAAACCTTCTCTACTATATTAAAAAAGACATCAAGAAAACAAAAGCAAAGTACAAGGAAAAAAAAAACGTAGCTAAAAAAAGAGGATTTCAACAACCAAGGTCACTGAAAATACTCTCATAACAATATTAATAAGGTCAAAAAGTTACAATAAATAAAACAAAAAACTCGTACAGCAAATCAATATGGACCCGAACACTTCAGCAACTTTTACCAGCGGTGTTGTTCAACTATTGCAAAACTCGCTTTTTACAACAGACCCAACGGTTAGATTGCAATCGGAAACAGAATTGGAAAAATTGAGCAATGAAAATTTTTTGCAATACATTGGAACGTTGGCGTCTATTATTCCTGATGACTCTGTTAAAGAGGAATGCAGAATGTTGGCTGCCTTGTTAATCAAAAACAAATTGGTTTCTAAAGATCCTTACAAAAGTAAACAATTCAGTCAAAGATGGTGCACCATGTTGGATGCGGATAGTAAAAACCAAATCAAACTGTTTACTTTGCAAGGGTTGATGTGCAATTGTTACAGAGTTGCAAACAGTTGTGCCCAGTTGGTTGCCACCATTGCCAATATCGAATTGCCAAGAAACGAATGGCCAGAACTAATGAACATCATGGTCACAAACACCCAGTTCGAACAACCAGAACATATCAAAAGAAGTGCTCTACTGGCTTTGGGTTATATCTGTGAACAAGCTTCTTCTGCTACAGCCTCAGTATCATCATCATCGTCATCATCATCAACATCATCATCAACAGCTACTGCAGATGCACACGGAGCTGTTTCAACGGGCCAAGATACAGATGCTGGAAACAATGAAGCCACTGCACAAAAACAAAAAAACAACACCGGGATGAACTCTCAGATTTTGATGGCACACTCAAACAATATTTTAATTGCCATCGTCCAGGGCGCTCAATCAAAAGAGCCTTCCAAAAGTGTTAGATTGACTGCATTGAATGCTTTGGCAGATTCTTTATCCTTCATCAAAGAAAACATGACAAGAGAAGGAGAAAGAAACTATTTGATGCAAGTTATTTGTGAAGCAACTCAAGACGACGATTCAGCTATACAAGCAGCTGCTTTCGGATGTTTGTGCAAAATTATGTCATTGTACTACGCGTACATGAAACCTTACATGGAACAAGCTCTATATGGGTTGACCATCTCCACAATGAAATCAAACCAAGACGAAGTTGCTTCATTGGCAGTTGAATTCTGGTCCACAATTTGTGAAGAAGAAAACGATATTACTTTTGAATTACAAGAATTCCCAGATTCTCAATTGGTGAATTACAATTTTGCATTGGGCTCAATCTCAGAGGTCATTCCAACGTTATTGAATTTGTTGATGAAACAAAACGAAGATTTTGAAGATGATGACTGGAACGTTTCCATGAGTGCTGGTGCATGTTTGGAATTATACGCTATAAATTGTGGGAATTTTATTGTGGAACCGGTTTTGCAGTTTGTTGAACAAAATATTGGTAACACAGAAAGCTGGAGAAACAGGGAAGCTGCAATCATGGCTTTTGGTTCCATTCTTTATGGACCAGACAAACAACAGTTGAGCTCTTTGGTCCATCAAGCCTTGCTTCCTATTCTACAATTGATGAACGATGATTACTTGCAATTAAAAGAGTCTGTCGCTTGGTGTTTGGGAAGAATTGTTGAGTACGTCATTACTTCCATTGACGAACAACAACTTCCTCAAATCATACAAACGTGCTTGTTGGGTTTACAAGGACATCCAAAAGTCATCACCAATTGTTGCTGGGCCATCATCAACTTGATCGACCAGTTGATGTTGTTATCAGAAGAAGAACAACTTGATATCTCGAATACTGCAAACAAAAGCACGGCTCTTTTAAACATAGTTTACCAAGCATACCCAATGATCATCGACACAGTTTTAAAAGTCTGTGAAAGAACAGATAACGATTTCAGTGCAAGAGCCTCGGCTTTCAGTTGCTTGGTTACCATTGTCGAAAATGCAAGTGGCGACAGTTCAGAATCCATTTCTGCCATTTCCTCTTACATTTTGGACAAGTTGGGGCAGACTATGAATGTTGACAAATCTTCATTTACAATCACCGACAGACAAAACTTGGAGGAACTTCAATCTAACGTGTTGTCGGTCCTATCTGCTTGCATACGGAAGATTCCTGACCAAGTTCATCCTGTTTCCGATTTGTTAATGCAAATTTTCACCTCCTTATTGGAGTCCTCTGCAAACTCCAACACCGAAGAAACAAACTATTTAGATGACGACGTTTTCTATGCCGTTTCGGCATTGGCTTCTACACTGGGCGCTGATTTTCAAAAGTATCTAGAAACTTTTGCGCCATATCTAGTCAAAGCTTTGAACCAAGTCGACTCGCAAATTTCAATCACTGCAGTTGGTTTGATCGGTGACATTTCCAACTCTTTAGGTCCTCTGTTCAAACAATGTGCTCCAGCATTCATGAACGCATTGGGTCAAATGATCAACTTGCCCAATGCCAAAAAGGAACTGCAGCCTGCTGTTATTTCTGTCTTTGGTGATATTGCTACCAACATCGGCCCAGATTTTGTTCCATATCTGGATCAAGTTTTGGCTTTATGCTTGTCCGCTCAAAATGCTCAGCCTGAAAACACAAGTCTCGAGGCTTTGGATTACAATTTGAAAATCCATGAAGCTGTACTAGATGCATATGTCGGTATCATAGCAGGTTTATCAGACACCCCACAAGCATTGTTTCCTTACATTGGCAACATTTTCAGATTTCTGGGATATGTTGCTGACCAACCAAATTTGTGCATTGAAGACTCAACCGTTAGAGCTGCTGTTGGTTTGTTGGGTGATATTGCAGCAATGTACCCCGATGGCAGTATCAAACAACTATACGCAGCCCCATGGGTCACTGAATTCATTAAGAAAACAAAATCAAATCCTAACTTCAAACAGTCAACTAGAGAGACCGCTAAGTGGGCCAGAGATCAACAAAAAATACAGTTGCGTTTGTGATTGTCACTAGGTTGTGTTTTTTTTGTTTGAGTTTGGCTTTTGGAAACAAACGCTCGATGGTTTTGTTTCTGGTGTTTTCTTTTTTTTTTTTTGAACCGTTTTTTTTTTACGCAACTGAACAGAGTTAATGCTGCACTTGTTAGTTTTATTCCCAACTTTTATTTTCCCACACCCTTCCTATCTCTTCCCCTCCCTTTTCTTTTCCTTTTCCATCCTACCTCCTCCTTCCCATCCTATTCCTCCCTTACACTTTATTGCGAAAGTTTAGGCTTTCCCCTTCCTTCATCCATCCTCCTTTTTCAATTTTTTATATAGTTATCTGCATTTCATCCCTCCCCATTTCCCTATCCACAAATAATGATTTTGTTTTAATTAATTGGATCTTTCAATTTTATTCATTATGCTTTCATTTTTGTTTTCATTTTTCGTGTTTTTTTCTTTTTTTTTTTTTTGGTCTTCTTTTAAGGGCAGCCTTACAGGTTGACAACATAAGCAACGTTTACGTGTATGACAAGTTGCAGCATTGGTTTTAGTGCCTAGCTCATCACTGCCACCTATCACTTTAGAATGCAAAGTTGTTATGTTACGTTATGACCGTTATGCCTGAAAAAGTCTTGTTACAAACAATTTCCGCAAAACGTTTTGTTTCCCCATTCATATACTTGCGAGTAGTAAAATGAACCGTAGCAACAGTTGATCAGGAAGATTTACTCATTTTACTCATCACAAGTATATAAGTTTAAAGGCGTTGTTACGGGACCCAATGCTTATTTTTTGTTTTTTCGGTGCTTCATATTACTGCGACCCGGCTTTCGTTGGCTTCATAGAGCTGACACCATTAGCCATGTAAAACAAAGGCGAGATTTGAATCATATGATGAGCATGTTAGCTGTATCTAAATGTACTATTCTCATCCTCCATTGATTGTTCATAAAAGCATGACCCAAACACAATTCAAATTCACTTGATACACCCCCTCATGAGCCAAGACACCGCACAGTTGGGTTTACATCATAATCTGATACCCTTTGACGATACTTACGTGCTGTACAATGCAAATGATATCTTTTCATTTTTGTCGTGCTACTTTACATTATTGCCTATATTTATTATGGTTTTCTATTTCAGCTGGTTTGTGATAACACGGGAAGTTGAAGCGTGTTACATGGCTGGAGGACATGTAGTGAACGATATTGTGAACAACATTGTGAAAAAATTCATCAAAGAACCAAGACCTTTCAACTATTTTGGTGACTCGTTCCAGCAAAACACAATTAGATCCGGCTATGGAATGCCGAGCGCACATTCGCAATTTATGGGGTTTTTTGCCATGTATGTTGGCTTAAGGCTTTTCACTTTTTGGGACACGTCTTTATTTAACAAGATTGTTGGCACGATAGCATTGATAGCGGTTTCCATCCTGGTGGCTTGGTCTCGCGTGTATCTTGGATACCATTCTTTCACTCAAGTGGGTGTGGGATTGTCTTTAGGGTCTGCTCTTGCAAGTTTTTACTTCTTGGTTGTTATATACGTAAGAAGAGTTGGTCTTTCACAGTGGTTTTTGAACTGGAAAATATGTCAAAAATTGTACATGAAAGACTCTGCATTTTACAGGCCACTTAGTCTAAAACAAGAGTACGATGCATGGAAAACAAGAACAAGCAATATCAATGAAGAGAAAAAAACAAAGTGATTACACCCGCGTGTTTCAAAAACACCTATAATAAGCAATATCTCTTTAATGACTGGAATATATAAATGCATTACTCCTATTCTACACCTTTATAAAAACCCCAACAATTTAAAGCTTATAATCCTTTTTGTGCTGAGAGGTGAAGAAACAAGTTAATAATCAATCGGTAAACGTATGGCTTGGTTCTCGTAGTGACCAAAAGAAATTTCGATAACTTCATTTCTGCTGAAGTCTATGTTTGGGATGTCTGAACTTGTGCAGGCCATCAGATACCCGTACAACACTCTTAGAGTAGATTCATGAGCAATGATAAGCACGTCCCCGCACATTCTCTCAATCTCAAGCAAAAGAGGTTCAATTCTCACAGCTAAATCATGGTACGACTCCGCTCTTGGGTATCGATAATGATAAGGATTTTTCAAAAAATGCTTGTACTCATGTGGATATTTTTTGGCAATTTCTGGTGCTAACATATCGGTCACAATTCCCGGGTGCAACTGTTTTAATTGATTTCTTTGCCTTACCGGTATCCCAAGCTGCTGGAAAAACTTGGAAGTGTCGTGTGTCCTCTTTCTGGGAGCAGTCCAAACAATAAATGAGTCCTCATCAGCCCCATCGTGCAGTGAAACTTGTTTGTACTGGGCTTTTCCTCCAGTTAGATGTCTTTGAACGGTTGCGTTTGTCTCCACCAAGGGTTTGGACAACGTGTTTAAAGATGAGTTTGAGTCAAAAGTTTTTTGTTCAAGTTGCGACTTGCTGTTTTTAATTCTTTGCATTCTCTCCTCGTTAAGCCTTTTCAGAACAACTTCCGTTAGTTTTTTAGAAAAGCAAACACCCTCTTCATTCAATTGTTCATCGTCAAGATACTTATCATTATCACTAGTACCGCATCTACTCAAAAACACTTTTCCTTTTTTTTCTTTAAGGTTCATCAAGAAGAAAACAATCTTGTTGATCAAATATCCGTAAAAATTATTGTTGACAATCAACCTCTCGCCATAATTGATGTATTTCACAAAACTCAAATTTTCTTGCGAAGTCATTTCCTGATAATACTTTTTGTTGATATCAAGTCTTTGCATGAAATCTTTTCTAGCAAGTTCAGGGTCCCAGCCTTCATAGTCCACGGACCCTATAGATATATTCACGTTTCTTTGCATTAATTCAGGATCTGTCACAACGCTTTCTATAAACAAAACTTTGACATCATCAACACCAAGCGAGTCTCCATCGTCTGTGTACAATACCTTTCCTTTAGAAACTTCGTTTTTTTTCGCAAATTTGTTAAAAATAGTTTGACGGTCTTCTGGCAAAATATTCAATGCATCGTAAATTGCCAGTTGTGAATTTGGCTCTTTAAAAAATAAGTCAATGTCCTCCATACAGGATTTAAAGATGTCCTCGCGATATTTCTTAGCCTCTTCAGTTTGAGGACATACAGAAAAGTAGTCTGCAGGTAAAATATTAGCCTTTTTGCTTTTTGAGTCAGTTGAATCCAGCGTGCTATCTTCGACATGTCTTTGCTGACAATATTTTCTTCTATATTCAGAGACGTGAAACGCTTGAGTCTTCACACCTAGCCATCTAGTGTATCTTGTGATTGCAACCGATAGTTTGGTTTTGGAGGTTGCAGGAAGCCCCACAAGAACAATAAGTATTTTTCCTGCGTGAAACAACCGCCCACTGTCTGTGGAGTAAAGCTGTCCGGGAGATATACTGTAGTCACCTTGTTCTTCGTGGACTCCGTCTTTGTGGATATTGGAGTAGTCTTCACTACTGCTGTCTACACCAACACTGGTGCTGCTATGGCTGGGGCTGGGGCTTCCACGCTTTTTGCCTGCAGAAGGAAGAAAGTCTGCAGAAGAGTTCAAGTCAGAGTGACTGGTGGCGTTCTCGAGTTTGAGTTTTTTAATGCTTGGTACTTCGTTTGATGTCTGATTCACACCTTTGTCATTATTGCAACTAGATGTGTTGCTGACTTTTTTCAAATCTGCTCTATCCCACCTACTTGTTTTTCTAGCCATATGATTGTTTTCGGCTTTTATCTTTGGCAAAATTGCATTCATGCCGCTTCCATTAGAGGTTCTCGTGTTGTGTTCCATCTCCAAAAACGTTCCCTTATGATAATATAAATCCTTTTTGAAAATATTAGGCCCTTTGTGATTTTTTGTTTAAATATAGTACGAGTGTTTGGATCTAACTTCCGATTTCAAAGGTTATCCAAAAAACGGGAGCTTGCTGAGTGGACGTATTGGGTTTTTTTCCCTTTGTTATTTTGGTTTTCAACTTATCAACTTTGGGGCAATACAAGTGTACTTTATGTAAGATAAACACTTTTGATTTGCAATTACACCCTTCTTTTTTCTTTGCTTGAACGTCGAATTGTTATTTTCAAAACAGTTTCAGCAAACCCGGGGAGGAGAAACCGCAAAACAGAGTAAAATTTGCTATTATTAGAGGCAAAATTGATTATTGAAAAAAAAAGCATGTTTTAGAGCACGTGAGTTATTAGAGCTTTTGCATATTTCGGGAAGGCAACGATTAGAGAGAAGCTAAGTGAGAGCATGTCTTGGATAAAACATGAATTGAAGGCAAACTTCCGAGCCACAAAAAGTGGGGGGGTAAAGACTTGATTGCAGATTCTCTTTTTTTTGGAGTGATTGTTATCTAAATTATGGTTATGAAGTCAATAATCTCTTTGCAACAATGCGCAAGAATGTAAAGCTCGATCAATGAGAAATACACGAATAAATTTTGTTACGGGGTAGTTTTGCATTACATATACACTTTGGTAATAAGGAGCTATATATAATGATCGAGATAGAATTGCTTAAACTCTGTGCGGTAAAAAGTTACTTAAAATACTGATGTTTTGAAAATGAATTGATCGATTGAAAAGAGTCGATATTACATTTATTCAGCTTTACCACCTTTTCTGGTAATCAAAGCTTTTCTGTCTTTGTCCAAGTGCAATTTGGTAATGACAACTTTGGATGGGTGAACGTTGATTGGGATAGAAGCACCGTTAGATTTTTCTTTGGTGATTTTGTCGACTTGGACAGCAAATTTCAATCTGTAAACAGAAGAAATTTTACCTTCTTTACCTTTTTCGGAACCTCTGACAACCAAGACTTCGTCTTCTTTTCTGATTGGCAAAGCTTTGATACCGTATTGAGCTCTCAATTCTTTGGATAGTGGAGCAGACAATAGAGATCTTCTTTCAGAGGATGGAGCGGTGAAGTAAGCTTTTCTAGCTTTTCTTCTGTCACTGGAAACGTCTGTGGATAATCGTCGTGCGTTTTCTCAACATTACTCAATGTCTTTCCAAAAAATCCAGGTATAAAAACATTTACAACCTGAATCAATTTGTGAAATGAAAAATAGAAAAAATTAGGAAACAGATATTGTTAGTAAAAAAAATTTTGTTCTTGGATGGTAGAGCATAGTATAATTCAGCTAAATGCTAGTCAGTTGGGGAGGGGGTGCTTATTTTAGACATTAAACAAATTCCGTCGTGTTTTCTTCATGAAACTGTTTGTTACATTCACGCCTTTGCAATCTTTGTTTGAATATTTTTTCACAATGTTTTGTAAATTATCATGCTAAAAACTGCCAAATACCTTATAACCACACGATATGCATGACTTTTTGTTTTGCTGTTGTTGGATCAGCCAAAAAGAAAGTAGAAAAAAAAGGTCACTGACAGAAGCACAGTAAATTTTTTTCCTATAAAGACGATTAGGGCCTGGCTTATTAGACGAATCCTAAATTTGGAAACTAGACATGGGGTCTGGCTTCAAAAAATAGCAGAACAAAATAGCTCTTGTTATAATCGTTTTATATTACTAGGTTAGAAGTTATGTGGACTTGCAAAACTTTTCCTGGCTTCTCCACCAAAAGTTGCTCAAAAACTAGCCTAGGTCCGCATCGTGATAATTCATTGTGATATGTTATGCATTGCTTCACTACTCTTTTGCATTTGTCAACATTTTTTCTGAGTCGCTTAGTGAATTAAACTACTTTTTGCTCGGTTGTTGCTTGAAACTTCTGGTCGCTGGAAACCTGAGTTAGCATTTATTGTTGTGTTGGACATACCTAGAGATTGTTTAGCCATTGTTGTCGTTGGTGTTTCTATATTTTTTCTTTTCAAAAAGATTTCTTCAAGAATAAAACACTACACTATTCTTACTATAATCTAAATCTTAAGTCACGAACCATAATAATTGAATGTACAAAAAAACCGTCACAAGAGATTGCACGAATAATGAATCATTCACTGCGATAACATCAACTTATTCGGAATATCTTACATCAAACCAGTAAACTGAGAGAGAAGCTAAAGTGGAAAGTTGTATTTTTTACATTCCAAAGGCATGTATGGCAAGCGCAGTTTCCAGCATAATATTCATCGAGATGTTGAAAAACTCGACCTTTTTGGAGAAATAAGTTTGAATAAAAAAAAAAAGAAATGCTATGTTTTCTTCAGAATATACTTGTTCCAACGTAAATGCAAGACTGGGTAACCTATTTGCTGGAAAATCATATTCGATAAATAGTCCGGGCATCAGGGTGCAAATACAATTGACTGAAGTTTTAATGAACAACCTAGTGTTCTACAAAACAGCCAATACACCAGAAGATACAAGAAAACCCATAAGAACAGTGATACCTTCTTTTTTGAGTAAAGACCATCAATATGGCACTCTCAAAAGACATTTTGTATCTGTATGTTTGAGAGGGATCATTCGCTACGAAACAGTCAAATGATATCACGTGCGATGGTGCCTATGGTCTCGCTTCACAAAAAACGTTTACTTTCCAACCAAAAAATTGAGGGTCTCAACAAAAGCGATATGCTGATTCATTATTGTATCGTGCCCCGGGTTTGTCTGTTTGTTTTGCTGGTGCTCGAATAGCTGTACTTAGTAAACTGGCGCTTCTTAGGCTGTTGTTTTAGTCCAGATATGGCCTTTTTCGTGCTTCATGATATTGACTACACAAAAATATTTGAGCCTAGCAACTATCTATAATTTGAGCCTAAATACTGTTAGAAGGGTCAAGTTGAGCTTAAATTTCTTAAACTTTGGCTCACAAAATAATAGTTTTTTTTTCTCTAATTATTTTTTCTAGGCAGGGCATCAAGGTCTAAGGGAATTGGTGATTGATACTGTTAGTGTGCATGTGGTAACTTGATGCCTCATCTTCCCAGTCACCTGACTTAAAACGTTGATTCACAAGTTAAGAAATAACAAAATATTAAAAAAAAAACATCAAAAAGCTTAGCAAAAGATATTTTAACTTTCTATAATGTTTGGGTGTTCAAACAATTTTGTCACAACATATTTAATGAAAGGAAAAAAAATCTATTTTAGCAAAAATATCTTTACCAAAAAAAAATCAATAGCCCCTACCAGGATTCGAACCCGGATCGCAACCACCGGAAGGATACATGCTAACCATTGCACTATAAGGGCTTGATGAAACTAATAAAAATTACGACATGTTTAAACAGGGGTTCTATATATAACAACTGCTTCTCTTTATTAAAAAATTTTGGAAAAAAATTTTAAGGATGGTCTTTTTGCTTGTATCTTTATTGATGGTTTCCAATACTGCCTCGAATGAAACTATTAAAAGTCAGTATTTCTTATTGTAACAAATCCAAAGGTACGTACACACGAGAAAACAATAATATTAAACTTGTAATCAGCTTTCATTGTTTTTTTCGTTTTGGCAATAAACCACCGCATTTACAATGATCAAAAATATTGGACATTTACAAGCCGCCATTAGGCTGGACTCTAGTTTTGCCGGTCCTCAAGCATACAAACGTTTACACACTGCAACGCAACCATTTTTGCAAAAAGCTTTTCTGAAAAACTCTTACCCAAAATTGAATTTTCACTCTGCAAAAGTGGCTCCATTTTCCTTCCAAACCCATTCTCTGTATGCAGTTCAACATCACCAACAGGCATGTAGACTAAGCACAATCAGGAAAATAAGTCAACAGGCCTATTCACAAGCAAATAGCAAAAATCCAAAGCAATCGGCATGGCAAAAAGTTAAAAATGCAACCACTTTCACTGCATCTGGTGTTTTGGTTTTAGGGGCAGCAGGATTGGCCATAGTCGTTGTGTATTTGATCTTTAGCGAGTTGTTTCTACCTAGTGGAGACACGCACATCTTTAACAGAGCGGTCAACTTAATTGAAGACGATGCGATTTCTAGAAACTTGCTAGAATGCAACGACACAAATGTGTCCAAACCAGACGGAACACATCACATCACAAAAGAAAAATTGAAAGCATATGGCGAAACGATCAAAGATGATCACTGGACAAGAAACAGACCTATTCAGTCTATGAGAAAAGTTGGTGTTGACGGAAAAGAACGATACTTTATGAGATTCCATGTCGAAAGTGAAAAGAAACTTGGGACTGTTTACGTGGAAGCCAAAGAGTCTGAAACAAAATTTCAACCAGAATTTATCGTGATATATATTGACGTTCCAGGGAAAAGAAGACACTATTTGGTGAAACCTCAAATTTCAAGAACTTTGAACAACACAAAGGGTAAAGGATTTTTAGGCTTGAATTGGGGTCCAAAGAAATAATCACAAATACTGTGGAGTCGTGAGTGAATTTGCAAATTGATTAACTCAAATTTAATTGAAACAAACACTAAACAATATATAGCTTTATCAATATTCAGATATAAATCAGGATAGCACCTAAAACCGCTGTAAATAGTGAAATGATGACCATTCTTTTCAAACATTTTGTGTTCTGGCAAGTGCCATCAGCGGAGTTTGAGAGTTGCTTATTACTGGTTTTCTTTTCGTCTTTTTTCCCATTATTCAATGGAAAAGGTGAAAAGGCAGGTTGCACTAAAGTTTCGTTTTTGTTCTTGCGTTTATTAGTTTTTGCAGCATCGTCACTTTGTTCAAACTTATTTTTCAATTGATCGAAGTATGGCTTACAGCTTGAAATACTGTTTCCATTCAGTTGGTTGAAGTATATACCAGAAAACGTACCGGATGTAATCTGAGGACACTCTTCATTATTTTTCTTCTGGGAGTTCAAGCTGTAATAAAATTTGGAAACAACATAAGTAAGTTTCTGGTCCAAGGAGCAGTCAGAATATTCTCCGTAAACACCCTTACTTGACGATATTTCTGAACAGTCTACTTTCCCACACAAATACTCAAACATTTTGCTGTAGTCTTTTTTTCTTGGCAAGTTTTGCTCAACAACACAAGGCGCCATTTTAGTCAAACAAGCGCATTTGTCAAAGTTTGGTGTAGGTGGTAAAATGTTATTTTTTGGCACCCACATTTCTGAATTATCTGGACATTTGGAAGCTTGATGAATAGCATCATCTTGATTTATAGCATCTTTCGTGACACCCTTTGGTTTTGCTTTATTGTATTCTTTTTGCAAATGCTCAAAATCTGGTAATTCTTTGACATCTCCGCTTGTTATATCCACGGAAACAACACCATACTGGTTTGCCTCCTCAAAATACATGTATACCAATCCACCGGACCAGACATTGGTCATCAACGGCGAAAATAAAGCTTCTACTTCTGTAAATGGCCTTGGCCTAACTTCATTATAGCCAAACTCACTGAAAAAAACAGGGACAGGATAATTTTTGAACTCCAACGTACGCTCCCTGTAGCCGCTTCCAACAAACGAAGAATAGCCACACCATTCATACATGTTAATACCAAAAAAGTCTACATTATTATTGTTATCAGTGTCACAAACAAAGTATGCAGCCAATTGGTCTCTGACATCAGGATCATCATTGGAGCTATAGCCTACTGGAATTATCCTAGACAAAGCTGCGTGCTCACGAACATGCTTTTTGATATCACGAACAGAAGCTTTGACAAAGCTTGCTGCCAGTGTGTTTGTTTTGTCAGTTGTCACTTCGTTACCTGCAAAAAACCCCAATGTGTTTGCATAAGGACCAACGCTGTCAACAACGCTTTTATACCTGTCAAAAATGGTTACATCCCAACCTGGTGCTTCTCTTGAAATGGATATATCTGGTTCAGACAAATCAAACAAAACGTATATGCCATTTTGTGCAAATACGTTCATGCACTCGTCATGGTTTGACGTTGGGTCTACCGAATAAACTCTGACAGTATTGACCCCTAGTTTAACCAAGTATGGTAAATCACGCAAACATATATTTGGGTTTGCCATTGGATCAATGTACTTTTTGCCGCTCATTGAACTTATATAATCAGGACTTTCTCCTGTAGAGGGTTGATATGCAATACCCTTCATGAAAAATTGTTCCCCTGTTTCAGAGTTGAAGAATTTGTTACCAAAAACTTCAATAGGGGGTAAATCAGCAGACGCAACATCTTCAGCTCTTGCTCTTGCAAACATGCAGCTATTTAGCAGAACTATTCGAAGCAATGTTGTGCCCAAATGGTTTTTGAAAGTTTTCATTTTTTTTTTTTTCTTAGTATTTCCTTTATATTCTTTACGTTTTCTCCTAATTTTTTGTTCAATCTTTAAATCGAAAGGGTAGGTGTACACGCCATTTCAACTTGAATCAGTTTACGCTTATATATAAAACATAACAAAATACACTTTTGCATTCCATTTTCATCAAAAATGCAATTAATAAAACAAATCAATTTTTGTTTGTATTTTAGCACTAATGCGCGTCATGGGGTCACCAACAGTATCCAAAAAACAAGCCGATCATGTATTGTGCGCAAAAAAAAATATACTACATAAAATATCACTTTCAATAAATCTAATAGTTCAGACTTTTATGATATACATAATAAGGACATAATCTAAAAATACATAATACAAACACAACACAACAAAGGGCATTTTGCTCCATTATTGATTGGTTTTCTTTTTGTAAACAAGCATGTTCTGCTTCTCTGAAACAACACCTAACCTAAGATCAACGCATTGTGCCGATTGACAAAACCACACTTTTTTTATGGAGTCTTGGTGGAGAAAGACTTGATTTTTGGAGTGGAGTAAAAGTTCTTTGCATTCTTCATTGTAGAAACAACTTTGCTATCGTTTTTGTCTTGGTGTCTTGGTTGGACCAAACCAACAAAAACCCCAGTAAAACTTTTACCCAATGTCTTCAACTGCTTAGAAGAAGAAGCAACAGCTGGACCAACAATACAAGCGACAAAGATACCCAAAACAGTAAAGTACAAAACACTGTATTTCTTGACCATTCTTCTTCTCAATCTTGTTTGTTTCAACGAGTAAATTGGCGCTCTAATTTGTCTGGAAGGTTTCAACCAGAACAACATGACAGAGTGGAATTTGTCCATGAATGGCATCATAATTAATGGCAATTGGCAAAACAACAAAATGTGACCCAAAATAAAATCAGCAGCAAACTCTGACAATTCAATGATTTTGGCTACAAATTCTCTCCATGGTTGGGTCCAAGCCATGTAACCAAAGCCGGACCCATACCATTTACCAGTCCAGAAAGAAGTGTTTGCATGGTCATTTTTGAATTCCCTTGTCAACAGCAAACTGGACATACAGATGAAAATGAATCTTTGACAGAAAATAACAGCAATTTGCCCAATCAATGCTCTGGCAAAATTGAAACCACACAAAACCCACATAACAATGAAACCGATCAAAGCAACAACAACGGCAAAACCGTGAGCAAAGGCAGCCATAACAGGACCAGTTTTCTTACAGCACATGCCAAATAGAGGACCAGAACAACAAGATAATCCCAAGGTGAAAAATAGAATACCCATGTTGATAGCAATTGGACCCAAAGTACAAATAATCAATCTCAAAACAGAATTGACAGGTTCAACGTTTCTGACACCAGTTTCAGCATTGATAAAGGTGAAGGCAATGAAACACCCAGCAGCGTAAATGGCACATGGCAACAACTCAGCAATAAAGATGTTGGATCTTTGGGCTCTTGGAGCGTCACCAATGGTCTTTTCAGATTCTTCACCAAGAACTTTTCTTTTGAAACCAGTGACTCTGGATCTAGACATTCTAACGTAACCAATCCACGAATTTCTATGGTACTTCGAGTTACCTCTACTCAACCATCTGATGAAATCCCTGTAATCAATAAAGTAATCTTCTTTGGAAAATTGGTGAGGGTTGAAAATGAATGGAGAGAACATCAAAGACGACAAAGAAGCCCAAAACCATAGCAAGGCTGGTTGCCAATGAGCAACAGAACCAAACAAAATCATCAGCAAAGATCTAGAACCCATGTAAATGGCAGACCCAGCAAATCTGGAGTACAAAATGGAAAATGGAATTCTCGAAGTGGCAAAACCTCTACCGGTGGAAATATATCTGGCACCACCATAGGTCATGTCACTCAACAAAGCATTGGAGAAAATTTGACCCGAGAAAACTTCAAACATTGGAGACAAAGACAAAATATGTTTGAAAAATCTTTGAGTTGCCCTCCATACACCTCTTTCAATCAATTCTTGGACAACAATTGGAATGAAAGCAATAAAGAAAACAATGAAAATAGACAATGTATATCTTCTGATCCAGTCAATAGCAGGAGCCAAATTGTAACAACCCAATGGGTACAACACATCAGTGACCGGTTTGTTTTTGTTGTAAAAACAGATAATGGATTCATGAGCCAACGCATTCAAATTAACCAAAGTCAAAGTGAACATTTGCAAAGACAATTGAATAAACAAGTTGTTCAAATGGAAACCAGGGTGCGCGTAGTAGAAAGACAAAAATCTGTCCAGAGGCAATTGCGTCCCCAAGTAGTAGTACTCTCTTGACAACATTTGTTCACCCATACCAGCACCAATCTTGGTACTGAAATTCAAAATGGTACCAAAACCCAAATCTCTCCCTTTACCACATTGGTAATATTCACAATGTTTAATTCTACCACCTCTCAAAATAGCAGTCATACCGGCGTAAATATCTTCATTCAAATGCAAACCTTTTTGAGCTTTAGAAACACCACCTCTCGTGGTCATGTAAATAGTGTTGATGAAATCAGGGTGACCATAATGCAATTTACCACCAATTTGAGACAATGTTCTTGCAAAAAGAGTACCAAATGTTTGTTCCTTACCAGCAGCAATATCACCTAAAACACCAGAGTTTTCAGAGAAAATATATTCCCTAGCACCAACAATAGCAACAGGATGGTTTGAGCTTTGTTCTTCATATTTCAATTCAGGAGCGTATGGATTAACTTGTTCAACGTTCAGTTCTTCAAATTCAGCCAAAACAGATCTAATTTTCAAACATTCTTCCAAGTAGTTATCTTGATTAGCATCAATCAACTGCAAGTATTCACCTCTAGTGAAAATGATGGCATGATTTTGGTTATCAGATTTACCATCACCCAAAATAGGGTTACCAGACAATTGGACTCTAAACTTTGGTCTTCTTCTACCGTTTGGCAAAATTTCACAATGACCATCAATCAAAGACGAGTAGATTCTTGGTTCGTCACCTTCGTTCAATGGAGGTTCTTCATCCAAATAAACAACTTGCAAATCAGGATAAGCTCTCAACAAGAACTCGGCGTTTTCCATTTCATGAGGTTTGAATTTGGCCAATCTTTGCATAGAAACAACAAACTTGAATTTACGTCTGGCCATTTTTTCCAATTCTCTTTCCAAACCTTCTGCGTTACCGCCAAACATTTGCACAATTTCTGGGTTTTCAACTCTGTACAACAATTTGATAGCTCTTGCGTAGTTCATGAACCCGGAAATGGTTCTGTACAAAGTTTGCGATCTCAAGGAAGCCCAAATCCTCGTTCTCAAGGTGTACTCTGGAGCAGCACTCTTGAAACCAATACAGTAGAAAGGCAAATCGTCAATTTGAGTTTTCAAAGAGTTTTCTTTTTCTTCATCATTGACTTCACCGTCTTCTTGGTTCATTGTGTTTTCGTAAGCAGCAGTTTCCTCAGACAAAATCTTTGTATCCTTGACAAAACAATCCCATTCGACTGGGTGCAATTGTTTCAAGTATTCCAATAGAGTGACTCTAGAAAATTGGTCATCTTCTCTGATAATTTCTTTCAAAGACAATAAAATCTTTTCAGAGTAGTGAGGGGTGATGACAGTGAAAGTAGGCATGTTATCAACGGGCAATGGTTCTGGGATTGGAGTAGCCAAAGATTGAGCAAAAAAGGTAATTCTTCTTTCGGCCTCGGAATCTTTAGGGAAAAATTCTGTTTCAAAATTGTTGTCATCTTGGGAAACAAAGAAAGTTGGAGCTCTCAAAGTTCTCTTCCCTTCAATTTCAGATGGGACTTGGTGATACAACAATTTTTGAACGTGGTCAATGGCCAACAAATGTTCCCTGTACATGGAAATGACAATAGCATTCCAGATTTGAGAAATCAAAACTTTTGGTTTGTATTTGATTTCCATATCGTTGGTAGCCAAAATTTTGGAGTAAATTCTTTTTGGTAGTCTTGAAAAAATGTTTCTCCATGGGGTTAAAATAGAAATACCCATGTAGAAAGATTTCCCAATGGAGAAAACGGTGTTGACAATAACGTACCACATAAAGGTATCCAAGAAAAACAAAATGAAATCGGTAGCAATCATCAACCCTAAAACAATTTTTGGTTGGATTCTGCACAAAGTGTTACCAAACCAGTAATCACCAGTACATCTCATGGTCATTGTTGACAAATTTCTGATTGGATCCTTTAAGGACAAAACCAAGAAAAAGTATGATTCAGAATATTTAGCACCAAAAACGGTAAACCAAACCAAGTAGGACATCCACATGTCCAAACCTTTTAGCGGAGCAAAAGAAGCGGTAAAAGTTTGAGAGGCAACGTATTTTCTTGATGATTTGTTCATGTATGAAGTGAACAATCCACCCAATGGCATGACCGAAAAGAACACCATGGTAGCGACTGCAACAAAGAAAAAAACAACAGCAATGGCGTAAGCCAATTTCGAGTAAACGTTGATAGGTTGGTAAGCAAAGACAAAAATGATTGGACCCAAATTGACAGCAAGAGCACCAAGCAAAAAATACAATCTTCTGGACAAGTGTTGTGCACCTGCCCATTGTCTTGGAACAAAAAAGTATTCACAAATGGTGGCCAAAATTTGAATAACACAAGCCAAAGTCCCGGCCAAAGCGGCTGAGGCCCATCTGTAAGCTGGTGTTGGCTGGTTGTTTTTCAATTGTTGGTAGTTGTGTGTGTAAAAAGTTGGAGCATTGTAGGCAAGGTACATCCAGTAAACACATGCGTGAATAATCCAGATTCTGTTGAAGTTTGTAGCCAGATGAAACCAAGTTCTAGTTTCTTTATAAGTTTTGAAAAAAACAAAATCCCATGGAATTTCTCCCAATTTCAAATATCTTTCTTCACTTGGCAAATCAGTGATTTTTGTACCATCGTTCAAAATGATTCTTGTCAAACCTTCTGGGTACCAAAACAATTGATTGACATCATCGTAACCAATAACTTTGTTGTGATCTTTTTCTCTTTTCATGTATCTTCCATCAACGACTTCGTAGACTTGGGATCTCAAAAATTTATAGATTGGTGTAACAACTCTGTTCAAATAATCACCTTCTGGCATTGGGGTTGTACTTTGTTGACACAATGGTGATTCCAAATAGTCCAAACAACATTTGAAGATAAAACACAAGCATTCTGGAGTAAATCTGACTTGATTGGCTTCCCCCCAACATAGCAAGTAAAGAGCAACGTGTCTGACTCTTTCCAATGGGGTCAACAAGTTCATTTTAGCTTTCCATCTGAAATCAGCAGCTTCCAACGAATTGTCACCGTCCAATTGGTTGATGATTTCTTCTGGGTTTTCTTGTTGGTCGATTTGTTCTTCCATTTGTTTTTTTTGTTTTTTCTTTAATTTTCTAGCCTTTCTAGACAATTTCCCCAAACTCATATTTCTAAAACCAACTTGATCATCTAAATCCAATTGAGCAGCAAAATACCATTTTTTAAAATTGGCAGTATCCCCACCAATGTAATCAGCATGTAAACTCAATAAAGCTTGATCTGGAGACATTCTACTTGCTCTTGAATCCAACAAAGTCATAAAGTTGTCAAATTGATTTCTCATCGAGTCTCTTTGAAACCCAAATCTGTTTGCCAAATCAATAAACACATCTTCAATTTGTTCAATGGAAACTGGACTTTGAGGATCTGCGGTCCATGCAGGATACGGATCGTTAGGCAAAGCCATGGCAATCGGATCGTACATCATCCCACTGGCACTGCCCGTGTATGGAGTGGAAGTTCCAGAGGAAGACATCGTGTATCCAGGTTGTGGTTGCGAGTAGAACCCGTTCCCACCGGCTGGGTTGTTAATGGACATTTGGGATTGAGATGGTGCAAACCCTTGGTCGTACCCAGTTCCAGGACCCATTGCTCCGTTGTTGGCACCGGCATTGTTTTGAGAGTATCCGTTTGGACCGTAAGAGAAATCTGAAAAATTTTCACTTGTATTTGGATCAGGGAAATTCCCTCTTGGTTGGTCGTAGTAGTATTGACCTTGACCAGCACCGTTTTGAGGAGGTTGTTGGGTTTGGTTTGGATCGTAAGATGGGTTCCCATATTGATCGTACGCAATTGGGTTCCCGTACTGATCCACTTGCGCATCGTAAAATTGTTGTTGCGTAGGATCAGCATATTGTTGTTGTGAAGGATCAGCATATTGTTGTTGAGAAGGGTCTACATATTGTTGTTGAGATGGATCCACATACTGTTGATCTTGAGGTTGATCAAACCCATCTGGGTGTTGTTGATTTTGGTTGTCTTGGTAGTACTGGTGATCTTCACCATTTTGTGGATAAGACATTTTTATAGTAGACTTGGTGTTTTTTTGTTTTTTTTTTCTTAAAAATCACTTATCGATTTTGAAAAAGCTGTTTGTAGAGCTGTTTAATAAGTATTTGAAAAAAAATGTAATATCAGTTTAGCGAGAGAACCACAAAAGTATTTCTTCTAATTGAAAACTTTGAAAAAAAAAAAAAAAGAAACAGATAACGGGAAAAAGATAAATAGCAAACTTTTTTTTTTTTGAATGAAAGTTTTCAATTTGCAATCTTTTTCTTTAATATCTGATTAATCCTTTTGAGATGGTGGTTTTGGAGGATCTTCTTTTAGCCAAGAGGTATAGTAAGACAAACTGGATCACAGCATATGTAAAGTGTAAAGTACAAGTAATTAAATCAACTTTATTTATAGTAATTAAAACCTCTAAATACTTTAAATCATATCAATAATAATGATCAAAATATGTTTAATGAAAAGTGCAGAAATATGAAACAAGCTTCCTAAGAGAAATTGATTTTTTTTGAATTACACGCAACCTATATATATCATCCCTCCCATTGAAATCAATTTCAATTCAAATAACATCAAACAAATTACGAATCAAAATTTTTTATCAATCCTTTACTCTGTTCAATTCCTTGTCAAGAATCGATCTGAAATCAAAGACAATGAACACCACCACGAAAAAAAGAAAATACGATAAAAATGAAGAGGAAGAAAGAAAGAAAATGAAAAACTTTGATGGCCGGGTGTGTATC